>ERZ773130.204-NODE-204-length-77551-cov-7.796015_pt1 | contig 77551 bp, 73 predicted proteins | sample MGYA00511919_ERZ773130 | MGnify/ENA primary metagenome ERZ773130 (study PRJEB29015, sample SAMEA2737851) | human gut metagenome | biome: human gut; feature: human-associated habitat; material: faeces | place: China | collected 2012 ...
TTCCTGTTCGGTCGTAAAATTTGCCTGGCTTCACTGGCACAATTATAAACTTCGCTTACAGCTTGTTTCTAATTGGCGATTCAGCCAAAGAAAACTCACGCGGCTGAAAAAATTTTTAACGCGGCTCTTTAGATAAAAATAAAATTTTCCACGGAACTCGCTGCGCTCAAACACCGGGAAAATTTTATTTTCTTTTGTAAATACCGCTAAATTTTTAATACCGCGATTGCAGTAACCCGCACTTTTTATGTGCTTGATTTAGGATGTTTTGCCTTTGTATCGTATTTTACAACTGCTTATTATTCAAAGATATGCAACTAATGATTTTGCACTATTAAAACCTACGGCAACATTACTATTGCTCATAAAAAATTATCATAGTACGAATTTGAGCGAAGCCGCGACATTCAAAAAATAGGCAAACTATAATTAAGGCACTTGCAGCGTTTGCCGAGGACTGTTTGAGTTTGCGAAGCAAACGAGTTCCGCAGGTGCTGCAAGTGCCAGCTTATTTGCTGCATTTGCCGTTTATTTTTTGCTGGAGCGAAAACTTTTTGGTTACTTTTTAGTTATAAAAAGTAACATGAATAAAAAAGTAAATAGAAATGTATTAACGTAACTACAAAGACGAAAACAAAAATAAAAAAGAAAATTTACCTGAACCACTTCAGCAAATACCCATGCTGCTTTAATGCCTGTCTGCGCTGTTTGTAATCCGGCATTACAGCCGCCACTCTCTGCCAAAAGGCTGGGCTGTGGTTCATGCAGCCGATATGGCACAGTTCGTGTACCACCACGTAATCTATCAGCGCGGGCGGCGCAAAAATAAGCCGCCACGAAAAATTCAGCACGTTCTGCGCACTGCACGAGCCCCATCTTGCCTGCGCTTCCGATACCTTTACCCCCAGCGGCTTTACGCCAATTACCTGCGCATATTTATCAACGCGCCAGTAAAACAAATCCCTGGCAAAGCCGCGCAAAAACTTAATCAGCCCGGGGCGGCCCAGTTTTTTGCTGCAAATGAATCCGTCCGGCGCAAGCTGCGCATAATCTTTTGCAGCGCCTGCAATAAATTTAATGCGCACGCTGTTGCCCGCTATCACCCACTCCGCGCCTTCTTTAAACTCCGGCTCACGCGGGGCAAGCTCTGTTTTTAACTCTATTTCGCACAGCTTGTTTTCTATCCAGCTGCGCTTTTCTTCTATAAATTTTTTTATTTCCGCCATAGGCATCCGCATGGGCGCGCGCACCACGCACCTGCCGCTGCCGTCTATTGTTATTGCCAAAGTGCGCCTGTTGCTGCGCACCAGTTCATACTGCATAAAATCCCCTCCGAAAATTATTATACAGCGTTTAAAACGGCGGCGCAAATTGCCTTGCAGCGCCTTTTGTTATATAATTTTTACAAACAATTACGGAGGGTTTCTGATGGATACCGCTTTAATTAAAGATTTTTTCGACTGCTGCCGCGAAGCCAAAAAAATACTGGAACTTTTGCCGCCGCTGCCGCAGGGTTTAACACCGCGCCATATACAGATTATCGACACCATTTCCCAGCTCGAAGAAAAAAACGGACTGGTTAAAATAAGCGACATCAGCACTGCGCTGCACGTAACTCGTCCGAGCATTACACGGCTTGTATCAGAGCTTGCCGCCGCAGGATATGCCCAAAAAGCCGGCAGCGCTACCGACGGGCGTGTTACTTACGTTGCCCTTACAAATAAAGGTAAAAGCTGCTGCGATTTTTATGTTAAACGTTACCACAACTGGGTAAGCAGCCAGTTAACAGGCATTAAGCCCGATGACCTTATCTGCGCCGCTAAAACGATACGCAGCTTTTATGCAGCTTTAAAAAACAGCGAACCGCCCAAACCCTAAATTGCAGCAGGCATTGACAAGATACGTCAATGCCTATATAATTACCAATATAGTTACTTTAGGTAATTATTATGCATAACTTTCGAGGTGACATAAATGCAAAAAGATAAACAATTAACGCCCAAACTTGTAACGGCAATAATTTCTGCCGGTATTATGGCCTTTGCCGGAGTGGTTGCCGAAACCGCCATGAACATTACCTTTCCGACGCTAATGCGTGAATTTGGCATTGGTACTGCCGCCGTGCAGTGGCTTACCACAGGTTATCTGCTGATGCTTGCCATAATTGTGCCTGCATCCGGCTGGTTAAAAAATAATTTCAGCCATAAGCGGCTTTTTATAGCGGCAGAAGCCTTTTTTATAACCGGCACTGTGTTATGCTGCGCCGCCCCCAGCTTTGCCCTGCTGCTTACCGGCCGCATAATACAAGGGCTTGGCACAGGCATAGCCCTGCCGCTGATGTTTAACCTGGTTCTTGAAGAAGTGCCTGCTCAAAAAACCGGCTTTATGATGGGCGTTGCCTGCATGATAACTGCCATGGCACCGGTAGTGGGCCCTTTTGCAGGCGGGCTTATTATAACATTGTGGGGCTGGCGGCTTATTTTTGTTTTTATGCTGCCCTTGCTGCTGCTTTCGCTGATAGCCGGGCTTTTAACCGTACCTGCAAATCCGCAGATTAAACACACACGCTTTGAATGGAGCAATTACCTTTTAATGGCTGTTGGTTTTGCACTGTTTATTACAGCCACAGCGCATACACAGGCAGGCTGGTTAAGTGCCGCGGTAATAGTTCCGCTTCTTATAAGCGCTGTGCTGCTTGCTTTATTTTACCGCCGCTCGCTTACAAGCCTTGCGCCTGTAATAAACGTAAAAATTTTCCGCAGCAGCCGTTTTAACAGCGGTGCCGCCGCTATGGTTTTTATTTATTTTACGGTACTCGGGCTTGGCTTTTTAATTCCCAACTACGCCCAGCTTGTTTTCGGCGCCGATGCTTTCACAGCAGGCTGCCTGCTGCTGCCGGGCTGCATACTTGGCATTTTGGTAACGCCATCAGCCGGGCGTGTGCTTGACCGCTGCGGAGCCGCACTGCCGGTTTTGGGCGGCAGCATTCTAATGTTAGGCTCCGTTTCAGCCATGGCGTGGCTTACGCCCGATATCAATAACACTTTATTTGCCGTGCTGTACACTTTCTTTGCCTTTGGGCAGGCTGCTTCGATACCTACCGTTACGCTCTGCGCTATCCGCTGCCTATCAGCAGATGATTCAGCTTCCGGCAACGCCGTAATTAATACCCTGCAGCCACTTTCCGGAGCCCTTGGTACATCAATATGCGCCAGTATTGTTGCAGCAGCGCAAAACACATCTGCCGGAGCGGCAGGCACGCAGACAGGCACCGCCCACGCGCTTGTACTGCTTGCCTTTTTAACCTGCGCCATCCTTGCCTGCTCCCTGTATATGCTGGGCGGCAGGCGGCATAAAGTTTTAAACGGCAAAGCGTACTGATAACTGTATTAATGCTATAAACCTTTCTTATCCGGCTTTCTTTTTAAAGCCAAAAGTTTTAGGTACTCTTCAAAATCATCCATATTCGTTGGCGTAAACATAATCCATTTACCATCGCTGTAGGTTTGCGCTTCGTCATACTGTTTGCAAATACTGCCCGCAAACTCCTTTCTTATGCTTTCAAATTTGTTTCTTTCGTTTTTGCCCAAAATAACCATAAAACCAATACAATTTTTTCTTGCATACAAACCGCAAAGGGTTTTACTGCCTTTGCGGTATTTATATTCATAATCCCATTTTTTGCCGCCAGTGTTCCATAAACCTTCTACAATATATTTTTCTTCAATAGCGGCGCGAAGCTTTTGCCAAACCTCAAACAAATCATGTCCCAGCATTTCAGTTAAAACTTCTTGGTTTGGAATTTTTTCAAGCATAGTATTCCCCTTTATCTTTATAAAATCTCTATAATTTATTTTATCATAGGTATTTTCGTTAGTATATTTTCTTTTATAAATTAAACAAAACAGGCTGCACCGCAAGGCAGTTAACTAAAACTGCCCACGTTGCAGCCCGTTTGGGGTTTTATTTTTCTGCTATATATTTTCTTATTTTATTGCCTAATGGCAAAGCGCCGTCAGCCAATTTCTCTTTCCAGTTCCGTGCCGCGCACTTTCAGTGGTTTGTTGGCTTCGTCCACCATTACAACCTTCGGCTCGCAGCGGCGCGCTTCTTCTTCCGTCATCTGCGCGTAAGCCATAATAATAACCTTGTCGCCCGGCTGCACAAGGCGTGCTGCCGCACCGTTAAGGCAAATTACGCCGCTGCCCGGTGCGGCAGCAATAGTGTAGGTTTCAAGGCGCGCGCCGTTGTTGTTGTCTACAATCTGCACGCGCTCGCCCGGCAAAATGCCTGCCATTTCCATAAGTTCGCTGTCTATTGTAACGCTGCCCATGTATTCAAGGTTGGCTTCCGTTACCGTTGCGCGGTGAATTTTGCCGTGCATTATCGTGTAAAGCATTTATTCTACCTCCAAAATTACGTTGTCAATAAGGCGTGTGGTGCCAAATTTTACGGCCAGCGCCAAAAGATACTGCCCTTTGGTTAAAACCTCCGGCGCAGGCGTAAGCCCCGGCAGTGCGTATATTTCCACGTAGTCAATCTGTGCCATAGGCTCGTCGCCGATAAGTTTTTTAACGCCCTCCACCAGTTTCTGGCTGCTGCGCTCGCCCGCTTTAAAAAGCATGGAGGCGGTTTCGAGGCTGCTGTTTAAAATTACCGCAGCCGCACGCTCGCTTTTTGATAAATATGTGTTGCGCGAAGATTTGGCAAGCCCGTCCGCCTCGCGCACAATGGGCATAATGCGCAGCTTTACGTTAAAGAACAAATCTTTAACCATGCGTTTTAAAACCTCTGCCTGCTGGGCGTCCTTCTGCCCAAAATAAGCGTGGTCGGGCTGAGCCAGGTTAAACAGCTTGGCAACAACCGTTGTTACGCCGCGGAAATGAATGGGCCTTGTGCGCCCGCACAGCACTTTGGTAATGTCGCCGGTAACTTCTACCCAGGTCATATCCTCGCTGGGGTACATTTCGGCAGGCGTGGGTGCAAAAACAATGTCCGCGCCGCAGCTTTCCGCCAGTTTGCAGTCGGCGTCAAGCGTGCGGGGGTAAGCGTCCAAATCTTCGTTAGGCCCAAACTGCGTTGGGTTTACAAACACGCTTACCACAACAAGTTCGTTTTCCATTGCCGCCGCTTTAATAAGCGAAGCGTGCCCTTCGTGCAGCGCGCCCATAGTCGGCACAAGGCCGATGGTTTTGCCTGCCGCTTTGGCAAGCGCAATTTCTTCGCGGAGTTCCGCGGTTGTTCTGCAAAGTTTCATTTTGCGTTCTCCTTTATTAGTACAGTTTTTCCAAAACTTCGTCGTCTATTTTAAAAGTATGCTCCGCCGCGGGGAAGCTGCGTGCTTTTACATCTGCCGCGTAGGCTTTAAACGCCGCCGTCATTTCGCTGTGCAAATCGGCGTAGCGCTTAACAAATTTGGGGCAAAAACCATCGGTATAGCCTAAAAGGTCGTTGCATACCAGCACCTGCCCGTCGCAGTATTTGCCTGCGCCGATGCCGATAGTTGCCGCCGTTTTAAGGCTTTCCGTAACCTTTGCCGCCAGTGCTTCGGGCACACATTCAAGCACAATGGCAAACGCGCCTGCCTGTTCCAGTGCGCGGGCGTCGTCCAAAAGCTTCTGCGCCGCCTCTGCGCTTTTGCCCTGCACCTTAAAGCCGCCCAGCTGGTTTACCGACTGCGGCGTAAGCCCAATATGCCCCACAACCGGTATGCCTGCCTGCGTAAGTTTCTGCACCAATTCGCACACTTCCGCGCCGCCTTCAAGCTTTACTGCCGCGCAGCCGGTTTCCTTCAAAAAACGGGCAGCGTTGTACATGCCGTCCACCACGCTTGCCTGATAGCTCATAAAAGGCATATCGCCCACAACCATTGTGCCGCTGCCCTGCGCCGCGCGCATAACGGCTTTGGTATGGTGAATCATCTCGTCCATGGTTACCGGCACCGTGCTGTTATACCCAAGCACCACATTGCCCAGCGAATCGCCCACCAAAATCATTTCAATACCGGCCTCGCACACGTTTTTGGCCATGGCGTAGTCGTACGCCGTCACCATGGTTACCGGTTCGCCGTTTTGTTTCATTTGCTTTATTGCAGCTGTTGTAATTTGCTTCATTTATTTGCCTCCGTAAATAATTCCGTCATTTCCGCCGCTGCGGATTCCGTAATGCGCCCGCTTTCGCGTGCCAGCTTAACCGTTGCCAGCCCCAGCGCACAGTAGGCAGGCACAAACTCCTGCGGCAAAACTTTTAAATGCCCGTCAACCGTAACCGCGTCCCCGCGCGATATCGGGCCGGTTAACGCCGCGCCCGCATTTTCTGCCGAAGCAAGATTTGCCGCCGTACCGGCTAAGAGCGGCACAAGCAGCCTGTGCGCAGTTTCTTCGTCATCAGTCCAGCGTAAAAGCAGCTTTTCGGCAAGGGCCGTAACCGTTACCGTAAAATTACTGCAAAAGCACGCCGCCGCGTGATACAGCGCCCGCTCCTTCTGCGGCACTTTAAAGGCAGCCGCCCCTGAAATACGCGCCAGCTTAAAACCAAGCTCCTGCGCCTTTTCGCTGCCGTCCACCGCCATGCCAATTCCCGCAAGGCTTTTTACCGGCGCAGCAAAACTCTGAAGCGGGTGCAAACTGCCTGTTTCTGCGCCCAGCGCTTTAAGCGGAGCAAGTTCATCAAGCCCGGCGCTGCCGCTCACATGGTAAAAATACTTGCCGCAAACATCAAGCCCGGCTTGTGCAGCAGCCTTTGCCATGCTCTCTGCCGACTCATTAATAAACCTGTCCGGCACGCAGATAAAAATAACATCTGCCGCAGCAACAAGCCCCAAAGGTTCATTAAAATGCCGCACGCCAAGTTCAGCCGCCCTTGCTTTGGCATGGGTGCCGCCGTAAACACCGGCGCAGCTTAACCCCGCAGCGGCAAACGCCTTTGCCAGCGACATGCCTACGCGCCCCGGGCCTGCAACGCCAAAAGATAAATCCATAACAACTCCTTTCTGCAAGGATTAACCGGAAGCATAAAAAAAGCGCACTCCGGGCAGAGTACGCCAAAATACGCATAAATGCACTATTCCGTCACGTCCCGGCAATTAAGTCCAAGCGTTTTATCGACCTTGTTTTTGCATCAATACCCTTTATATGGTACAGCTCCTGCGGATGCTGCCCTAAGGCACCTGAATGCAGATAAATAATAGCACAACGGATTTTAAATAGCAAGTAAAATTTTTAATGCCGTGTTATAATAAAATAAAAAGGAGTGACGCCCATGCCATACGTTAACATTAAAATTACGCGCGAAGGCAACGTAACGCCGGAACAGAAAAAACAGCTTATCGAAGGAGCAACGGAGCTTCTGCACCGCGTGCTGAACAAAAACACCGCCACCACGGTTGTGGTTATCGACGAAGTTGACACCGATAACTGGGGCATCGGCGGCGTGCCGGTAACGGAGATAAGAAAACAGAAATAATAAAAAATGGCGCGGTGTAAATCGTGCCATTTTTTATTACCTTAATGTGGGGTTTGGTTTTTTTATTTTTACTTTTTTATCTTTGTAGTTACGTTAGTATATTTTTATTTACTTTTTCATTCATCTTATTTTTCATTTTGCTTTGCTCCTTTGCATGTACATTTAATATTTTATATTTACTTTATTATTCATCTTCATTCTTTTGACTGACCAAAAGAACGAAGCAAGAAAAGTCACGCGGCTGGCAAAAATTTACGAATTTTGTTGCTAAAGCAAAAAATCCGCACGCGGCACACCGCAACCAATAAAAATTTCCACGGAACTCGCTGCGCTCAAACACCGGGAAATTTTTATTGCTTTTTAGTAAATGCCGCTAAATTTTTAATGCCGCGATTGCTGTGACACGTACTTTTAATGTGCTTACTAAAGTTACAATATGAATTTTATGTTATAAATTATTTTAGAAATAAACGATAACGTAAATAAAAAGACGGTGTTGGTTATACGGCACAATGCAAAAATTACAATATTTACTAAAAGCAACAGTAATAAACACGCGCCCTGAACACAGTGAATAAGCGTGTATTACTGTTGCCCGCCAAAATTATTGTGCAAATTTTTGCCGTGTCGGATTGCCAATGCCGTCTTTTTACCGTTTAAAAGTAAACCAATATATAACTAATTTGCATTATAACCAAACTTACGACTTTGCAGAGTTTCTTTCCACCAACTTTCACGCTGTAAAACATAATCATCATCCGTGCGCATGTTATAATTTTCTAAAATAGAATACTGAAAATATTTTCTTATATATTCAATACCTTTTTCCTTTACTAATTCCACCAACTCTTTATTACCGCCATGCCCTGTCACAATATAATTTCTCCATCTTTGCAAAAGCATACCGTTTTTCCCTGTTGCAGAACCGACATATAATTTACCGTTATTTTTATCGGCAATAAGATATACCGCTTTTTGGTTTTTAAGTGCTGCAAGCCAGTCGCGCTTACCGCGTTTTAAAATCGCTTCAAGCTGAATAAAACTTAAACATACATTTTCATAACCGGTAAAATCATCACCGTCATACAAAGTAGGCAAAATTTGCAGAACTTCAAGTTTATCCTGAACAGTTCCGAAATAAAAACTTTGGCCTCTACAAGTTTTATGAAATTTTACAATAACCCTGCCAAAATAAGGCTTAAATTTTTCTATTTCTTTGCCTATATAATTAATTCCATTTTTAACATTTAATTCTTCAGTAACCTCTTTTATTGTAGTTAACAACCACCTATCATCTTTTAAATCAATAAGGCAAACAGCAATCTGCCCTTCAGAAAAATACCTTGTATCCTCTCGCCAAAACAGCCATTCATTATTTATCTTATCTGGATTATTTTGATATATGTCTTTTGGTTCTTCGCCAATACTATTTCTTTGATTAAATTTTACTTTAATTTTGTTATCAAAATCTTTTTCTGCAAAATTCAATAAGTCATTCAAAAAAATAGGTTTCATTTTATCACCGCCTGTTATTATTTATTTTATTATAATACAAAAACCAGCCTTTTGCATTTGTGCATCAGGCTGGTTTTGTGTTTATAAAATATTACCAAGTGATAAAGTTTTAAGTTATATAACAGGCTAAATGTTTATAATTTACGGCGCAAAGGCAAAACTGCGGCGGCTGAAATTTTTAGTTTTAAACTCCGTAAGGTCAGCTGCGAAGCCTGACCGTTAACGGAGAAGCCGCAGCATTTTGCAGCGGCAGAAAGAATGAGCATTTAGCCTGCACGGCTTTTCGTGCTAATTTACGCCTTGCGCGATATTTGCCGTCAGTGCGCTGATGCTTTCGGTAAGTTTATCCAGCTTGCTTTCCATGCGTATTAATAAATACCACGAAAGCATTACCGGAAATCCGAAATTTGCCAGCTGGCTGAAGATAAGTTCCGCGTCCATTGCTTAGCCGCCTTATTTCAGCACGTTCACTTCGGTAGTGCGCACGCGCGCTTCCACAACTTCGGCAAGCGCATTGCCGTCGGCATTAAACACGCCGCTGTCTACAATGCTCTGCATGGCGGTGCGCGCTTCTTCCGCCGTAACATTTTCGCGCGGGTCGGTTACGTTAAGCACCTTCTGTTTGCCGTCGGCTTTTTTAAATACAAGCTGTAATACTTTTTCCATGTTTCAATCTCCCTTCGGTTAATTACTCGGCTTCCGCCACTTCTGCTTTTTCGGTTACAACAATGTTCACAACTTCGTTTTCCATCAGGCTGCCCAGCGCCGTACCAGCTTTAACAAGCTCATCAGCACCCGCGTCTTTTTTGATGCCCGAGTAGGTGTGCGCCTTGGTCTGCGCTGTACCTTCGCCATCGAAGCCGTCCTCCACGTTGATAGACATTGTTTGAGATAACACTGTTTTTGCTGCTGCCATTTTAGCATGCTCCTTTCCTGGGGCTGTTTGTTTTTTGTGTTTGCCCTTACACCCATATAAACGGATTTTATGCCTTAAAAATTTACCTGCCTGTAAAATTTTTTATTTTTCCGTCCGTAAAAATTTTTGGGCATTTTTTTGCGCATGGTTAATTTTTGCCCCTGTTTTGCCGTTTATATGGGTGAGTTTCTTTTCTTTTCTCTTTTTTCTTGTTTTTTCTCTTTATCTTTTCTTTGCCGTATTACGTTCTTACCTTGTTCTTAAGTAATTCAAAGATTATATATATAATTTACCTTGTTCCCTAAGTACTACCGTACGTAAGCAGTAAAAACCAAAAATGCCCACGCAAAACAGGCACTATCTCCAAACTGAGATAGTGCCGTAAGCAGTAAACTACATCCCTTCATGCACAAAATAAAAAAAGAGAGCAGCACTGCCCTCTTTAAACATGCAAAAGCTATATTAAAATTTTTACTGCCAAAACACCGAAAGCCGCCGCAAGCACGCCCAAAAGACAGCTTAACGCGGCGTATAACAAAGCGCAGGCAAGGTTTCCTTCCGCAAAAAGCGTATATACCTCGTACCCGAAGGATGAAAACGTGGTAAACCCGCCCAACACGCCTACACATAAAAACAAACGCCATACCGGCGGTAAAAGGCCTTTATCCACAATCAGTGTCATCAAAAGCCCCATTAAAAAGCAGCCGCTGATGTTAATAATAAAAGTGCCGTACGGCAGCTGCGGGTTAAAATATTTTACGGCGGCATTGCCTGCAAGGTAACGCAGCACTGCGCCAAGCGCGCCCCCAACGGCGATGTATAAAAGGTTCATGGCTTAACTCCCTGCTGATGATTTTAAAAGTATTTTTAATTATAACATACTCACGGCTGTTTGATAAAACTTTTGGCAGGAAGGTTTGTAATGGGAGGCTTGGCACTAAGTGGCGACTCAGCTAAAAAAGCGCACTGCGGCGCTTTGGGCACGCAGTGCAATGAAAGGTGATGACTGTGGGGTATTTATATAACGGCGTGCTGTGTTTTTATATCTGTATAAGCTCCGCCGTTACTGTTTATCAGTCTATGCTGGTTATTATTTAAAAATCTAAGCTTCGCCAAAGGCTCGCTTATATTGGGCGATGTTAAGGACCATAAATTTCGCTCTTTATTCAATCGCAAAATTTGCACGGCTTTTACGTTACGCTTATTGCCATATCTATCACCCGGCACTAAGCGGCGCTCATTTATGGTCGTCGATAATGGCTGCCTCGCCCTGTTCGCCGGTGCGGATTTTAACTGCGTTGGCCAGCGGGTAAATGAAGATTTTGCCGTCGCCGGGCTGACCGGTTTTAAGGACTTTCTGGGCTACGCGCAAAACTTCGTCTACCGGAACTTCGCAGACAACCGTTTCTATTTTAACCTTCGGCACAAGGTTAATATCGTAAGCCTGCCCGCGGTACACTTCCTTATGCCCCTTCTGCAAACCGCAGCCAAACACCTGGCTTACCGTCATGCCGGTAACGCCAATTTCGGCAAAAGCAACTTTCAGTTCGTCCAGTTTTTCAGTTCTGGTTATAATATCTATTTTGGTAATCGGTCTCATAACTGCCTCCGTAAATTATTTGCCTGCCGGTGCCGGTTTGGCGGCAAAGGCCGGTGCTTCCTGCACGGCAAGGTTAGTAAGCGGCGTGCCGTTTATAATGCTCTGGCGGTAAGCGCGTTCGCCGTGTTCAACAATGTCAAGCCCGCTTTCTTCTTCGGCAGCATCAGCACGCAGGGTTGTAACTGCGCCCACTATTTTTAAAATTATGTAGGTGCCAACAACGGCCAGCACAATGGCAACAACTACCGTTACCGCCTGTACATACAGCTGGTGCGCGTTGCCGTAAAAAAGCCCGTCCGCACCGGCGGAATTTGCGGTTTTTGTTGCCCAAAGCCCGGTTGCCAGTGCGCCCCAGGTGCCGCCCACGCCGTGTACGCCGAATGCGTCGAGTGCGTCGTCGTACCCGAGTTTTGCCTTAACAATGGCCACTGCCGCAAAGCACAGCACGCCGCCGATAAGCCCGATTAAAACAGCCGGCACAACAGTTACAAAGCCTGCCGCCGGGGTAATGGCAACAAGCCCTGCAATGCAGCCGCTTGCTGCGCCAAGCATGGTGGGGTGCCCGTTTACAAGCCATTCTGCGCCAACCCACGATAAGGTTGCCGCTGCTGCAGCTGCCTGCGTTACCACAAACGCACCGGCTGCAAGGCCGTTAGCGCCAAGCGCGCTGCCTGCGTTAAAGCCGAACCAGCCGAACCACAAAAGCGCTGCGCCCAGCACCGTCATCGGCAAATGGTGCGGCAGCATGGGCACAACACCCTTGCCGCTGCGTTTGCCAAGCATAATGCAGGCTACCAGTCCGCTGACGCCGCTTAAAATATGGATAACCGTGCCGCCCGCAAAGTCGAGCGCGCCCAAATCACGCAGCCAGCCGCCAACGCCCCATACCCAGTGCGCCATGGGGTCGTACAAAAACGTGGTCCACAAAAAGGTAAACAGCACAAACGCGCCAAATTTAAAGCGTTCGGCGTAAGCGCCGGTAATAAGCGCCGCCGTAATTACCGCAAACATGCACTGGAATGCCGCAAAGGCAAACAACGGCACCGTTGCGGAATAATCTTCGTAAGGAGCGGCAAAAAGCGCCGTATCGGTAAGCCCTGCCCAGCTCAAGCTGCCGATAACGCCGTTAATATCCGGCCCGAAGGCAAGGCTGAAGCCGAACAGCACCCACTGCACGCTTACCATTGCCACAATAAAAAAGCTCTGCATAATTGTCGTCAGTACGTTTTTGCTGCGCACCATGCCGCCGTAAAAAAACGCCAGCCCCGGTGTCATCAGCATTACAAGCGCAGCACTTATCAATACCCACGCTGTGTCGCCGGTATCAACTGCCGGCGCTCCTTCTGCGGCAAGCACCGTGCCCGGAATGCCCAAAAGCACGCCTGCCGCCAGTAAACCATGTATTAATCCCCTCATATTAGCCCTCTTTTCTGTAACTAAAACAAAAGTGGGGTGTACCTTTTAAGATACACCCCGTTGTGCAGCAAAACTCAAATTCGGTTTTAATATACGCCAAACAGCAATTCACTGTAAGTCGGGTACGGCAGGTATTTGCCGCCCATCAGTTTTTCCAGTTCGTCGCCGGCTTCGCGCAAAGCGCCCATGTCTTTTAAAATAACGTCATGGTAATAATCTGCCTCTGCCTGTGCAGATGTTTTTACAACGTCGCCAAGCCCTGCTTTTAATTTTTCTGCATCTGTATAAAGCAGGCTGCTGAGCGTTGCAATTTTGGAAGCAAGCTCCGTTTCGAAGCTGCCTGCAATGCCAAGCTCTTTTTTGCTTTTTGCTGCCGCCGTTAAATCGGCAGTGTAAAGTGCTGCGGCGGGCAAAATGTCTTTAAACAGCATATCAAGCATTGCCAGCGCTTCAATACGGATTGCCTTACTGTAATTTTCAAGCGAAATTTCCAGCCTGCTGCGGACTTCCGCTTCGGTAAAGATGCCGTGTTTTACAAACAGGCTGATGTTTTTCTCTTTAACCATGTAAGGCAGTGCTTCAGGAGTGGATTTGAGATTGAGCAGCCCCCTCGATTTGGCCTCTTCAACCCATGCATCGGTATAACCGTCACCATTGAAGATGATGCGTTTATGCGCGATTACGGTTTCTCTGACGAGTTCTACCACTGCGGCATCAAAATCAGCCGCTGCTTCTAATTTATCGGCAAACTCCTCCAGAGCTTCGGCAACAATGGCGTTTAAAATAACGTTCGGCCCGGCAATGGAGGCGGCAGAGCCAACCATGCGGAACTCAAACTTGTTGCCGGTAAATGCAAACGGCGAAGTACGGTTTCTGTCCGTATTGTCTTTTTTCAAAGCAGGCAGCACATTGCCGCTCAGCTTCAATTCGCCTTCGTCTGCGGGTTTATATTCAACACCTGCTTCAATGGCTTTCAGCACATTGGTAAGCTCGGTGCCTAAAAACATCGATACTATCGCCGGCGGCGCTTCGTTGGCGCCAAGACGGTGGTCATTGCCTGCGCTGGCAACGCTTATGCGCAGAAGGTCCTGATATTCGTCAACCGCTTTAATAACGGCTGCCAGAAACAGCAGGAAACGGTGGTTTTTATACGGCTCAGCCCCAGGGTCGAGCAGGTTTTCGCCTTCAACCGTGCCCAGCGACCAGTTGTTATGCTTGCCGCTGCCGTTTACGCCGTCAAAAGGTTTTTCGTGCAGCAGGCACACCAGATTATGCTTGCGTGCCACGCTCTGCATCAGCTCCATGGTAAGCTGGTTATGGTCGGTTGCAATGTTGGTGCCTGCAAAAATCGGCGCCAGCTCGTGCTGGGCAGGTGCAACCTCGTTATGCTCGGTTTTGGCAAGCACGCCCAGCTCCCACAGTTTTTCGTCAAGCTCTTTCATAAACGCCTTAACGCGGGGTTTGATAATGCCGAAATAATGGTCCTCAAGCTCCTGCCCTTTCGGCGGCATTGCGCCGAACAGCGTACGGCCGGCAAACTTCAAATCGCGGCGTTTATCGTACATATCTTTATCTACCAAAAAGTATTCCTGCTCCGGCCCAACCGTTGTAATAACCTTTTCGGTGCTTTCACCAAACAGTTTTAAAATGCGCCTTGCCGCACGGTCTACACAGCACATGCTGCGCAGAAGCGGAGTTTTCTTGTCAAGCACATCGCCCGTGTAAGAACAAAACGCCGTTGGGATATACAGGCAGCCGTCTTTAATAAAAGCATAGCTTGTCGGGTCCCAGGCAGTATAGCCGCGCGCTTCAAAAGTAGCACGGAGCCCGCCGGAAGGAAAGCTCGAAGCATCAGGCTCGCCCTGTACCAGTTCCTTGCCCGAAAAATCCATAATAACGCGCCCGTCCGCCGTAGGCGTGATGAAGCTTTCGTGCTTTTCGGCGGTAATGCCCGTCATCGGCTGGAACCAGTGCGTAAAATGCGTTGCGCCATGCTCCAGCGCCCAGTCCTTCATAGCGTTGGCAATGATATTGGCAATAGGCAAATCCAACGGCTCGCCTTTTAAAACCGCGTTTTTAAAAGCCTTGTAAGTAGCGGTTGGCAGGCGGTCCTTCATAACAGTTTCGTTAAAAACCTCGCTGCCAAAAAGTTTCGGAACACTCGTCATTTTTTAGTCCCCCTCAAAATAAAAACAAAATAAAAAAAGCAACGCGCGAAGTTTAAATGCTTCTGCAACTTCGCTGTTGCTTATGCTGTAATTATAGCCCCCTTTACACATTTTGTAAAGCCTTCAGGTAAATGTTTTTATTTTCTGAAAATTTAGTGGATTTTGTGCCGTATGTATTAGACAAATTTCTGTAAAAACAATTGACAAGCACTTTTAAAAGTTCTAAAATATTTACATCAAAAACACAAGTTAACCAGGATGCCCGGAAAAACGCCGGGCATTACTTAATAAAAGAAAGAGGTTTTAACACATGGCTGAAATGTTATACGAAGGCAAAGCCAAAAAAGTTTTCGCCACCGCCGACCCCAACGAAGTAGTTATCTATTATAAAGATGACGCCACTGCCTTAAACGGCGCCAAAAAAGGCACCATTGTTGATAAGGGCATTATGAACAACACCATTACCAGCTTCTTTTTTGACCTGCTCGGCAAAAACGGCGTTGAGCACCACTTTATTAAAAAGCTCAGCGACCGCGAACAGCTTTGCAAAAAAGTAAAAATCATTCCGGTTGAAGTTGTATGCCGCAACATTGCCGCAGGCAGCCTTGCCAAAAAAATGGGCGTTGAAGAAGGCTATGTGCTTAAACGCCCGCTGGTAGAATTTTACTACAAAAGCGACGCACTTGACGACCCGATGATCAGCCCCGACTACGGCGAAGCCTTTGGTTTTGCAACCGATGAACAGATTGCCAAAATCCGCGAAATGGCGCTTAAAATAAACGCCGTATTAAAAGACTTCCTTGCACAGCGCAAAGTACGCCTGATTGACTTTAAAACCGAGTACGGCATCGACAGCGAAGGCAACATCATCCTTGCCGACGAAATTACTCCGGACACCAGCCGCCTGTGGGACTGGGACACCAACGAAAAGCTGGATAAAGACCGTTTCCGCCGCGACATGGGCAACGTTGAAGAAGCCTACCACGAAGTAATCCGCCGCTTAACGGGTGAAGGGAAATAAAATAACCCTGCTTGCGCAGATATGCAAATGTGCAGATGTACAGATTAAACGCCGCCTTAACAGCGGCGTTTTTTATTTATATTTGTTTTTTATTTACGTTACGGCTTTGTAATTAGGTTGTTATATTTTTATTTACATTTTATGTCATCTTCATTCTTTTGCGTGACCAAAAGAACGAAGCAAGAAAAGTCACGCGGCTGAAAAAATTTTTAACGTGGCTCTTTAGATAAAAATAAAATTTTCCACGGAACTCGCTTCACTCAAACACCGGGAAAATTTTATTTTCTTTCTGTAAATACCGCTAAATTTTTAATGCCGCGATTGCACTTAACCCATACTTTTTTATTGCTTAATTTAGTATGTTTTGCCTTTGTATCGTACTTTACATCTGCTTATTATCAAAATTGTACAACTTATGATTTTGTACAATTAAAACTTACGGCAACATTGCTCTTGCTCATAAAAATTTACCAAAGTACGAATTTGGGCGGAGCGCGACTTTCAAAACACAGGAAAAGCCTAATTAAAGCACGTGCATAGTTCAATACAAAAGAAAATTCAATATACTAAATTAAGCAGTTAAAAAGTACGAGTTACGTCAAAATGCGGCATTGGATTTTAGCAATATTTAATAAGAAAAACGGTAAAAATAAGGCTATTTGAGCGAAGCGAGTTCCGCGGAAAATTTTATTGCTTTCGGTGTGCCGCGTTTAAATTTTTTCAGCCGCAAAACTTTCTTGGTTACTTCTTTAGTAATAAAGAAGTAACATGAATAAAAAAACTAAATAAAAATATAATAACCTAAATTCAAAAACGCAACCAAATAAAATAATAAAACATTCACTTAAATTGCCCTCAAACTTTACACAAACCAATCTGTTTTATATACAAACATCTCCGTCAATGGTATAATTAAGAAAAACAAAAGTGTTCGCACGGGGGGGAATTACGTACCTGTAATTTCTCTCCGTAACTCTCCTCCCGTAACAAAAATGGGAGGAGGTTTTATTATGCGCAAAAGTTTAACTTATAAAATTTTAGCGGCTGTAATGGCACTAAGCGCCGCCAACTGGGCGTTGCCAACAGATGTATCGGCAGGATACGTAGAAAACGGAGATTATTACTACGTAACAGCTGATGGTGAAACCATCAGTAAAAACTATACTAGCGTTTATGGCAATGGTCATAGTTTCACCATTAACGGCGGTACAATTGACGCCGAAGTTTTCGGCGTTGGCAACGGCAATTACGATGAAGATGCCAGCGGCGGCAATGTAACTTTCAATAATAGTTCTGCTGATTATGTTTACGGTGGTCGTTCAAGTAACGGAACTGTAAGTGATAACCATGTAACTCTCAATAATAGTTCTGCTGATTATGTTTACGGTGGTTATTCAACTTACGGAGATGTTAACGAAAACCATGTAACTATCAATGGCGGTACTTTTGAAGCTGGTACAACACTTTCAATCTATGGCATTTTCGGCGCTTATTCCTACGAAGGCACTGACATTACACTTAATGACAATAACGTAACTATAAGCAACGCTATTATAAAAACCAACGTTTACGGAGGTTACTACATGGGTAACTCATCCGCCGAAATAAAGAATAACACTATTACTATTAAAGAAAATACAGATATTTTAGAGGCTAAACTGTATGGCTACAAAGCATACAAAACTGCCTCTAACATAATAGCGGAAAACAACGCACTCATCATTGACGGCTGGAGCGGCAGTACACAATCTGTACAAAACTTTAACACTATTAACTTTAACAACATTAACTGGGTTAACGAAGGTACGGTGCTGAATATTACTAATAGCGCAGAAAATGCCCTTGCTGATACCGACATCAATATTAACAGCCTTAATTTTGCAGGCGGCGGCAAGCTTAATGCCGGGGAAAGTATGACCATTATCAGCAATAACGATTCAGGTAAAGTTTTAGGTATCGGCACAGGTACAGGCGAAGTTACTGCGTTAAGTAATTTTACAGCAGGCGTGGCTGTTGAAGGAACAGGAACGGCAGAAGTTGCTTCTGACGGCAACAGCGTTAAATACACATTAACAGAAGTTAAGCTTAACAGCCAAACTGACCTTGCCACCCAAACCCGTGCGGCTTCCGCGGCGTTTGTAAATCAGGGCACGGATTTAATCAGCGACAGTTTAGATACCATCAGCCGTGACGATAACTACGGCGTTAAAACCTTTGCCGCCGTACACGGCAACCGCAGCAAGTACGATGTTGCAGACGATATTAAAATTAACGGCTGGAGCACGATTGTTGGCGTTGGCAATGCAGATAAGTTCGATAACGGCAGCGAGTTAAGCTGGGGCGTATTCTACGAAAACGGCAGCGGCAATTACCGTACTTACAACAGCTTTAATAATGAGTTCTTCCGCGGTGACGGCAGTATGATTTATAACGGCGGCGGCATTGCGGCAAGGTACGAAAATAAAAACGGCGTTTATACCGAAGGCTCGCTCCGTGCAGGTATGCTTAAAAACGAACTCGACAACGCCATGCGTGATGTTAATGGCAGTTACGGCTACGAAACCGAAAGTGCTTACTACGGCGCGCACATTGGTGTTGGTAAAATCATCAGTCTGAGCGACAGCAGTGACCTCGATATATACGGTAAGTTCTTCCATACCTATACCGAAGGCGACAGCATTACCATTGCAGACGATAAATTTGATTTTGACAGCATTACCAGTGACCGTCTGCGTGTTGGCGCGCGTATTACAAGCAATAAGGAAAATAAGTTCAGCACTTATTATGGTTTGGCGTATGAGTACGAGTTTAACGGCGATGCTGATATGACGGCGCAGGGATTGCGGGCAGATACGCAGAGCTTACAGGGAAGCAGTGTAATGGCGGAAGTTGGCTTTAACTACCAGCCCACGCCGGGCAGCCCGTGGAGCTTTGACCTTAATATGCGCGGCTACACAGGCGAACGCCAGGGCGGCAGCTTTAACGTACAGGCAACGTATACTTTTTAGCCGATAGCCGAATCGCCAAATATAAGCGAGCCTTTGGCGAAGCTTAGATTTGTGCCAGCGAAGCTATGTAAATTTTGTGAGCGAATAGCGAGCAAAATTTACGAACCTTAATTTAAAAATAAATAAAGCAGCAACTGCCAAAGGCAATATACCTTTCAGCGGTTGCTGCTTTTTTACTATACAAGCACACGAACGATTTTATATAAGCTGCTGCTTATTTCCCCGGTTCAAACAAACCTTCGTTGTCGTCCCACAAAATTATTTTATCTTCTTTTAAGGTTTCCGCAAGGCGGATAACGCGCTGGTTGCTGCTGCCGCGGAAGCGCAGGTTGGGGTCTTTTTTTGCTTCCACAAATTCGCCGTCCACCAGTATGTCAATGCAGTCCAAAAGGACGCGCGTAATTTCATAATCGCACAGGCGGCCGGTTAACAGGTCTTTTTCAAGGTCGTAACCGGTATAGCACCATACGGTTTTATTGGGGTACATTTTGCGCAGGCGCTGCATAAAGGGCAGCAGGGCTTTCTGGTTGGCGGGTTCAAACGGTTCGCCGCCCAAAAGGCTGAAGCCTTTAATATACGGCGGCTTTAAGGCGTTTAAAATTTCTTCTTCCGCCGCTGCGTCAAACGGCCGGCCGTAGTCAAAATCCCAGGCTTCCTGGTTAAAGCAGCCTTTGCAGTAATGCGTGCAGCCGCTTACAAACAGCGATACGCGCACGCCCGGCCCGTTGGCGACATCATGTGTTTTAATTGCCGCGTAGTTCATGGCAGGCCTCCGTTACAGGTGCAGAACGCGGGATTTGATTTCTTTGGTTTTGCCCACGTTCCAGAAGTTTTCACCCAGGTAGCCGCAGGTACGGCGGGTTACGTTCATCAGGTTATGGTCTTTGTTGCCGCAGTTCGGGCATTCCCATTCCAAATCGTCGTTGATGATAATTTCGCCGTCAAAGCCGCACACATGGCAGTAGTCGCTCTTGGTGTTGAACTCTGCGTACTGAATGTTATCGTAAATAAAGCGCACTACATCTTCCAGCGCTTCGGTGTTGTGGCGCATATTCGGAATTTCCACGTAGCTGATGGCGCCGCCGCTGGAAATTTTCTGGAACTGGCTTTCAAAGGAAAATTTGCTGAAGGCGTCGATATTTTCGCGCACGTCAACGTGGTAGGAATTGGTGTAGTAGCCTTTATCGGTAACGTCGTCAATGGTGCCGAAGCGTTCTTTATCTATGCGGGCAAAACGGTAGCACAGGCTTTCGGCCGGAGTGCCGTACAGCGCAAAGCCGATGCCGGTCTGCTGTTTCCATTTATCGCATTTGGCGCGCAGGTAGCGCATTACGCGCAGCGCAAATTCTTCGCCCACGGGGTCGGTATGGCTTACGCCCTTCATCAGCTTGGTCATTTCGTACACGCCGATATAACCGAGCGAAATGCTGCTGTAACCGCCAACAAGGTATTTATCAATGGTTTCGCCTTTTTTCAGGCGTGCAATGGCTCCGTACTGCCAGTGCACAGGGCTTACGTCGCTCTTAACGCCCATCAGCGCGTTGTGGCGGCACATTAAAGCCTTGTAGCAAAGCTCAAGCCTTTCATCCAAAAGCTTCCAGAACTTCTGCTCGTCGCCCTTGGCAATAATTGCCACCTGCGGCAGGTTAATGGAAACAACACCCTGATTGAAGCGGCCTTCAAATTTATAGTTGCCGTTTTCGTCCTTCCACGGAGCAAGGAAGCTACGGCAGCCCATCGGCGAAAATACATTGCCTTCGTAGTTTTCGCGCATTTTCTTGGCGGAAATGTAATCCGGATACAGTCGTTTAGCGCTGCATTTAACGGCAAGTTTGGTAATATAATCGTATTTGCCGCCTTTTAAGCAGTTGTGTTCATCCAAAACATAAACCAGTTTCGGGAAGGCAGGGGTTACATAAACGCCCTTGTCGTTTTTAATGCCCTGCAAACGCTGGCGCAGAATTTCTTCCACAATCATGGCGTTTTCTTTCAAATATTCGTCGTCTTCCTGTAAGTTGAGGAAGATGGTTACAAAGGGCGATTGCCCATTAGTGGTCATTAAAGTGTTAATCTGGTACTGAATGGTTTGCACGCCGCTTTGCAGCTCGCTCTTTAAGCGCGCCTGCACAAGGCGTTCCACCGTTTCGGCAGGCAGGCTGTCGCCCACTTCGTCAAGCACGGCTTTTTTAAATTTATTGTAGCTGCGTCGCAGATATTTGCCCAAATGGCGGATATCCACCGACTGGCCGCCGTACTGGCTGCTGGCAACGCTGGCGATAATCTGCGTCATAACGGTGCAGGCAACCTGGAAGCTCTTGGGGCTTTCAATGAGTTTGCCGTTCATAACCGTGCCGTTGTCCAGCATATCGCCGATGTTAATCAGGCAGCAGTTAAAAATAGGCTGAATGAAATAATCGGCATCATGGAAATGAATTGCGCCTTCGTCATGCGCTTTGGAAATTTCTTCCGGCAGGATAATGCGGCGGGTTAAGTCTTTGGAAACCTCGCCGGCAATCAAATCGCGCTGGGTGGAAGCCATAACGGCGTTTTTATTGGAATTTTCTTCCATAACGTCTTTATTGCTGTTGCGGATTAAAGACAGAATGCTTTCGTCCGTAGTGTTTGCCTTGCGCACCAGCGCACGGGTATAGCGGTAAATGATATAGGCTTTGGCAAGGTCGAATTTGCCCTCCTGCATCAGCTGATGCTCTACCATATCCTGAATATCCTCTACCAAAAGGCGCATACGGTTGCGGCTTTCTACATAATGTGCAATGTTTTCAATTCTGTCTTCGGCAATGCGTTCACTTTCATCAACAGCATTGTTGGCTTTCTGGATGGCTACAACTATTTTGCTGCGGTCAAAGTCAACCGTAGAGCCATCGCGCTTGATTACCTTCATTGTCCTCCCTCTTTCTGTTTATGTTTTATTAATATAATTTGATAAATTTCAGTGCAGTTTGCCTTTCAATAATACCACATTTTGATGGGGAAGTAAAGCAAGCAAATACAAGATATTGTTTTTATTTTTTGAGTTATCAACAATATTTTGTGCTTTACAGTTTTTGTTCCATCTGTTTACGCCCCGGCAAAGTTTGTTTTTGTCAAGCCTGTGCGCCTTCTTTTAACAGTAATTTTTCGGTTTTTACTTTGGTTATCTTGCTTTTTCGCAGTTTTTTAATAAAAATTATCCGCGGGCGGAAAATTTACCGCAGCGGCGTTTATTATACATTAGTTTGTAAATTAAAAACAGTATTGTAAATTTATTAAAAAAAGTCTATAATATACAAGTCTGATATTGAAAGGCTCACACTAAAATGCAGACATCTGTTAATAAATAACTGGAGGTTATAATATGGAAATTACAACCATTCATCTTGATATGGTGCAGTCGGTTGCCCTCGCCATAGTCAGCTATTACATCGGCATGTGGATAAAAAGCCACAGCGCCGCCCTGCAAAGGTTCAGCATTCCGGCGCCGGTAATAGGCGGCCTGCCTTTTGCGCTGGTATTTTCGCTGCTGAAAATTTACGGCATTGCCGATTTTACCTTTGACGACACGCTGCAAAAAGTAGCGCTGCTGTGCTTTTTTACCACCATCGGCATGATGGCAAGCTTAAAACTTGTTAAAAAAGGCGGCCTGCTTCTCGTAGGCTTCTGGTTCACTTCAACAATACTCGGTATTTTGCAGAACGCCATCGGCATGGGCGTTTGCAGCCTGATGGGCATTGACAAATTCTACGGTATTCTTGCCGGCGCCGTGGCACTGATGGGCGGACTCGGCACAAGCGCCGCCTTCGGCCCGTTTTTTGAACAGAACTACGGCGTTACCGGCGCAACAACGGTTGCCATTACGGCCGCTACCTTCGGTATGGCAACGGCGCTCATTATCGGCGGCCCTTTCGGCGAAAAGCTGATTAAAAAATACAAGCTCAAAACCCCTAAAGCCGCCAAAGAGGATGCTCCGCTGGAAGAAATTGACGAAACGGAAACCACCGTTACCGGCGAAAACCTCATTCCCGCACCGGCGGCTGCTGCGGAAATTTTAAAAGCGCTGGGCTTTGTTGCTATCGCCATGGGGCTGGGCAGCATTTTAAGCACCTACCTCGGTCAGTTTATTACGCTGCCGGTATATATCGGCAGTATGCTTATCGCCGCCGTTATCCGCAACATCGGCGACTTCAGCAAAGCATATAAAATTGAAGGCGTCGGCATGGACTGCATTGCCGATATTTCGCTGGTGCTTTATGTAACCATGGCCATTAACAGCCTTAAACTGTACGAACTTATTAACCTGGCACTGCCGCTGATTGTTATTCTCATCATTCAGACCCTTTTAATGGTGGCCTTCGCCTGGGGCGTATACTTCTTAATGTTCGGCAAGGATTACGACTCCGTAATGCTCGCGGTAGGCGGCATTGGTTTTGCCATGGGCGCAACTGCCAACGGCCTTGCCAACATGCAGTCGCTTTCCGACAAATACGGCTTCTCCCCCAAAGCGTGGATGATAGTTTCGCTCGTCGGCGCGTTTTTAATTGACTTTACCAACGCCATCATCATAACGTGGATGATAACGCTGTAACTTAATTTTAATACTTATACTAAAAAACAGCCGGTATTTTCTTTACCGGCTGTTTGCTTTTATGTAAGTTGTATTTATGGTATAATACCCTTCGTGAGATAATCTGATGGTCGGCTTCTCTCCCTTAAAAGGGAGGTGGTGAACCAGTGAGTACCTATGAAACGTTATCTTTAATGGTAGCTTTCGGTATACTGGTAGCTACCATTATTTCTGCCCGGCGTTAATAACGCGGAAATGAAATAAGGCCGTCCTAACGGTCGCGGACAGCCTTTCTTTCAATACTGAAAATATTCGAGGAGAGGACTGACGCACCAACATCAGATTATCTCTCTTTTCTTATTATACATCATAGCTTTTAAAACGGCAAATTTTATTGCCGCTCACCTTTACTTATGTTAATATTAGGGCAGAAGCGGCTTATTCTGCCGTTTGTTTAAGAAAGCAAGGTATATTTATGAAAATAACACAGGTTGTGGCCGCGCTGATATGGCGCGATGATAAAATTTTAATCTGCCGCCGCCCGGAAAACAAGGCACGGGCGCTCTTATGGGAGTTTCCCGGCGGCAAGGTGGAAGCAGGCGAAACAAAACAGCAGGCGCTGGTGCGCGAATGCCGCGAAGAACTGGGCATAACCGTTGTGCCCGGCAGCGTTTATTATGAAGTAACGCACACCTACCCCGATATTACGATACACCTAACGCTGCTTAACTGCACCACGCAAGACGAGCCGCAGCGTTTGGAGCACAGCGAGCTGGCGTGGATACTGCCCCAAAACGTAACCGCCTATGACTTTTGCCCGGCAGATAAAGCAATAGTTGCTAAAATAGCGGCACAGGCAAACGCCAAAATAAAAACCGAACGCCTTTACCTGCGTGAACTTACGCCCGGTGACGAAGCAGAACTGAAAACCTTTTTGCAGGATGAAGAAGTAATGTACGCCTGGGAAGCGCCGTTTACGGATTCCGAAGTTACGGCATGGCTTACTGAAAACCTGCGCCGCTACAAAGCGGACGGCTTTAGTTTTTACGCCGTAATCGAAAAATGCAGCGGCAAATTTTTGGGCGTGTGCGGGCCGCTTATAGAAACCATAAACGGCGAGCGCCGCATGGGCGTGGCCTATATCTTTAACAAAACCTGCTGGGGCAAGGGCTACGCCACGGAAGCAGCGCAGGCAAGCGTTAACTATGCTTTCGGCGCGCTTGGTGCAGAAGAAGTTATCGCGGAAATCCGCCCGGAAAACAAAAAATCCCGCCGTGTGGCGGAAAGGCTTGGCATGGCAATAAGCGGCAGTTTTGTAAAAACCTACAAAGGCAAAGAAATGCCGCACCTTATTTACGTACTTAAAAAGCCGCAGAAAAGCGGCAGAAACGGAGCAGGCAATGTTTGATTTAGACCGCTGGCTTGATAAATACATAGAAGCCGTAGACGCGGCGTTTGGCGCAAGGATTGTGTTTATCGGCCTGCAAGGCAGCTATGCGCGCGGCGAAGCGCACGAAGGCAGCGACATTGACGTTGTTTTAATTTTAAACAGCCTTACGCTTGATGACTTAGCCCTTTACAAAAACGCCATTGCCAATTTGGACGAACGCACAAAAATATGCGGCTTTGTAAGCGGCACAGAAGAACTGAAAGCGTGGGACAAGGCAGATTTATTTCAGTTTTGCCGCGATACCAAAGCCCTTTACGGCGATTTGGAGTTTATTGCTTTTTTAACAGGCGAAGCTGATGCCAAACGTGCGCTGCACACGGCGGCATGCAATATTTACCACGCCTGCGTACACAATTTTGTGCATGAAGAAAGCGCGGAAGTTTTAAGAACGCTTTACAAATCAGCCTTTTTTGCATTACAGGCAAAATATTACCTTGAAACCGGCGCTTATATTGCCAAAAGAAAAGACCTTGCCAATAAATTGCAGGGCGAAGATTTAAAAATACTCACCTGCCCGGCGCAGTTTAAAACAAAACTCAGCCCCGCGGAATTCAGTGCTTATTCCGGGCTGCTTTTAAACTGGGCTGCGGCTGTTATAAAAAATTACGGAGGCGGCACCAATGCAGAAACCGAAAATTAAAATAACCGTTATCGGACGCAAAGGCCCCTGCGGCTGCCACCGCGGGCATAAACCAGGCGACAGCTTTGATTTTGACACGGAGCGCGGCAGGCTGTGCCCCATGGCAATGCACGTTGCCTTTCCCTATATCGACATTCTGCGCTACGGCGGTTCAATTCCCGGTGCAGAACCCGGCACGGCAGTATTTTGCTGCCCCGATGTTGATACCATTAATGTGTTTAAGGTTGAAGTGGTAAAAGAACAATAAAGAGGAAGTGTTAAAATGATTTATCATAAATATGGTAAATGTGCAATTAAAGCTTACGAATTAGTATTAAATAATGTAGAACCAAGAGAAGCTTGGCAAAAAGCAGCTAATGAAATCTTTGGAAATAATAGCAGTCAAGCAAAAAAGACTTGTCCTAGAACTTCTTTTTTAGCTTTATTAGGAGCCAATAAGAAGACGACAAAAAATGTAGAATATATTTTATATGGATTAAAAATTATGAATAAAATGGATAAAGAAGAACTAAAAAATATGGAACCTATAAAATTTTGGCGCGATAAAATGAAAATGACTAAATCGTACAATTCTCAAATTGATGTTTTATTTGCATTAAGAAGTAAAAACTATATTTAAATCCTGCCCAAAGCGCTAAATAAAAATATATCTTATTTTGAATATAATAAAATTTGCAAATAGTTCACCGTTTGTACTTACTTTAGCCAAAGCCTTTTGTTATGATAAAGGTGCAGCAAATACAGAAACGAAGGTGAGATGATATGCAAATTAAAGTTTTAGGGCCAATGACAAAACAGGTGGAGGTATTGTTCCAGAATGCTGCCGTAGCCGCTAAAAAGTTAAAATGCCCTGCAAAATTTGAACGCGTGAGTGAACTGCGCCGCATTATGGCCTACGGTGTAATGACTTTACCGGCGCTTGTTATCGACGGCAAAGTTGTGGCAGGCGGCAATGTGCCAGGCGTTGAAGAAATTATGCAGATTATCAAACAAATGCAGTGAAAATTGAATACAAAACTTAATATAAATAAAAACTTGCAGAAGGCATTTGCACTCTGCAAGTTTTGTATTTGACAATGAATTTCAGTTTGATATAATATAAATATAGAGACAGCCGGTTTTGGGAAACGCCGGCTCTCCCTCGAATCTAATAAGAGTGAAAGGAAGCCGCGTACCGCAAGTAGGCGGTTTCTTTTTATCTAAAAGTGATTACTTTTTCGATAAGCAGATAACAGCAACGAGTGCTCCGAAAGCAATCATCAAAGACAATGCTTCGTAAACAGTCATGCTATCACCTCCCAAATTGGGAGGAACCGGCTCCGGCTGTCATGAAGATAATTATATCATATAAATATAAAAAATAAAAGCAGGTGTTAAGCCTGCTTTTTTGTTATATAGTGTTACCGCCTGCGCGGAGGCATGGTGTGTATGCTGTGGCCGTCTGCGGCGTGTACCGCTTCGGTAATACCTTCGCAGAAGGTTGGGTGCGGATGCAGCGCCATTGCCAGCTGCGCTTTGGTCAGCCCTGCGCTTACGGCCGTAACCATTTCGCCAATCATATCGGTGGCACGCCCGCACATCAGCTGCGCGCCGATGAGTTTTTCCGTTTCTGCGTCAAACACCAGCTTAATAAAGCCGCGGTCCTCGTTTTCGATAATGGATTTGCCGTTGCCGCTCATAACGTATTTGCCGGTAATAACGGCGCGTCCCTCGCCTTTGGCTTCGTCTGCCGTAATGCCAACCGTGGCAATTTCGGGCGAAGTATATACGCACGAAGGCACAAGTTTTGCGTCAACCGTCGGCGCAAGCCCGCAGATACCTTCCACGCAGGCAATGCCCTGCGCTTCGGCTGCGTGCGCCAGCTGAATGCCGCCGGTAACGTCACCGATGGCATAAATGTGCGGCACGTTGGTTTTATAGCCCTCGCCAACTTTTACGCGCCCGCGTTCGGTTTCCACGCCCGCAGCTTCAAGGTTCAGCCCTTCGGTAACGGCGCGGCGCCCTACGCAAATCAGTACGCCGTCGGCGCTGACGCTTTCGGTTTTGCCCTTGCGCTCAAAGGTACAGGTCAGTCGGCCGCCTTCTTGCGTAATGCCTGTTACCATGGCGCCGATGTTAACCGCCACGCCGCGTTTTTTCAGTATCATGGAAAGGTTCTGCGAAATTTCACGGTCCATATTCGCTAAAATCCTGTCCAGTGCTTCAATAATGGTAACTTTGCGGCCTATGCCGTTATAAACGCCCGCCATTTCCACGCCGATAACGCCGCCGCCGATAATTACAAGCTCGTTATAATCGCAGCTGTCGGTATCAAGCATTTCGTCGCTTGTAACAACATTGGGCAAATCCGCACCGGGAATGGGCGGTACTGCCGGTTTGCTGCCGGTGGCGATAATAAAGTTTTTGGCGGTATAGGTTTTGCCGCTGACGGTAATGCTTTCGGGAGAAACAAAAGCCGCCTCACCTTCAAGCACATCAATGCCGTTGCCCTTTAAAAGCTGCGCCACGCCGCCGCGGAGCTGTTCCACTACCTGCGCTTTGCGTGCATGCATGGCTTTAAAATCGGCCTCTGCGCCGGTTACATTAACGCCCATTTTACCGGCTTCGCCGATTTCGCGGTACAAATTGGCGCTGTGCATTAAGGTTTTGGTAGGTATGCAGCCGCGGTTCAGGCAGGTGCCGCCAACTTCCGCACGTTCCGCAACGGCAGTTTTCAGCCCCAGCTGCGCCGCACGGATAGCCGCCACATAGCCGCCCGGTCCTGCGCCGATAACAATTAAATCGTATTGCATGGTTGTATGCCTTTCTATATTGTAAGTTGTGCTAAAAATTTACTGATGTCGTTTCCTGCCTGCCCGGCAATTTTTTGTGCTGCCTGTGCCAGTGCCTCCGGCGTAAATGCGCAGCCTTTAAAAAACTGCCCTGCACCGGCAAGCGCTTCCCAATCCATAGCGTCGGTGTAAACCTCCGCCTCCTGCACCTTACCGCCGTCAACGCGGCACGCCAGCGTAAAGCTGCCCCATTCAAAGCGTGCTTCTGCCTGCCAGGTAAACGGCAGGCGCGTGCCGAGGCGAAAGGCATCGCTTTTAAACTCCGCTTCATAGCGTGCAACTTCCGCCGCGTCAAAATCCGCTTCACTTAAATGCTGCGGCCCGCTGCCGTAAATTTCCGCAAAGGAACGTACAAGCGCGTTTTGCAGCACCGGCACCGTTAAAGAAGGGCAAACTTCTTTTAAATTCAGCACGCGGCTTTTAACGGAGCTTACGCCTTTAGCCTGTAATTTAAGCGGCGATACGGTAAGGTATTTTGCCATTTCGTCCGTTTTAACGTCTATTAAAAGCGTGCCGTGGTGGTACTTTTTGCCACCGCTGGTATAAAAGGCATTGCCCGATACCTTGCGCCCGTCCACCAGAATATCGTTGCGCCCGCTTTTTTCGGCATTAACGCCGAGGCTTTTAAGCGCGCCGGTAATAACCTCCAGCTGGCGCGCAAGATTGTAGGTGCGCGCGTCCGTTAAAAAAGTAAAGTTTAAATTGCCGCTGTCGTGATACACGGCACCGCCGCCGGAAAGACGGCGGACCAGATGCCCGCCGTCCCTGCGCAGCTGCGCCATATTGCACTCGGCCCATGGATTTTGGTTGCGCCCGATAACCACCGTATTTTTATTCTGCCATAAATACAGCGTTACGCTGCCCGCCGGGGTGTGTTCCAAAAGGTAACGCTCCACGGCAAGGTTGCGGTAAGGCTCGGTGCAGCCGGTAATATAACAGGAAACCGGAACTTTATCTGTGTACATATTTTAAAACAGGTTTGCGTGCCGCCTGTACTTCGTCCGGGCGCTTAATCTGCGCATGGTGCGGAGCGTTATGCATATATTCCGCGTCGGTATGTGCCAGCTCGTGCAGCTCCAAAAGTGCCTGCACTGCTTCGTCCAGCGTCCTGCGCGCTTCGGTTTCGGTCGGCTCCAGCATCAGCGCTTCGTGTACAATCAGCGGGAAGTACATCGTCGGCGGATGAATGCCGCGGTCAATCAGGGACTTGGCAACATCCAGCGCCGTTACGCCGGTGGCTTTTTTCAGTTCCTCCAGGCTCATAACAAATTCGTGCATGCAGGTATGGTCATAAGCCATATCGTAAATATCTTTTAATTTGTGCATCATGTAGTTGGCATTCAGTACTGCCGTTTCACTGGCTTCACGCACGCCTTCCGCGCCAAGGGTCAGCACATAGGCCAGCGCCCTCATGCAAACAAGGAAGTTGCCGTAAAACGCGCGCATCTGCAAATGCCCCTTGCCTGCACCGTCGCCCAGTGCGGATTTTGGCAAAAACTTCTCAAGCAGGGCTTTGCAGCCGACAGGGCCCGCGCCCGGGCCGCCGCCGCCGTGCGGAGTAGAGAAAGTTTTATGCAGGTTAAGATGCACAACATCAAAGCCCATATCACCGGGGCGAGCAATGCCCATAACGGCGTTTAAGTTAGCGCCGTCGTAATAGCACAGGCCGCCCGCTTCATGGATGATATTGGTAATTTCCAGAATATTGCTGTCAAACAGGCCGACGGTATTCGGGTTCGTCAGCATTAAACCTGCTGTGGTATCGTCAACAGCGGCGCGCAGTGCATCAAGGTTTACGCAGCCATCCGCATTGGAGGGCACGTTAACCGTGGTAAAGCCCGCCATGGCAGCGCTTGCCGGATTAGTGCCGTGCGCGCTGTCCGGAACGATAATTTTGGTGCGTTTGGTATCGCCGCCAGCTTCATGATATTTCTTTATCAGCAAAAGCCCGGTAAATTCGCCGTGTGCGCCTGCCGCCGGCTGAAAGTCCATCTTATCCATGCCGGTAATTTCGCACAGGTATTTATCTAAAAGTTCCAGCGCTTCCGTGCAGCCCTGTACGGTTTCTTTGGGCTGCAGCGGATGAACGGCGGCAAAGCCTGCCTGGTTTGCCATCTCGTCGTTAATGCGCGGGTTGTATTTCATGGTGCAGCTGCCCAGCGGGTAAAAGCCGTTGTTTACGCCGTGCGCGCGGTTTGCAAGCGCGGTATAATGGCGGCTGATTTCCGTTTCGGAAAGTTCCGGCAGCGGCAAAGCGCTCTTGCGCGCCAAAGCCTCCGGCAGTGAAGTTACAGGCACATCGCAGGCCGGAAAAATATCGCAGCCATGCCCGGGAGTGCTTTTTTCAAACAACAATTCCATTATGCGCACACCTCCTTCACAATGGCAACCGCCTTATCAAGTGCTTCTTTGGTGGCTTTTTCGGTTACGCACCACAGCACGCCCTCTTTAACCGGCAGCCCGCCGAGAATGCCCTCTTTTGCAAGTGCGGCCAGCACTTCCTCCTGCTTAGGCAGAGTGGTAACAAATTCGTGGAAAAATTCGCCGCTGTAAACGAGGTTTACGCCTTCGATTTTGGTAAGCTCCTGCGCCAGATAGTGCGCTTTGGAAAGGCACAGCGTTGCTGCCTGTTTTAAGCCCTGCGGCCCTACCGCTGCCAGATAAACGGAAGCGGTTAAAGCGCACAGCGCCTCGTTGGAGCAGATGTTGCTGCTGGCTTTTTCGCGGCGGATGTGCTGCTCGCGCGCCTGCAAAGTTAAAACATAGGCACGGTTGCCGTCAGCGTCAACCGTTTCGCCAACAATGCGGCCCGGCAGCTTACGCATCATAGCGGCGGTTGCTGCCATAAAGCCAAGGTACGGCCCGCCGAAGCCCAGCGGCAGGCCCAAAGGCTGCCCTTCGCCAACGGCAATGTCTGCGCCGCATTCGACCGGGGCTTTCATAATGGCAAGAGCAATGGGGTTTACGCCCATAATGTATTTGGCACCGCCTGCGTGGGTAAGTTCAGCAATCTTTTCTGCTTCTTCAAACTGCCCGTAAAAATTGGGCTGCTGCACATAAACGCAGCAAACATCAAGCGTAAGCATTGCTTTTAACGCGTCAAGGTCGGTTCTGCCGTCTTTGGCAGGCACAAGGCGCAGCTCAGTGCCGGCACCGAAGCAGTAAGTCTGCATGGTGGCAATAACGTCCGGGTTAACGGCAGCGCTTACAAGCGCCACGCTGCGTTTGCGGTCGCGGCACATGGCAGCGGCTTCGGCAGCGGCAGAAGCGCCGTCATACACGGAAGCATTGGCAGTGTCCATGCCGGTCAAATCGCAAATCATCGTCTGATATTCAAAGATGGACTGCAAAATGCCCTGGCTCATTTCTGCCTGGTACGGCGTGTAGCTGGTTACAAACTCCTCTTTGGAGGTAATGTATTTAACAATGGAAGGAATGTAGTGGTCATAAGCGCCTGCGCCGCGCAAAATTGTGCCGAACACGGTATTTTTGCCGGCCAGCTCCTGCATTTTGGCACGCACTTCCAGTTCGCTCATGCCTTGGGGCAAGTTCAGCGGCTTATCAAGGTAAACTTCGGCAGGCACGTCTTTAAACAGGCTGCGGATACTGCCGTAGCCTGCTGCGGCAAGCATTTCCTGCCGTTCTTCTTTGGTAGAAGGGATATAGCTTCCCATAGGCGCCCTCCTTTATGCCTGTTCTTCTTTTACAAATGCTTCGTATTCTTCGGCAGTCAGCAAATCTTCCTGGTCGGTAATTTCGTCAAAACGTACAAGCCATGCATCATAAGGCGCTTCGTTAATGGTCTGCGGAGCGTCGGCCAGTTCTTCGTTCACTTCGGCAACGGTGCCGGTAACGGGGCTGTAAACGTCAGATACAGCTTTTACGGATTCCACATCGGCAAAAGTATCGCCTGCGGCGAAGGTATCGCCCGGCATGGGCAGGTTAACAAAAACCAGGTCGCCCAGTTCGTTCTGGGCATAATCGGTAAGGCCTACCGTTGCGCTGCCGTCCTCGGCAAATTTCACCCACTCGTGGGATTTGGTGTAGCAAACGTCGTTAGGAATGTTCATAATAAATAGCCTCCTTAAATTGATTTTATTTTAAGCGCGTTTATAAAACGGCAGGGGTACTACTTCGGCGTCAATTCTGCGTCCGCGCACATCCACCTGCACTTTGGTGCCGGGTTCAGCATAAGAAGCGGGCACCATTGCCATGGCAACAGGAGCGTTAAGGTACGGGCAGTGCGTGCCGCTTGTTACAACGCCGATTTTTTCTTCACCGCTGTAAACATCGCAGTGCTCGCGCGCAATGCCGCGGCCGGTAATTTTTAAGCCCACGCGGATTACCTTCGGGTCACCCTTGGCTAAAATGGCGTCCATACCGATAAAGCGGTCTTTGCCGAGTTTTACGAAAAAGTCCAGCCCTGCTTCCAGCGGGGTAATATCGTCGGTCAGTTCATGCCCGTAAAGAGGCATGGCTGCTTCCAGGCGCAGAGTGTCGCGCGCGCCAAGGCCGCAGGGAATAAGGCCAAACTCTTTGCCTGCTTCCAGCAAAATATCCCACAACTTCGGGCCGTCTGCGGCAGCGCAGTAAAACTCGTAGCCAAATTCGCCGGTGTAGCCGGTACGCGAAACAATGCACTTAATGCCCTGCACGTCCACATCTTTTACAAAGCTGTAATATTTTTTGGGGATGCCGTCTTCCGGCACAATTTTAGCCGCAATTTCTTTGGATTTCGGCCCCTGAAGTGCCAGCTGGGCAACGGAATCGGAAATATCTTCAAAAGAAGCGCTGCCAAAAAGATGCTCCTTGACCCACTCCGCATCCTTATGGCGGTTAGCTGCGTTAACAACCAAAAGATATTCTTCGCCGTTTACTTTATAAATCAGAACATCGTCAACAATGCCGCCGCGCTCGTTGCACATCGGGCTGTAACGCACCTGCCCGTCATACATGTTTTCAAAATCGTTGCAGAACAAATTCTGCACGTTGTTAAGCGCATCAGCGCCTTTAATTAAAAATTCGCCCATGTGCGATACGTCAAAAAGACCGCAGGCAGTGCGTACTGCCATGTGTTCCTTAATAACGCCCGTATACTGCACCGGCAGGAGATACCCTGCAAAAGGCACAATTTTACCACCGGCCGCAACATGGCAATCATAAAGAGGTGTTTTCAGTTCCATCAAAACAATGCTCCTTTATAACTAATAATCCGGTAGTTATCCGGTATATAGTTCCATTATATACTATTAGTATACGCTATTCAACCGAAGTTTCGGCTTTTGCTGCAATAAATATTCCGGGCATGAAAAAAGCAGAAGCCGCAAAAGGCTCCTGCTTAAAAAGCTGCGTATGTTATTCTTTCGGCACAATGTTGATGTAAAAATAAATACTCGTAAGATGACAGTAAAAATTATATTTTAAAATTCTACCAACTCTGTAATATTATCATTTGACTTTTTAACAGCTATTTTCTTTGAATGAACCTCGCCGGCATCTAATACAATCAATCCTTTTTTGTAGTTTTCTTTAGACAATTCTAATGCTTGTTTATGATTTTCAGCATAAATTTCAAATTCTTGTACAATTGTTTCTTCAATTATTACATTGTATTTTTTCATTGATAACGCTCCGTAATTTTTTATATTTTCCTTTTCCTAAAAACAAAAGAAAACCATTATCTCTTAAAATTTGTAATTGTTGACGAATTTTAGCTTTGATAAATCTGTTTTGTGGATGCTTTTGTGATAGAAATTTTTCAAAAAAATATATTTCGTCAAGAGAGAATATATCTTTGGGAATTTGATTGATACAAGTCAAAATATCCATAAGCCAACTGCGAGATTTTATATTTTTTATATCCAAAAGATTAGCTGTAGAAACCATTTTTACAACATTTTCAATTTGGTTTATTGAAGATTTGTTTATTATAGGAATTCTGCCTTGAGAAGGAATTTTGTTCAATAATATATTACAACCAACCCATCCTGCTCTACGAGCATTTTGCGATAGTGGCTTTCTTTTTTCTATGATTTCAGGTACGAAAAAATATTTTGGTACAAATATAAAATCTTTAACATTCATTTCCTTTTTTGAATAACATAAAAATAAAAAGTCAGGATTTGTATTACTTGTTATTCTCTCTATCATTGTGCTATAAGCACCGTCTGTAATTTTTGAGCCTAAAGGTCCGTTTTTACTTTTAAGTTCATATTCAGATAAACAATTTGGACAGAAAAAATCTGCTACAGGACGATTATTAGGGAATTTTTTTATGTGTAAATTACCACATCTTGGGCAAAACATATTATTTAAAACCCATGATTCGGTAAGGATTCTTGCGATTTGTGTATGTGAATGATATGAAGCTATTAAATTTGTATCAAAGTTTAAATCCATATAATTCCTCGAAAGAAAATTTTTAAGAAATTTTCTTTTATTATATTAGAATTACTGAATAATAACAATATTTTAATGCCAAAATAAAAAAGCAGAAGCCGTAAAAGGCTCCTGCTAAAAAAGCTGCGTATGTTATTCTTTCGGTACAATATCGCCGACGCCGTTTAAAATATGGCGCGGGCGGTAAGCAAACACCTGCATGTTTTCGCGCGTGGTTACGCCGCTGAGCACCAGCACCGTTTCCAGGCCGCTTTCCATGCCGGCAACAATATCGGTGTCCATGCGGTCGCCAATCATTGCCGCCTCGTCGCTGTGCACGCCCAAAAGGCGCAGCCCAGTGCGCATCATCAGCGGGTTCGGCTTGCCAACAAAGTAAGCGCTTTTGCCCGTTGCCAGTTCAATCGGTGCAACAAAGGCGCGGCAGGCCGGAATAATGCCGTTTTCCGTAGGGCCGGTCAAATCGGAATTGGTGGCAACAAGTTTTGCCCCGTTTTGAATCAGCTTAACGGCTTTAATAATCATTTCGTAGTTGTAAGATTTCGGCTCGCCGATAACAACGTAATCCGGCGTGGAATCATTCATGGTAATGCCAACTTCATACAAAGCGTTCATCAAACCGGCTTCGCCCATAACGTAAGCACTGCATCCGGGCGACTGGCTGTTTAAAAAACGCGCCGTAGCCTGTGCGCTGGTGTAAAAATGGGTTTCGTCAATATCAAGCCCCATGCGCTGTAATTTCTGCTGCAAATCGCGCGGCGAGCGGTCGCTGGAATTGGTTAAAAACAAAAACTTTTTATCTTCCTTGTACAGCCATTCCACAAACTCCTTAACGCCGGGCAGCAGCCTGTTGCCGTGGTAAATAACACCGTCCATATCGCATATAAAGCCTTTTTTGTTTCTGATTTCATCTAAATTTTCTATTGTAAACACTCCTTTCAGTGCCAAACTCTATTTTTATTATGCAGTAAAATCATCATAAATTCAACTGCGCGGGCAGATAAATTGCAAAGTTAACAAAAAATTTACGCCGCTTTAAAACGAATGTAAAAAATACTGTTCTTTTTGGCAAAACGGATTTATGGTATAATAAACAGGGTTTTATTTTGTTTTAAGGTGTTTACAGGAGGTTTTTATGCGCATTGTTTTTATAGACGGCATGGGCGGCGGGCTTGTTGCGCAGGTTATCAGCCAGGCAGCGGGGCGCCTTCCGGCGGATACGGAACTTATCGGGCTTGGCACCAACGCGCTGGCCACGGCGGCAATGCTTAAAGCTGGGCTTAAACGTGTGGCCACAGGCGAAAACGCGGTGTGCGTAACAGCACAGACGGCTGATATTATCGTTGCCCCCATCGGCATTGTACTGCCAAACGCCATGCTTGGCGAAGTAACTCCGCGTATGGCGAAGGCAGTTGCTTCAAGCCGCGCGCGCAAACTGCTTTTGCCGGTATCACAAAGCCACTTTGAATTTATCGGCGTGGAAAATAAATCCATCGGCGTACTTGTAAAAGAAGCCGCCGAAAAAATTGTGGAAATAGCGTCAAACAAAAATTAAAACTTAATATGCCGCACCAAACGGTTATATGTTAAAACGAGGCTAAGCCTGACGCTTAACCTCGTTTTTTATTGCGTTTTATTTTTTATTATTTAACGCCGGTTTTTAAAAGTTCTGCCAGGGTAATAGCAAACGCTGCGGTGCGCGGTACGGCGGTTTTTAAATCTACAGATTCGTGGTCGGTATGCTCGTCATAGTTTTCCACGCCCAAAGCGTCCAAAGTCGGAATGAATTTAGCGGTGCGGTTGCCGTCCGTTAAGCCGCCTGCCACCCATTCGTTCACTTTGCCGCCGAATTCTTCGGCAACAACGCTGCTGTACACATCAATCATTTTCTGCACGGCAGGAGTTTTTTCCATCGGGCCGGTTACAATGCCGCCGGTAACTTCTACCTTTGTACCGTCAATAACGATTTTATCTGCCAGTGCTTTAATGGCTGCGTCCAAACGTTTTTGCTCAGCCACTTCAAAGCAGCGCACGTTTACTTCGCAGTAAGCGTCGCCGGGGATAACGCTGATTTTATCGTTGGTGCTGCCGATAACGCCCACGTTAACGGTGTTGGGCGGAATGAACTGGCCGCTGTCCACAATGCCGCGTGCTTCCAGTGCTTTAGCGGTAAAATCTTCCGGTTTGCCGGGCATGGGGCTTGCCAGCTTGTGCAGCTCGGTAATAGTGTAAGCCAGCTGGTGAATGGCGTTGGCGCAGCACTGCGAAGCGTTGCCGTGGTGCCCGCCTTTGCCGGTAACGGTAATTTTGTATTTAGCATTGCCTTTGCGCTGGGTTACAATACCCCAGTTTGGGCGCGCAACGTCCATAATAACGGCAAAATCTGCCTGCTGCGAAAGTTCTGCCACAATGCCTTCGGCAGTCGGGCTGCCGCCTTCTTCTTCGGCGTTGGTGTAATAAATAATTTCTTTATAATCATCAAAGCCTGCTTCTTTTAAAGCCGCAAGGCCGTAAATAACTTCCATAACCGTTGCTTTGTCGTCGCCTACGCCCGGGCCCCAGGCAAAGCCGTTTTCATCCACGCGGAAGGGGCGTTTGGCAGCTTCGCCACGTTTAAACACGGTATCAACATGCGCAACCAAAAGCACAGTCTGCGTGCCCTTGCCCTTAAGGCGCGAAATTAAATGGCAGCCGCGGTCGTTATAGCGGAACTCGGTTTCCGCACCAAGTGCCTGCATTTTGGCGGCTACAAATTTATTGGCGGCTTCCGTGCCTTCCAAATCGCCGTTGCCGCTGTCGATATTGGTCAGCGCTTCCAAATCCTTCACATAGTTATCGTACTCTTTTGCCAGATAGTCTTTAATAAATTTACGCATGGCTATCCTCCTTTAATTTGCTATACTAATTAAATTCGCCGCCGCAGGCGTTAATCCTGCTGGGCAGAATTTTTTACCGGCGCTTAAACCGCAGCAGCCCAAACACATAGTTTCCGTATTTAAAAAACTGACAGCTTAATAAACGCAAGCACGCACAAAAGCGGCAGTAAGGCTCAAACCTTGCTGCCGTTTTGTATTTGCCGCTAAAATCAATATTTAATCCTGAAATAATCAAGATAGGCTTTATACCTGTCCTGCGCGGTAAGGCAGGTATCGGTAAGATAACCTTTTTCCCTGCCCCATTCCTTTAAACCACGGTAATAAAACATTTTTAAATTATCTTCAATGATAAATGGAACAATGCCGTATTTTAAGCATTCCTTAAACATAATCAGTCTGCCGACGCGGCCATTGCCATCCTGAAACGGATGTATCCTTTCAAACCGTACGTGAAAATCCAAAATATCTTCCAGCGTTTTTGCTTTTTTGGCACTATACGCCGCCAGCAGCGCCTGCATTTCAGCAGCAACATCTTCCGGCAGCGCCGTTGCCATGCCGCCTACCTCGTTAGGCATTTTTTTGTATGCACCGACGGCAAACCACTCCTGCCGCGCATCGCTGGTGCCTGTTTTCAGCATTAAATGCAGCTTTTTTATCATTTTTTCTGTAAGCGCACTTTTGGCGTGTTCAATAATAAAATCAATACAGCGGAAGTGATTGGCTGTTTCAATAACATCATCTACATTAACCGCTTCGCCCGTTACACCTATAGTATTGGTTTCAAAAATATAGCGGGTCTGGTCATGCGTTAAACGGCTTCCTTCAATATGATTGGAATTATATGTCATTTCAATCTGCGTTTTATGGTAAATGCCGCCGCTGTATTTGGCAGCCTTTTCATACTGCAAAATCTCCAGCAAAGTTTGCGCCTTTGCAGCTTTAGTGTTGCTGCGCTGAGGTTTTTCCGCATCTGCGGGAATCTTCCACGTTTTACCTTTCAAAACCGCGCCTTCTACTCGCCCTTTAGCACAGTAATTGCGAACGCTGCGCTCGGAAATTTTCCATTTTTTTGCCGCTTCTGCTGCCGAAAGATACTGCATTTGCCCGCCTCCCAACTCAATTAACTATATTTAAAGTATAACATATCACCGGCAAAATTCACAATTTTATTCTTTTTTATTTTAAATATTTTTTGCCGGTAAAATCCGTCTTTATTTTAACCCTGCCCGACCAGCACCTTTTAAAAAGCCTACACGCAAGGTAGTTAACAAAAAGACCTTTTGCCACTGACGCATAGCATACAGCCTTATACTAACGGATGCGGACGCGCAAAAATTAAGGAACTGGAATACGCCATGGACTTACAATAAAATAACACCCGCACGCAAAAAACGGCAGGCTTTTAAGCCTGCCGTTTTAATGTTTGTTATAACTTTTTAGTTTTCAATCCGCAAATACGGTGTTGCGGGTTTCCCAGCGTTTAAACTGGCAATAACCCCACGGAATGTAAATGCCGAAGGTAATGGTTGTCAGCACCATAATCAGCAGCCACTGAAAGAAGAAGCCAAAGCCCGTTCCTTCAAAACGCAGCTGCCTGCCGTTAACATAGGTGTTGCTGCAAATCCAGCGCTGCTGCGCGCTGTATGCCCACGGAAAGAACAAACCGCAGGTAATAACGGTCAGCACAGTTGTCCATATGCAAAGCCACAGATAACCGAAGCCGCTGCCGTCAAATTCAAAATCGCGTTTCATGTGCGCTCCTTACTGCATTTTTTCTTTCAGCAGTTTGTTAACCATGCCCGGGTTAGCTTTGCCGCGGGATTTTTTCATTACCTGGCCAACAAGGAAGCCGATGGCTTTATCTTTGCCTGCTTTGTAGTCGGCAACGGACTGCGGGTTTTCTGCCAGCACTTCGTCAACGATAGCGGCAATGGCGCCCTCGTCGCTAACCTGTTCAAGGCCAAGCTCCTTAACAAGCTGTTTCGGGGTTTTATCGCTGTTTTTCAGCATTTCGGCAAATACTTTTTTAGCAAGCTTGCTGCTCAGTACGCCGTCTTTGGTTAAAGTTACCAGTTCGCCAAGGTTTTCCGGTTTAACCGGGAACTGTTCAATGGTAATGTTTTCGGCGTTAAGATATGCGGAAACATCGCCCAGCAGCCAGTTGGATACGCCTTTGTCATCCTTGCTGTTGGCGCAGGCAGCGTCAAAGTAATCTGCCATGGCTTTGGTAGCAACGATTAAGGAAGCATCATACTTCGGCAGGCCGTGTTTTTCAACAAGGCGCTGCAAACGCTGTGCCGGCAGTTCCGGCAGTTCGCCGCGTACGCGTTCAATCCAGGCGTCGTCAATTTCAACCGGTACAAGGTCAGGTTCAGGGAAGTAACGGTAATCGTGTGCTTCTTCCTTACTGCGCATGGAAAGGGTTACGCCGTTGGCTTCATCCCAGGTGCGGGTTTCCTGTACTACATGGCCGCCATCTTCAAGAATTGCTTTCTGGCGTTCAACTTCGTATTCAATGGCGCGTACCAGTGCGCGGAAGGAGTTAAGGTTTTTAATTTCGGCGCGGGTGCCAAATTCTTTGGCGCCTTCCGGCATGATGGAAATGTTGGCGTCGCAGCGCAGGCTGCCTTCCTGCATTTTGCAGTCGCAAACGTCAATGTATTCCAAAACTGCTTTCAGCTGTTCCATATAAGCGCGTGCTTCTTCGGCGCTGCGCATATCCGGTTCGGAAACGATTTCCAGAAGCGGCACGCCGGCACGGTTGTAGTCTACGGAGGAAAAATCAGAAGTGCTGATGGTAGCGCCGCTGTGGTTCAGCTTGCCTGCGTCTTCTTCCATGTGAATGCGGGTAATGCCAAGGCGTTTGGGCACACCGTCAACTTCAATGTCAATATGGCCGCCGAGGCAAACCGGCTGGTCAAACTGAGAAATCTGGTAGTTTTTGGCAAGGTCGGGGTAAAAATAGTTTTTACGGTCAAATTTATTGAATTTCTGAATTTCGCAGCCCAGTGCAAGGCCCGTACGGATGGCAAATTCAACAACCTGTTTGTTCAGCACCGGCAATGCGCCAGGCATGCCGAGGCACACGGGGCAAACGTGGGTGTTAGGCGTGCTGCCGAACTCGGTGGAGCAGGAGCAGAAGGCTTTGGTTTTGGTTTTTAATTCGGCATGTACTTCAAGGCCGATAACTGTAATATAGTTTTTCATTATTTGTTACCTCCCAGCGGTGCCATTGCTTTATGGAAGTCAGTAGCCTGTTCAAAGGTGTAGGCTGCGCGCAGCACGGTTTCTTCGTCCAGAACTTTGCCGATAAGCTGCATGCCGACAGGCATACCGTCTGCAAAGCCGCACGGAATGGAAATACCCGGCAGGCCTGCCATGTTTACGGGAATGGTGGTTACGTCCAGCATGTAAATGGAAAGCGGGTCCATTTTGCCGTCAACCGGATAAGCAACAACCGGAGAAGTCGGGGTCAGCAGTACGTCGCATTTTTCAAACGCTTCGTTAAAGTCGCGGCGGATAAGGGTACGAACCTGCATTGCTTTTTTGTAGTAAGCGTCGTAGTAACCGCTGCTTAAAACGTAGGTACCAAGCATAATGCGGCGGCGAACTTCAGGGCCAAAGCCTTCAGTGCGGCTCAGCCTTGTCATTTCCGGAGCGCTGGTAGCGTTGGCAGCGCGGAAGCCGTAGCGCACACCGTCATAACGTGCAAGGTTGGCGCTTGCTTCTGCCGGAGCAATGATATAGTAAGTAATTACTGCATATTCGGTATGCGGCAGCGAAACATCAACAATTTCAGCGCCGAGTTCTTCGTATTTTTTAACGGCTTTTTCAATTTCGGCTTTAACTTTGGCGTCAACGCCTTCGCCATAGTATTCTTTCGGCAGGCCAATGCGCAGGCCTTTAACGTCGGCGCGCAGCGCTTTGGTAAAATCGGGCACATCAACCGGCAGGGAAGTGGAATCGTGCTCGTCCTTGCCGCAGATGCAGTTCAAAACAGTGGCAGCGTCGGTAACGTCGCGGGTAATAGGCCCAATCTGGTCAAGAGAGGACGCAAACGCAACGCAGCCGTAACGGCTTACACGGCCGTAAGTCGGTTTAATGCCAACGCAGCCGTTAAAAGAAGCCGGCTGGCGGATGGAACCGCCGGTATCGGAGCCAAGGCTCCAGATAGCTTCGCCTGCGGCAATGGCAGCTGCGCTGCCGCCGGAAGAACCGCCCGGTACGCGTTCAAGGTTCCACGGATTGTAGGTTTTATGAAAGTAAGAGCTTTCGGTGGTAGAGCCCATTGCAAATTCGTCCATATTGGTTTTGCCGGTAAAAATGGCGTCATCTGCACGCAGTTTGCTGATAACGTGCGCATCATAAATAGGCACAACATTGGCCAGCATTTTGCTGGAGCAGGTGGTTAAAAGGCCTTTGGTGCAGATATTGTCTTTAATTGCACCGGGAATGCCTGCCAGCGGAGCGATTTCTTCGCCTGCGGCAATTTTGGCATCAACCTTGGCAGCCTGTGCCAGTGCGTTTTCTTTATCTAAAGTTACATAAGCCTGTACTTTATCTTCAACTTCGTCAATGCGGCTGTATACGTTTTCGGTAAGCTCCACGGAGCTGATTTCTTTTTTAACCAGCTTGTCATGCAGTTCGTGGGCTGTTAATTTATATAAATCCACAGTTGTTCCTCCTTCTGTTATTCGATTACGCGCGGTACTTTAAAGCCGTCGTTGTATACGGCAGGCGCGTTTTTCAGCGCGTCCTCATGGGATACGCCCGGTTTTACAACATCCTCGCGGAATGCGTTGCTTATCGGCAGTACATACGGGGTCGGCTCAATGCCTTCCGTATCAATCTTTTCCAGAATATCGGCATAATTGAGGATTTGGTTAAACTGTTCGGTAAATTTTTCCATTTCGCTTTCCGGAATCGTTAAACGGGAAAGCCCGGCGATGTGTTCAACATCTTTTACTGTTACCTTCATTAGTACGCCTCCTAAAAAATTTATGATGAATTTTATCAATAACCTGTTTTATTATACCACACAGTACCAGTCTTGTGCAGTATTTTGGTAAGCCTTAGCTAAATAAAATTGCGTAAAATAAATGCTTAACAGCAAAAATGCCCCCGCAAAACCTTTACGGAGGCAGATTGCTTATTCAAATGACGTTAAAAAGTTGCGCATGCAGTCCTCAACGCCGCGTTTAACGGCTTTGGCGCGGCTCGGTTCGCCGATTTTCCAGAAGTTAATGGAGCTGGACGAGCCTATGCTTTCCACGTTCTGGTTAAACAAAAAGAGTTCTTCGTTTACATCTACGCATTTTAATTTCATCGTTACCACGGCACTGTAGGTTTGTGAGCCTACAATAACCATAAAGCCGGTTTCCTTTTCGCGCACCGGCAGCAGGCTGATAAACAGCACCCTGTCCGCACCGCAGGCTTTGCCAACGGCAACAAGTTCTTCAAGCGTCGGCACTTCGGCGTTTTCAAACGGATGCGCCAAAAGCGCTTTCTGCACGGCGTTGTTGCCTATAATTTGGGTAACGCTTTTCTTTTTGCCGGGGTATTTGGTTTCCAGTGCTTCTTTAACGGCGTTCACCGCCATTTCGCGGCTGCGCCCTTCAAGGCCGGATACATCGACATACGGCAGCACCGCCACGGTATAGGGCTGCGTGCATTCGGTAATTTCGACATCTGTATTGGTAAAATGCGTTTCGCCGGTATCGGCAACACCCATATCGATAGCGTCAATGCTGCTTACTTCTTTTTCTGCCGCCAGCGCTGTGCCTGCAAAGCACAGGACAAGCGCCAACATTGCTAAAAATTTATAAAATATCTTCATAATATCACCGCTTTAAAACAAACTATGTTCTTCGCCCTGCTCCGGTTTTGCCGCTTCATTCTCGGTGTGCGCGTCATTTCCGGCTTCGCCGCCGTGCTCGCCCAAAAGGCGCAGGAACTCTGCTTCGTCGATAACTGTTACGCCCAGCTGCTGCGCTTTCGTCAGCTTGCTGCCTGCTTCCGCACCGGCTACAACGTAATCGGTTTTTTTGCTTACGCTGCCCGTAACCTTTGCACCAATCTGCTGCGCCATGGTCTGTGCCGTTGCGCGGTCCAAAGTGGGCATGGTGCCGGTAAACACCATGGTTTTGCCGTAAAACGGGTGCGCCGTGTCAAGCTCCGCCGCTTCCATTTCCATATTAAGGCCAAGATCTTTCAGCCGTTCAATCAAATCAATATTCACCGGCGAAGCAAAATACGTTACCACGCTTTCGGCAATTTTCGGGCCGATATCTTCAATGGCGGCAATTTCGTCCGTTTCCGCCGCCATCAGTTTTTCCATGCTGCCAAAGTGTAGGGCAAGCAGCCTTGCCACCTTTGCGCCCACATGGCGGATGCCGAGCGCGAACAGCAGCCTGTCAAGGTTCTGCTTTTTGCTTTCGGCAATAGCGTTTAAAAGATTGTCTGCCGATTTGTCGCCCATGCGCTCCAGCGCCGTCAGCTGCGGCTTAACCAAAAGGTACAGGTCGGCAGGGTCGCTGATAAGCCCGTTATCCAACAGCTGGTTAATAACTGCCGGGCCGCAGCCGTCGATATCCATTGCCCCTTTGGAGGCAAAGTGAATAAGCCCTTCGCGCCCCAGCGCCGGGCAGTGCGGATTGGTGCAGCGTATTGCCGCCTCACCGTTCAGCCGTTCCGTTTTCCACCCGCATTCCGGGCATTCGGAAGGCATAAAAAATTCCTGCTCTGCGCCGGTGCGTTTTTCCTTCACCACATGCAGCACTTCCGGTATAATTTCGCCGGCTTTATTAATAACAACCGTGTCGCCAATGCGGATATCCTTGCTGCGGATGAAGTCCTCATTATGCAGCGTTGCGCGGCTGATGGTGCTGCCGGAAAGTTTTACAGGGGTCAGCACCGCTGTCGGCGTCAGCACGCCCGTGCGCCCAACCTGAATGATGATGTCCTCCAGTTTTGTTTCTGCCTGTTCCGGCGGGAATTTAAAGGCAATGGCCCAGCGCGGGTCTTTGCCGGTTGCGCCTAAAATGTTTTGCTGGTACACGGCGTTAACCTTAATTACCGCGCCGTCCGTATCGTAGGCAAGGCTTTGGCGTTTGGCCGCAAAATCCTTGATTTTGGCAATCGCTTCATTGATATTTTTTACAACGGCATAGCCCTCGCTTACCTTAAAACCGTAATCGTGCAGCATGGCAAGGCTGGCAGAATGTTTATCCTTATGCCCTGCGCCCACGCCGTAGGCAAAAAAGCTCAGCTGGCGGCTTGCCGTTACTTTCGGGTCAAGCTGGCGCAGGCTGCCCGCCGCCGCGTTGCGCGGATTGGCAAATTCGTTTTCGCCCGCTTCGCTGCGCTGCTCGTTCAGCTTCATAAAAGCGTGGCGGGGCATGTAAACTTCTCCGCGCACATCCAAAAGCTCCGGCACTTCTTCGCCTTCCTTAACGTTCAGCGTCAGCGGAATGGAACGGATAGTGCGCACATTGGCGGTTACGTTTTCGCCAACTTCGCCGTCGCCGCGGGTTGCAGCACGTACCAGGCGCCCGTTTTCGTAAATCAGGCTGCAGGCAAGGCCGTCAATTTTCGGTTCAAAAACATATTCCACCTCGCTGCCTTCGGGCAGGCCGCTTTTTACACGCGCGTCAAAAGCAGCAAGTTCTTCGTCGCTAAAGGCGTTGCCCAGAGAAAGCAGCGGCGTCATATGGCGCACTTCGGTAAACTCCGGGCTTACCTTGCCGCCAACCCTGCGCGTAGGCGAATCGGGCGGCACATCGTCAGGATATGCGCGCTCAAGCTCCTGCAAACGGCGCATTAAAGCGTCATATTCGGCGTCGGTAATCTCCGGCGCATCCAGTACATAATATAAAAATTCGTGATGGCGTATTTCCCTGCGCAGTTTCTGCGCTTCGTCCAGTGCTTGCGCACGTTCTAAATCCATAATGCCCTCCGCTTAAAACTTACAATTTTTTCAGCACCGCATATTTGGTAAGCAGGCTGCGCACACCCGCACCTGCAAAGGCAACCTTTACTTCCTGCCCGTCCGGGCTGTCTTTAACGCTTACAACCATGCCTTCGCCCCATTTGCTGTGGCTTACCCTGTCGCCGGTGTTAAAGCGTGTGCCCATGCCTCCTGCGGCGGCAGCCGGTTTTTGCGGCATAAAGCTGTGCGGGTTAAAAGTGCTTGCAGGCTTCTGCGGCCTTGCGCTGTATTTTTCGCTTACCTGTTTAAAGTTCTCCAGTGCGCTGAAACGTTCCTGCCTTTTAATGGTTTTCACCAAATGCGCGGGAATTTCCTGCAAAAAGCGGGAAGGCGGATAAGTTACCGTGTTGCCGTAAATGGTGCGCATTTTGGTGCTGCTTAAAAACAGTTTTTCTTTGGCGCGCGTAATGCCTACATAGCACAGGCGGCGTTCTTCTTCAATTTCCGTTTCGTCCATCAGCGTGCGCGCATGCGGAAACAGCCCTTCTTCCATGCCCACAAGGAATACTACCAGAAACTCCAGCCCCTTGGAAGAATGCAGCGTCATTAAGGTAATGGCGTCCTCGCCCAGTTCCGTGTCGTCAATATCGCTTACCAGTGCAACATGCGCCAAAAAGTTTTCCAGATTATTTTCTTCTTCGGATGCCGCAAATTCCTGCGCCACGCTGATTAATTCGTGCAGGTTGTCAATACGGCTCTGCGCCTGCGGCGTGCGCTCGTTTTCCAGTTCTTCAAGGTAGCCGGTATCGCGCAGAACACGGTCAATCAAATCTTCAACCGGCGCTTCACTGGCAAGGTTCATCAGTTCAAAAATAATGCCTGCCAAATCGTCCAGTTTGCTTACAAAGCGGCTGCTTAAACCGTCAATTGCCGCCGCGTTGGAAACAGCCTCAAACAAGCTTACATTGTTGGCAGCGGCATAAGCTTGAATTTTTGCCAGCGAAGCGTCGCCAATGCCGCGCTTTGGCACGTTGATAATGCGCAGCAGGCTCAGCGAATCGGCCGGGTTAAAAATTACGCGCAGATAGGCAATGATGTCTTTAATTTCCTTGCGCTCATAGAATTTAAGCCCGCCTACCATATTATAGCTGATGCCGCTTTTAATCAGCATTTCTTCAAAGATACGGCTCTGCGTGTTGGTGCGGTACAAAATTGCCATATCGCCCAGCTTTTTGTTTTCGGTGCGCTGCAAATTCTGTAACTGTTCAATTACAAAGCGTGCTTCGTCGCGCTCGTCCACCGCCTGAAAATAAATAATATCGGCGCCGCTTTTGTTTTCCGTCCACAAATTTTTCGGCTTGCGGCCGGTATTGTTTTCTATAACCGCGTTGGCAGCGTCCAGAATAATCTGCGTACTGCGGTAGTTCTGTTCCAGCTTAATTACTTTGGCGTCGGGGTAATCTTTTTCAAAGTCCAGAATGTTTTGAATATCGGCGCCGCGCCAGCCGTAAATGCTCTGGTCGGCATCGCCCACAACGCAGATGTTGCGGTGCTTGGCAGCCAGAAACTTTGTTAAAAGATACTGCGCATGGTTGGTATCCTGATACTCGTCCACCAAAAGATAATCAAAACGGTCCTGATATTTTTCGCGCACTTCTTTGTTTTCCTGCAAAAGTTTAATGGAAAGCATTAACAAATCGTCAAAATCAAGTGCGTTGTTTAACTGCAGTTTCTGTTCGTAACGGCTGTAAATGTCCGCCACTTTCTGCTCGTAAAAATCGCCTGCCTGGCGTGCAAAAGCCGCCGCATCCTGCAAAGCGTTTTTGGCATTGCTGATGCGCGACAAAATGCCCGAAGGCTGGAAGCGTTTATCGTCAAGGTTCATTTCCTTTAAAATCTGCTTAATAAGGTTCTGGCTGTCGGCTGTATCATAAATGGCAAAATTGCCGCCGTACCCGGGCAGCTTATCTATTTCCATACGCAAAAAACGCGCGCAAAAAGCGTGGAAGGTAAACAGCCACACATCCTTGGCAGCCGGGCCGCTCATATTGTTTACGCGCTCGCGCATTTCGGCGGCAGCCTTGTTGGTAAAGGTAATTGCCAAAATGCGGTACGGGCGCACGCCCTTTTGCAAAAGGTTGGCCACGCGGCAGGTAAGCACTTTGGTTTTGCCGCTGCCTGCGCCTGCCATAATCAGCATCGGCCCTTTGGTATTAATAACAGCTTCCGCCTGCTGCGGATTCAGTCCGTAAGTACAATCAACAGTCATTCTTTCCTCCATAAAACACTAACTAAATACATTCATTCTATACCAGCATAACTTTATTATTATTCTCCCCTTCCTTAAATTTTCCTGCCGCTTTGCCGTAAATCTTTAATGTAATTTTTGCAAGCATTCTTTTAAAATCTTATCAGTTATAACTGATAAGATTGATAATTTTGTGCATTTTGTAAGTTATAACTGATAAAATTGTTATTTCAGCGTTGTTTATCAGTTACAACTTATAAAACCCCGTGTTAAATTCCCGCAAAATTTTACTGACCGGCAATTCACTTCTTGCGCTGCGCAAGGCAGAGTTTTATAATTATATAATGTATTTTTGTTTTGAGTGGGATTTTTTATGCAGGAAAGCAAACTTACCATCCGCGGCGAACTGTCGCTGCTTCTGGTTATTATCATCAACAGTCTGGGCGTTGTTCTAATGCTGCATTCCGGTTCCGGCATTTCGGCAATTTCCAGTGTGCCTTACGCCTTTGCTGATGTACTGCCGGTTATAACGCTCGGCGCGTGGACGGAGGTTTTTCAGGTTTCACTGGTGCTCAGCCTGATGCTTTTAAGCAAACGCTTTGTGCCGGTATACCTGTTCAGCTTCGTTGTCGGCTCGGCCTTCAGCGCCATGATTGACGTGCACGAAATGTGGATTAAGCAGCTGCCGCAGAGCCTGACGCTCGATATTATTTATTTTATCATCAGCTACATTGTTATCTGCTTTGGCGTGGCGCTTGCCAACCGCTGCCAGCTGCCAATTATACCAACCGACCTTTTTCCGCGCGAGCTTGCCGCCATTACCGCCGCCATGACCTTTTTCTTTCTTGGCCGTGTGGACGGGCTGGGCTTCGGCACAATACTTGCCGCCTTTACCATGGGCAAGGTTATAGGCAGTATTGGCGAATACATGGATAAGCACGTAAAATTTGTTTCTTTTTTAAGCAGCAGGGCTTGACATAGAGTCCGCTTTAAGTTTTATAATAAATTACAGGTTGCAGGAGCAACCGTCTGGCTGCCGGAGTAGCTGTTAAAATTATTCTTTTAAAACATAAACCAAAGCCATGAAGGCTGTAACCGCTTCGATAAGCGGCAGTTTCTTCATGGCTTTTTTATTTGAGTGATTGTATGAAATTTTTAGCTTTGCTTGTACTTTCCGCCGCGCTTTTAACCTCTGCCTGCGGCAACAACGCTGCCCCCGCCGGCGAAAAGGTATTCCGCTACGGCACGCCTGCCTACGGCATTGCCAACGAAAATGCCGGTATGGACCCGCACGAAGCCTATCAGGGCTGGAGCGCCATCCGCTACGGCGTAGGCGAAACGCTTTTTAAATTTGACGACGCCATGCAGCCTCAGCCGTGGCTCGCCGAAAAGTACGAATTTATTAACGAAAACACAGTTAAAATTACCTTAAAAGACAATATTTACTTTACCAGCGGCAACAAAATGACAGGCGCAGCCGTTAAAGCCTGCCTGGAGGATTTAATAAGCCGCCACAACCGCGCCAGGGTTGATTTAAAAATAACGGGCATTACCGCCGAAGGGCAGACCGTAACCATTACATCGGCAGCCAAAGTGCCGGTACTGATTAACTACCTGTGCGACCCTTACGGCTGCATTATTGACATGAGCCGCGGCACCGGCGACGATACCAAAATAAGCGGCACCGGCCCCTTTATGGTAGAAAGCCTGACGCCGAAAGAAGTTGTGCTGGTTAAAAACCCCGCTTACTACGGCGGCGTGCCGAAAACGGACAGAATTATCGTCAGCAGCATTACCGACGGCAACACGCTGGCACTGGCACTGCAAAACGGCGAAATTGACGCCGCGCAGGGCCTGCCCTATGCTTCGCTGCCGCTTTTTAAAGACAGCGCGGCTTATAAAACCAGCAGCACCGATACCTCGCGCACGTTTTTGGCAGCCTTTAATTTTAACACGCCTGCCCTGCAGGATGAACGCGTACGGCGCGCCGTTGTTATGAGCCTTGACAAGGAAACTTTCGCCAGAGTGCAGCTGATGGGAAACGGCATTGCCGCAGCCGGGCCGTTTCCGCCGAACCTGCCTTTTGGCGGTGCTAAAGTGCATGCGCCGGAATATAACCCCCAAACTGCACGGCAGCTGCTTGCCGAAGCAGGCTGGACGGATACCGACGGCGACGGCTATGTGGATAAAGACGGCAAACCGCTGACCCTGCGCTGGCTTACTTACAGCTTCCGCCAGGAGCTGCCGCTTTTGGCAGAAGCCGCGCAAAGCTGGCTTAAAGAAACAGGCATCCGCCTTGAAATTAACCCGACGGACGGTTATGCCGACTTTCTGCGCCGCGGCGAGTGGGATATTTACGCTAAAGCCTTTGTTACCGCGCCCACCGGTGACGCGCAGTATTATTTTACCACCCACGTGCTGAAGGAAAGTGCCTACAACAGCGGCAATTACTATAACCCCGATACCGAAAGCCTCATAGGGCAGCTCGGCAGCGAGTTCAGCCCCGAAAAGCGCACGGAGCTTGCGGCAGCCATCAGCCGGAAGCTGGTTGACGGCAGCGCCTTTGCCTACATTGCCCATTTAAAAATGACGCTGGTAATGAAAAGCACGGTTCAGGGCTTTGCCGCACACCCTTGCGATTATTACGAAATAACCAAAGATTTAAGCATAGATTAAAGGAGCATTATTATGAGTGAAATTTCCGCAGCAAGCATCATCCACCGCACAGACGAAAAAGAATATATAACAGGCTACTGGCAAAAACGCAGCACAGGCTTTGCCAATCTGCGCAAGGCAGAACTGCACAGCGAAAAACAGCTTTTATGGCAGCAGGAAATTACGCGCTACCTGCCGCAGAACCGCAGTTTAAAAATTTTGGACATTGGCTGCGGTGCAGGCTTTTTTGGTATTTTGCTGGGGCAGAAGCACCGCGTTACCGGCATTGACCTGACCCCGGAAATGATTGAAGCTGCCAGGGCACTTGCCGCCGCAGAACGCAGCAATGCAGAATTTATGGTTATGGACGCCGAAGCGCTGGACTTTGCGGACGCAAGTTTTGACGCTATAATAAGCCGCAACGTAATGTGGAACCTGCCCCACCCGGAAACCGCCTACCGCGAGTGGCTGCGCGTGCTTAAACCGGGCGGCCTGCTTTTAAATTATGACGCAGAATATGCCCGCGCCCACCACAGCCAGAAGCTGCCTGCCAAAAACGCCCATGCGGATATTGCGCCGGAGCTTTTGGACGAATGCCACAACATTTACCATATGCTGGACATCAGCGCCTATAACCGCCCGCAGTGGGACGAAGAATTTCTGCAAAGCACCGGGCTGTGCAGCGTCAGCACGGATACCACGGTAGGCAGCCGCATTTACGCCGCCGAAGATATTTTTTATATTCCCGTGCCCATGTTCTGCGTTAAAGCCGTTAAGTTTTAAAGCTGCATAAACGCACTGCGCACGCACGCTCCGGCAGCGCTGCACGCCAGCACTTCTTCAAGCTGCGTCTTATTAAGCCCGATGCCGCCAATGGCATAAACAGGCACCGGGCTCAGCGTGCAGATTTCCTTTAAAAACGCCGGGCCGCGCGGCGGCACGCCCTGTTTGCAGCTGCTTTCGTAAATATGCCCGGCTGTTAAATATGCCGCGCCCAAAGCAAGCGCCGCCTTTGCTTCTTCCTCACTGTGTACGGAAACGCCAAAGCGCCCTGCCTGCAAACGCTCCGCCGCTGTCATTGCAGTGCATACGGGCAGCGGCAGGTGCGCTCCGTCCGCGCCGAGCGCCAGCCCCGCCCGCCAGAAGGTATGTACAATAAATTTAACTCCACAGGTTTTGCAAACTGCCTGCACCTTCTGTGCAAGCTGCGTGTATTCCGCTTCGCTTAAATCCTTTTCGCGCAAAATAAGCGCTTTGGGGCGCAGTGCACAGATTGTTTCTATCTGCTGCAAAAACGGCGCGCGGCTTATTTTTCTGTCCGTAACGCAAACAAAATTTTTATACATAGCTGCCATCCGTAAGCACCGGCTGTAAGCCGGCTTTTTTTATGCTGTTAAACACCTCGTCCACGCTGCGGTTATCGTCAATTTCAAACTGCTCGTCGCCTTCGCGTTCCTGCTTACTGTGCGTGCCGATGCCTGTGCTTACGCCTGCGGAAATTTTTGTTGCCGCAATCTGCAAAAGATTATCGCGCACTTCGGCGCCTTCACGGCTGGAAACGGTAATGCCTGCCTGCGGCATAAACAGGCGGTAAGCGCACACTGCCTGCACTAAATGGCGCAAATCCGTGCCGTTGGCTTCTGGCGGCAGTTCGTTGCCTTCCGCCGGGCGCAGGCGCGGGCACGAAAAGCTTATTTCCGCAGCCGGGTATTTGCGCTGCACCAAATATGCGTGCAGACCGCAGGCAAAAATATCGCGGCAAAAGCCGCTCAGCCCCATCAGCGGCGCAAACGCCACACCTCGCATGCCGCCTTTTAACGCGCGCTCCTGCGTGTAAAAACGGTACGGGAACACCCGCTTATGCCCGGCCAGATGCAGTTTGGCGTAAGCGTCAACATCGTAAGTTTCCTGAAACACCGTTACATAATCCGCCCCGCATTCGTGCAAGTACGCGTATTCATCACTGTTCAGCGGGTATACCTCAAGCCCTACAACGGCAAAATACTTGCGCGCCAGCCTTACGGCGTAGGCAATATATTCCACGCCGCTCATGCTGCGGCTTTCGCCGGTTAAAAGCAAAATTTCACGCAGGCCGGTGGCGGCAATAGCCTGCATTTCGCGTTCCATGCCGTCTTCGTCCAGCTTTAAGCGGTTAATTTTGTTATGGCAGTTAAAACCGCAGTACACGCAGTAATTTTCGCAGTAATTGGCAAGGTACAGCGGCGTAAAAATGCTGCGGGCCGCGCCGAACCATTTAAAGGTAAGCTGCCTTGCCTGCTGCGCCATTTCTTCCAAAAACGGCAGCGCCGCCGGTGAAAGAAGCGCCGCAAAATCCTGTACCGTTTTGTGTTTGCGCATAAGCGCGGCCTTTACGTCCCGCTCCGTAAAAGCGTTAAAATCCACGCGGTCTGCCGCGCACTGCACCTCGCGCAAAATATCCGATTCTATTACTTCCATTCCCGGCAGGTAGGCCATGCAGTCCTGCGCAGCTGCCGCAAAGTTTTGTTTTTCCTTCATCAGCGTCACTCCCCTATAAAGCCTGTCAGCGGGCTGCTTGCCGACGCGCGTCCCGTTACTGCGCCAAGCCCGGCAAGGTAGGCTTTGCGCCCGGCACTAATTGCCAGCTTAAACGCTTCCGCCATGGCGGGAATATTACCGCTGGTGGCAAGGGCAGTATTGGCCATTACTGCCGCCGCGCCCATTTCCATTGCTTCGCACGCCTGCGAAGGAGAGCCGATACCGGCATCGACGATAACGGGCAGGTCAATTTCATCAATTAAAATCTGTATAAACTCTTTTGTTACCAGCCCCATATTGCTGCCGATAGGCGCGCCAAGCGGCATTACGCAGGCAGCACCGGCATTTGCCAGGTCACGCGCGGCGTTTAAATCGGGGTACATATAGGGCATTACCACAAAGCCTTCGGCCGCCAAAATTTCCGTTGCCTTAATTGTTTCGTAATTATCTGGCAGCAGGTATTTGCTGTCGCGGATTACTTCTATCTTTACAAAATCACTGCCGCATACCTCGCGCGCCAGGCGGGCAATGCGCACAGCTTCCTGCGCTGTGCGTGCGCCGCTGGTGTTGGGCAAAAGCGTAATGCCTTTGGGGATATAATCTAAAATATTCGCCATGCCGCCGTCGTTTACGCGGCGCAGGGCCAGTGTTAAAATTTCCGCACCGGCGTTTTCCACCGCCGCTTTAATAAGCTCCAGAGAATATTTGCCGCTGCCTAAAATAAAGCGGCTGGTAAATTTATGCCCGCCTAAAATAAGTACATCTTCCATTCTTATTCCTCCAATCATAAAATAAGCGCCAGAGCAAGGTTTGCCGCATGCGCCGCACATAAGGCTGCCCGCGGTGCCGAAAGCCGCCCGCAGGTTTCTATGCCGCTTTCACCGTCGCCGCACAAATAAAAGTTTTTGCTTATGCGCCGCGTTTTAATGGCGTTGCTGCGCCCTGCGCCCGCCAGCCCGCTGCACGCAATAAGCGTTTTATCCACATAAGCGGCTAGCAGCGTGTTTACAAGCATGGCTTTGGTTTCAGGGCTGTCCACCGCTTCGCAGATAATGCCGTCTGCTTTAAAAACAGCGGCGGCGTTTGTTTCCGTAAGTTTTATATTTTCCGTTTTAATTTTAAGCGCCGGATTAATTGCCCAAAGCTGCTCCGCCAGCGCTTCTGTTTTAAGCCTGCCCACGTCGCGCAGAAAGTAATGCTGGCGGTTTAAATTGCTTTCGTCCACACGGTCAAAATCAACAAGGTGCAGGTGCTGCACGCCCGCACGCGCCAAAAACACCGCTATGTGCGAACCCAAACCACCCAGCCCGGCAATGCCAACACGCATTTGCGCAAGCTGCTTTTTAAAATCATCTGCCACGGCTTTAACCTCCTCCCACAAAACTTACAATTTCCAGTTCGTCACCGTCTTTTAAAACGGCTGCGCCAAATTCCGCACGCGGTACAATCTGCCCGTTGCGCTCCACTGCCACCAGTTCTGCGCGGTAGTTATGCGCTGCCAAAAATTCCGCCAGCGTCATACCGCTTTTAAGTTCAATGTCTTTTCCGTTAACGCGCATCTTTTCTCCTTTCCGCCGCAATTAAAAAAGCCCATGAAGAAGCCTGCACCCGCGGTGGTGCACCCCTTCATGAGCTTTGCTCACTCTAACGGCATATTAACTTGCAACTGCCTGATATAAAGAAACGGCAAGCTCCAACAAGGCACTTGCCGTCATCTGCAAACATTCCCTACGTTGGCATTATCCAAATCAGGTTTAGGGTCGAAGCGCACAGCTTCCTCTCAGCCTATCTGTAAGCTCCCCTGTTCAGTTAAATTAAGTATAAAGTTTTGCGCCGCCGTTGTCAACCGCAAATTACAGTGCCAGCATTACGGCACACATTAATTTGGCACGCATAAACAGCGATTCCACATTGGCAAACTCGTCAACCGTATGGTTGCGCCCGCCTTTAACGCCCATAGCACACACGGTAGGCACGCCAACCATGGTTGTATAGGCAGAATCGCTGCCGCCGCCAACGGTAATTGCTTTCGGGCTGCCAAAGCCTTCTTCTTCATAAACTTTTTTAACAAGCTCAAACAATTCTTTGCTGCTTTCCAGTTCTACCATCGGCTGCATTAAAGATACCGGCATCATTTTGCAGGTTACGCCGTCAACGTAAACTTTATCGTTAATTTCCTGGAATTTGGCTTTCATTGCTTCCAGCATTGCCGGGTCGGTAAAGCGCATATCCACAATCATTTTGGCATACGCCGGTGCGGAGTTATGCACAGTGCCGCCTTTGATAACACCGACGTTTAAATTAAGCCCCTTGCTCCAGTCGGTTAACGCTTCAATATCCAGAATTTTGTATGCCAGTTCTTTAATGGCGCTGCGCCCTTCTTCCGGAGCATTGCCTACATGCGCGCCGCGTCCGAAGGCTTCCATGGCAAAGCAGTACACACCTTTGCGCGCCAGTACCAGGCTGTCATCCATAAAGCCGGTTTCAAAGTTAAAAGCATAAGCCGCGCCTTTGGCTTCTTCCATCATCTTACCGGCAAAATCGCTGTGCTTGTGCCCAACTTCTTCGTCGCCTGCCAAAATAACCTTAACGCCGTATTTGTCAAAACCAACGCTCTGCAAGGCCTGCAAAGCATGAATGGCTATCGTTACGCCGCCCTTCATATCCAGCGCGCCCGGACCGTAAGCAGTGCCGTCTTTAATGGTAAAGGGGCGTTTTTTGGTGGTTTCCGGGTCGTCAAAACAGTATCCAGATGGCCTGTAAAAATTACAAAAGGTTTATTTTTGCAGTCGCCAAATTCGCTTACCAGCATATTGCCTGCATTTTCGTGTTCAATAATGCGGGTTTTGCTGCCCATGCCTTCCAAAATGCCGGCAACCTTCGCCACAATGACATCAACGCCCGGCTTGTTGCCGGAGCCGCTGTCCATCATAACAAGCTCCTCCCACATTTTCATCATGCTGTCACGATGTTCATCAATATAGCCAAAAGCCTTTTCTTTCATATCCAAGATTGTTCTCCTCCATTTAGCAGGAAATGCCCATAAAATTAAGTATAATTCTTACAATAATCATCGACAGCAAAGCGTCGATAACGGGAATTGCCAAAAGCAGCGCATGGTGCTTCGGATTGGCGCCGGAAGTTAATACGCAGCGTGCAAAATGGCCAACCAGCGTGCCCATGGTAATTGTTGCCGGGAACAAAATCGTTGCCTGCGCCGCGTTAATAACGCCTTCAGCAAAAAGCGAAGCCGCCGTAGCAGCGCCCGCAGCCTTGGCAAAGAACGCGGAAATCAGCGCCACAATCGCCCCGCCGGGCAAACCGAACAGTGCCATAACAGGTGCAACGGCATTGGCAATAATATCCATTAAACCGGTTATATTCAAAAACAAAATCAGCGAATAAGCCAGAACCATGGCCGGCATAATGTTTTCTGCGCCGATGTAAAAGCCTTTTTTGCAGCCGGACATAAATTCTTCCAGTAAAGTTTTCTTTTTAGCAGCAGCCTCAGCCATTATGCAGCACCCCCAGCTTTTTTACGTTTAAATAGCAAATAAAACCTTACAATGTTTGCGCCGACTATTTTTACAAAAATTTCCACCATAAAAATTACGCCGAAAGAAAGCAGTGAAATCGGAATCAGCGGCGCGCCGCAGTTAATGGTGTTGGCCAGCGTGCCAGAAGCAGCGTACTGATAGGCAACGAAAATAGAACGCTCGTCGTCGGTAATTTTGCCTTCTTCATATAAATCGCGCGTAATAACAGCGCCTACATCAGTAGTGGTAAAACTGCTTATAAACGCCAGACCAACATAACCCGGCAATCCCATCAATGGGCGCAGCAGCGGACGGATAATACGCTCTGCCGCCAAAAGACCGCCGCGGCTTTCAACCACACGCACAAAGCCCAAAGCCAGAATAACGGTTGGGAACAGTGTTAAGGCAAACATAAAGCCTTCGGCAGCACCAACGCCGCCTTTGCCGATAAAGCTTAGCCCTTCGATTTTGCCGAATTTGCCTGTCAGCACCGTAAAATCAAAGGCGCTCAGCGGTCCCATATCTTTTAAAACACCCGAAAACGACAGCGCGATAACAATAAACGACAGCCAGCCGCGCCACGTTAAATGATGCTCATAATCTTTTTCTTCTACCGCAGTTACATCTTTTTCAGCCACAGTAATCCCCCCTGATTATAATTTTAAAACTGTGCCGATAAATACTTTGGCACGCATAAACAGCGATTCCACATCGGCAAATTCATCAACCGTATGGTTTAAACCGCCTTTTACGCCAACAGCGCAAACGGTAGGTACGCCAACTTTGGTGGTGTAAGTAGCATCGCTGCCGCCGCCGACTAAAATCGGTTCCGGGCTGCCGAAGCCTTCTTCTTCGTAAACCGATTTATACACATCAAACAGCTTCATATTGCCGTCAAGGCGAACCATCGGCTCAAGCCCTGCTACCGGCGTCATTTTGGTAGTTACGTCTTTAATGTAAACCTTACCGGCAATAACTTCAAACTGCTCTTTCTTCTTTTCAAAATCAGCCGGGTCAAGGTAACGCACATCCACTTCTATTCTGGCATAAGCCGGAACAGCATTGGCAACCGTGCCGCCTTCGATAGTACCGACATTAATTGTTGTGCCGGTGTTCCAATCGGTTAAGGCGTCGATATCAACAGCCTTGCGCGCCAGCTCTACAATAGCATTGCGGCCGTTTTCCGGCTCGTTGCCTGCATGCACGCTGCGTCCGAAGGTTTCCATAATGAAACGGTAAAACCCTTTGCGCTCTACAACTACGTTATCGTTCATAAAGCCGGTTTCAAAATCAAACGCCGCTAATGCACCCTTAAACTCTGCCATCATGGTTTCTGCCAAATCGCTGTTTTTATGCCCCGTTTCTTCGTCACCGGCAAAAACAACCTTAAAGGCATATTTGTCAAATCCGGCATTCTGCAAGGCCTGCAGCCCGTGAATGGCAAGCGTAACGCCGCCCTTCATATCCAGCGCGCCCGGGCCGTAAGCCCTGCCCTCTTTAATGGTAAACGGACGCTTCTTCGTTGTTTCCGGGTCGCTGAAAACAGTATCCAGATGGCCTGTTAAAACAATAAAAGGCCTGGTTTTGCAGTCGCCAAATTCGCTTACAACGGCATTACCGGCATTTTCGTGTTCCACAATACGTGTTTTGCCGCCCATATCCGTTAAAATACCTGCTACTTTGGCAACAACTTTGTCTACGCCGGGTTTATAGTCAGAGCCGCTGTCTATGCTGACAAGTTCTTCCCACATTTTCAGCATCTCACTGCGGTGCGCATCAATATACGCAAACGCATTTTCCTTAATACCCATCATTTTTCCTCCTCATAAAATTAAAATAAAACAGTATTCATCTGTCTGCGCAGACAAATACCGTTTTCAAGCAAATCAGTTTACTTTTTGCTTTACTTTATTAATAAAACAGCAAAACTTCACATTTCTGTCAAGGAGTTTTGTATAATTATTTTAAATTTTAGTGTATTTTTATTCTTTTATATTGTACTTCGAGTTGTTTTTCTGCAAAAGTATTTATTTTATGCTGGTTTCTGTGCATTTATGCTATGCTATTATTATTGTAAACTATGCTATTAGTAAAAGAGCAGATAATATCTTAAATCTGTTTTATACCGTCAGCAATTTCTTTTAAACCCACATAAATAAAAAAGCCCGCAGCATTTGCCGCAGGCAGATTAAACATTTTTATTTTAAGAAAACAAACTCGTTTACACCGGATAATTCTCCGGCAAAACTGTAACCGTTAACTGTAAAATTTTTCACTTCATCAATGTACTGCACGTTTTCTTCCGCACAGCGGCGTACCATCTCGCCGCGCGCCATTTTGGCCTCCGTTGCCTTAACCTTAATTTTGCCGTTTTGCAGGCTGCCAAACACGCAGGTTACAAAACGGATTTTATCCGTAACGTAAGGCTCCACCGCTTTGCTGTACTCTTTGGAAGCCAGGTTTAAAACTTCGTTATCGTCCTTAACAAGTTCATCATACAGGCTGCTGCCCCAAAAAGCATACAAGTTCTTCGCTCCGCCGCAGGCAAGCCGCGCCTGCATTTCCAGCCGGTAAGGCACAACACCGTCAAACGCGCTTAAAATTCCGTAAAACCCGCTGAGTATTTTTAGATGCCCGCTCAAATAACTCAGCGCAGTTTCATCCAAAACATTCGGCGCAATATGCTGGTACTGCAAACCGTCATAACTGAAAACGGCAGGCGTTAAATTGCAGCGCAAATCCATACGCTGCAAGCGGTTGTAATTAAGCTCCGCAATAGCATCGTTGCACTGCCACAACTTTTGCAGGCCTTTATAATCCAGCGCACGCAGGGCAGTTAAAAGTTCTTCAGTTTTCGTTAAAAATACCGGCAAACGTGCCGCGCCAATATCGTCATTATCGACGCGCATCTTCTTCGCCGGCGAAATTATAATTTGCATGGTGTGTTCCTTTAGATGATTTTATTTAATATTGCTTAACTATAACTTACCAGTGTAAAAAATTTAAAATGAGGCTAATCATTAAAACTTTTTCTTTAACTCCTTATCCCTCTGCCGCGCATATTTAAACACCAGCCAGAAAAACTTAACCGCCGTAAAAAACATAACCCATCCTGCCCGGCTAAACCGCGCTACAGAACGCACTCTATTCGCTTTTAACAAATGCCCGGCAAACAACCCGGCAAGAAGGATTTTAATTATTTTTACTAGTCTATTCATAATAAATCACTATATTATTTTTCAACTAAATATTTTTGTTTAATTAAGTTTTTCGAATAGTTATTTATAATGTCGTCTTTTATTATTTCGTAAGAAAATCTCATATCTATTATTCCACATTTTGTAAAAAAAAGATCGAAATATTTGCAGGCTTTTTTTTGAAATAATAACCTGATTGTAGCCGGTCCATCACTTTCTATATTTAAAGATAAATCGCGAACGTACATTGCATATTCTCTCGTGGACTCCATTCCATTTATTTCGTAAATACTTTTAAAAAATTTTTGATATCTATATTTTACCCCAACACATTGCTCTACAAAATGTTTAAATGTATAAAAAGTATCACAATTTATAAACAAATTTTTGGCATTATACTTATATAAAAAAGCGAATGGTGAATCTACTCCCCACGAATCTATATTATCAAGGGAAATTAAATAATCTTTATATTTTCCCCATACAGCAAAAGAATATATTGGATGTTGTGTCCTTTGAAAATCATCTCTCGTCAAACAATAGTTTCCCAAATATCCCGTAGCACCCAAGGTCTTTTCATAAATAAATCTTTTCCCGCGACACCACTCCCAATTATATGTTGGAAATAACAAAGTTCCTTGTTTGCCAACCAAATTTTGTAATGTATTAATAAAGTAGCCTAAAATTATATTGGTATTCTTTCTACTATAATCTATTTCATATTGTTCACAAAAATTTTTTATAAATTTGCTTACTCCTGAAGATACTAACAAAACATCGCCTTTTTTTATTCCTTGATTTTGTAATGTTGTTAATATTTCTTCATTTATCATTTTTTACCTCTATCAAATCATTATCAATTAAATTTTTTATTATTGGTACTAATTCCTCTACAGGTACACCAATAATATTACCAATATCTATTAAATCATTATTGCCATCAGCATAAGCAATAAAGTCTGTCATTGTTTTTACAACTTTTGAACTACCCTTTTGACTTATAGTGGGATATAATCCCCGTTTGCCAAGTTGTGGTTCGCATAAAACCTTTACTTTATATTTATAATTATTCTCCAAAGCAATTATGCACTGTTTATAAACATCAAACGAACCAGCTAATCCTTCAGGACTTATAAAATCTAAATTATCTTTAGATGTATGATATTCAGGATACTCACCATATTTGCTTCTACAAATTGCACAAACTGGCAAATCAACTCCAGGTGCATTATACTGCCTTTCATCAGAACCACGTTTTAAAAATGAATATTCTTTATATTCATGATAATAAAATCTTAGTACATTTTTTGCTACTTTATCTGCCAAAGTATTTCCATATCTGGAAGCAACATATGAAAAGGTTCTGTTATCACCAACACAAGAAATATTAAATCCAGCAATAACACGTTTCTTTAAATGTTCTAAATTTTGACTTAAATAAGTAATGCTGCCAATGGTTTCCGGTATAAAGATAATACGATATGTATATCTTCTTATTGGTAAAGATTTAAGCCATTTTGCTAAATAAATTGCTACCGCAGGCCCTGATAGTTCGTTATTTGCCATAGAAGGATGGCAAACATAAGTTGATAAGAAGACTTCTTTATTACTATCGCCTGGTATTATAATTTCACCATATGTTAAACTGCCATCTTTTAATTCACTATCAATAAAAATATGATAATTATCTTCTTTTAAATTATTTTTTTGATTTTGCGTCATACAGAATCCATAACGCTCTTTATAATAAGATGTTACATACGGAATAGCATCTGGTTGTTCCGGCTGTGTGTAAATTATAGTTTTCAATTCTTCTAAATTAACTTTCTTATTTACCGGCAACGAATAACCTACTACATGCAAATTATTGTCTTTAAAATCTAAAATTTTATTTCCTTTTGAATCCTTTATCCACGCATCTCTTATATTCCATTCTTTTGGTACGCTCCAATCAAATACTTGCGTGCCTGAAGGAACTTCGCGTACAACCATCTCCCCCCCGATTACAGAATTTAAAATGGACAAAGTTTCTCTTACTCCATTACCAGTAATACTTCTGCAAATAGGAAATAATTCTACACACAAATTATACATTGATTGACCATATTCTTTTAAAATATATTTCATAAATAATACTGTGCTCCTTGTTTTAACAATAGCTTAATTTTTTATTTCCATTTTATAATACTAATAGGAAATCAACTAGAACCACTATCATTTTCAATAATTTTGTAAGATTAAAGTTTTATTACTAAATCATTATTAATCAAGAAGTTTTTTATTAGTATTTCTTATTAAGATATAGTAACCAACTCCTATATAAATCCAATATATTCTTCGAAGCGCATAATAAGCATTCTCTACTTGCATATATGTAAATACTATACCTGTAATAAAAATACACATTAATGCAGCATATTTTTTTATACTATCTGCATTATTTTTTAAATATCCGATTATAAATACTTTAAATTGTGAAATAATAAAATATAAAAAAGCAAATAAACCAAAAATACCACTATTTATCATCATATCTAAAACTATCTGATGCGCACGATAGAATGTTTTATTAGTTATATCCTTATGTTCATTATATTTTTCGAAGTTTTCCTTTAAGTTACCTTTTCCTAACCCAGAAAACCAATTATCTTTAATTATATTTATAGATGTACTGTATATAACATATCTATGACTATCTATTCTAGAATCTTTTATTGTAGAAACAATTCTATTAGCAAACGAAGGACTTGCTAATAGAACTCCTCCAAAGCTAACACATATAATACATAATGCCGCTATTAATGCTTTTAAATTTTTTCTCAATTTATATATTACAAATATAATAACACTAGCAAAAAATAATAAAATACATCCTCGACTCATTCCAATAACCAATGATACAAATATATTCACTAGTGTAAAAACACATAAAAACTTATATCCTTTTAAATAGTAAGATGCATAAAATACTATACAAAACAAAATTAATAGATATAGTGAATATACATTTGGATTAGTAGTAATAAAAGCACTCAACCTTGCAGCATTGCCGGTAGCAATTGCCGGATTTAAATCTGGTCCTAAATTAAAATAATGTAACAAAATATATTTATAATAACCATAAAACATTGAAACGTTCACCATTACGATACTTAAAAGAAGCACTTTTTTTATGCTAATTTTATTTTTTAATAATAAAAATGGTACTAGCACGCCAATTATTTCACCCCTAAATTGACTTGCCCATTCCGAAAGCTCTTTTCCAGGCAAACCATGTAATACAACAGCAATAAAAGGAAGCATAAAAAACGCCAAAATTGAATTAACATACGTTTTATTTTCCATATAGTATTTTTTTATTAAGTTTAATTGTTTATTTTTATACAAATCATATAACGTAATCAAAATCCATAATACCATTATATGGGATGACCATCTTAAATCAAAATGTGAAGCTATAATAAATAATCCACAAAAAAAATAGTTAATATCACATTTTTTAAAAAAATACATTACGAAAACACCCTCTTAATTTCTATTATCTTAATATTAACATAAAATAATATTCTGAATAATATATGAATACTTTAAATGAATTATATTATTTAAAGTATTCATATAGCAATACTTCATCTTTTTTTATCATTTTCCTTACGACTTTTCCTACTATACTGCTTATTTCAGACGGAGAAATACCAGTACCAGGCCTTTTAAAAGTTAGCATTTCTTTTGTAATTTTTGTTCCTTCCGGTATATCAACAGCAGCAACCAATGACCGTCTTGCATTTTGGCGTGCAATTAGTTCTGTATCCAGACATTTTAATTCAGCATTACCAAGTAATTCATCTATAAATTCTATTCCTTGTAATATTTTTTGTGCATCATTATCGTCCATTGCATGATAATGATCATTTCCTTTTAAAGTTTTATCTAACGTAAAATGTTTTTCCACAACTTGGGCACCTAATAAATATGCTGTTTTTATAACATCAAAACAATCATCTGGTTTTGTATGGTCTGAATATCCAATATATAAATCAGGAAATTCTTGTTTTAAGCTGCTAATTTTGCTCAAATTAGCGTCTTTATACGGCGTAGGGTATTCTAATACACAATGAAGCAAAACTATTTCTTTATCATTCCATTTGCGTATTACATTAACCGCTTTCTTTATTTCGTCCAAATTAGATGCACCGGTTGACATTAAAATTGGTTTATTTTTCTTTGAGATAAATTCAATAAATGGTAAATTACTAAGATCAGATGATGAAATCTTATAGAAATTCATCATATCTGCAAGATAATCCGCAGACTCTAAATCAAATGCAGTAGAACTAAATTCAATTCCAATTTTATTGCAATAATCTGCTATTTCTTGATATTCATTTTTGCCAAAAACATCAAACTTTTTAAATAATTCATACTGAGATGTTGTTGGCTCTTCTGAAGTATCCCAATATGAGGGAGAATATTTTGAAGCCAACGTCTCTGCTTTATAACTTTGAAATTTTACAGCATGAATTCCTGCGTTTTTAGCTGCTAAAATCATATATTTAGCTGCATCCATCAAAGAAATATTTAATTTTTTAGCAATATCATAATAGTTTACACCGATTTCAGCAATTAAACAAAAATCATTGTTATGCAATCTTTCTATAATTGTACTTTTAGTCATTATTATCACCTACTATTATATTTTTTACCCTTTGCAATCCTTCTTTTAGTTGATACGAAAGCATTAAATCATACATATTTTTTCTTATGGCTTGTGTATTAATTAACCAATCCAATGTATTTTCTATTAAATTTTGTTCTACTTCTTTTCCTATACCCAAGTTAAGAAAACCATGTTCCAATCTAGCAAATAAATGAGTTTGTTCCCTTTTATTTTGAGACAAAACGATTGACGGAACTCCCATTGCAGCTAGTTCAAAAATAGTTCTGCCCTGACTTGTAATTGCTAAGTCAGCATGTTTCATATACGTAGTAACACGCGGTACATTAGGATATACATATATATTTTTATCTTTTTGCGTAATTACTCCATTTTTTTCGGCATCATAACCTATCCCTGTTATAAAATTAAATTTTATATCTTTATACTTATCAGAAAACTTTAAAATACTATTATAAAGCCTTTTATTCAAATTAGTTGGGTCAGTTCCTCCAAACATCACCAGTACATTTTTTACCTTTTCAGAGAACTTAGCAGGTTGTTCAGCCTGAAATTCATCACGCAAGCATACATACTTATAACCGCTATACACATGTTTATCATTTATAGGTTTGTATAATGCATTAATTACGGCATCAGCAACTTCTATACCCGACCCCAAATCTTCTATTGTTACGACTCTTTTTATTTTAGATTTAAGACTCTCTATATATTCTTTGGTAGTATTCAAACAATCATTCACCCAGATATCTGGTTTAAAATCTTCTATTATTTTGTTTATCTCACTTTCATGTTTAATAATTTTATATGGCAGATTTGTTTCACGTATTTTTTCTATTCCTTCAACAGATTTTTCAGATACGACAATTAATACATCGTGTTCTATCATACTAAATGCTAATGTAATACAATTATAAATATGACCAAGACCTAACTTTTTATATCCTTCTGCTCTAAATATAATTTTTTTACATTTCATTAAATTTTCTGTTAAGAGCCAATCATTTTTATCATCAATATCTATGCTTTCATTTTCATCAACTTCAAATACCGAGACATTTTTACCAATGCGTGTGTTGTTTTTTACACAATCTGCTTTAGCTATTAAAAAAGCTCCTGTTTCAAAGTATTGCGGCGGTAATTCTTGCCTATTTTTTCTTTCTTTATACAATGGAATTATCTTATTTTCTTGCAGACCCCAAGATAAATGCGGCTTATTTATTACACTTATTACGGTATCATAATTTCCGTTAATAAAATATTCAATAGCATTATCAAGAGTTTCTGTTTTTAGTAACGGAGAAGTTGGTTGCAAAGTAACAACTGCATCATATTTTTTATTTTTTATTTTTTCTGCACAATTTTTAGCATGAAAAACAACTGGATCCAATGTTACCAAATCAGAAGATAGACTTTCATCACGTTCAATAATTTCAGCACCATATTCTTCTGCAACTTCGGAAATTTCATTGCTATCAGTCGTTACAAATACATCTGTAATATAACGGCTATTTTTAGCATTATTGATACTATAAGAAATTAATGGCTTACCATTCATTAATCGGATATTTTTTTTAGGAATTCCTTTTGAACCGCCGCGAGCCGGTATAACAGCCAAAATTTGCATTAGTTATCCACTTCCTTTACTTTATTTGCAATATTATAACAAACTATTTCCAATAATAACCAATATGTCATAGCATAATAACGTGCTTTAAAAATACAATAAAAATTTATACATATTATTTATTATTGCCCCCAAATTTATCTTTTCCTTCTTTTATGGAATCTATAATATTCTTAAATTCCTCCATATTATTTGGTACAAAAACTCTTTCTTGATTAATACTTTGAAATTTGCGAAAGAACTTATCTCTTTCTTTATATTTTCCCATTTTTTGATATTTATCTAATATACGATACAAAAAAATATATTTATTATTATCATTATTTTCTATTGTAAAATCATATGCACATAAAGCGCTTGAATACATCGTAATCCAAACATTATTTTTTATTTCATAATTGCAACCAAAAACTTCCCATGGCGCAAAAATATTTGGAAAAAATTCTGCTTTATTATCTCTATAATCTTTAATATAATCTGCATTACTTCTTGGATGCAGTTTAACAAAAATTCGCGTTGGCCAATACTCTTTAACTAAAATTTTAAATAATTCTATTTTAGTTTGATATACCATTTGTTCTTTTAAGTGTTTTCTATACGGATTAGCAAAAATAAATTTTTTTATCCTGCCTGCATTTCTCAAATATTTTGGCATGGGATCAGTATTTTGGTCAAAAAATACAACTTTATCTATTAAATTTATTTTATTAATGTCCTTAAAATCAAAAACAAAATTGATTATATTAATAAATTCTTTATCATCCTTTTTTATTTTAGGAATTTTGACAAATTTATTATACTCACCTTTATAAATTGCTAGATCAGGTTCATATAAATATACACTGTCAACTTTACAGTTCTCGCTCCAATCATATGATAAATATGTTGCTAACCCCTCGTCAATTATATTATTAGTGCACTCATTATATTTTAAAATTGTATTTAAACAATTGCCAACAAACGCCTTAGTTCCTATTCCAAAAAATTGATTATATTGTTTAAAGTCTATTTTTTTATTTTTATATATTTTTTTGTTTATAACCCACTCTTTACTTTTAATATTTTGCAAAATTTTTAATGAAATATTTTTTAAACTTCCTTTTATCGCACCTATACAAGTAATATCTCGTTTATGTTCCGAAAGACATCTTAAATACTTATGCAATCCTTTAAAATAATCAGAATAAACATATACATTTTGAAATATGCCTGTTTGTTGCAATCTATCAGCCAATTCAAATGTTCCAATTTTATTATTAAATATTATAATATCTGCTTCCTGTTTAGTTAATAAATGCTTTTTTATATTTATTGAATTCAATAACTGATAATCCGTCAAACATACAAACAATGCTTTCATCTGCACAGCCATCCTTTATATTTTAGTTAACTTAACCAAAAACCTTTGCCCAAAAATCTCCCATTTTTAACCGCAGCATTTGCCGTTTAATAGACCTGTTTTTACGGCGCTTATCAAATTGCGGCATTTTGGCATCTTTAAATTCAGTAAGCTTTAAATATTCATAATATTTATCGTTAAAGCCTTTGTGTATTTCATATTCCCACGGTTTGTAGCCGCCGGCATAATGGAAAATTGCCGGATTCTTTTTTGCTTCTATAGCTTTTTTACGTAAATCTGGTTTGGTTACAATTTTTAAAAACAAATTAAATACCGGCGGTATTACATCCCACCTTAAAGGTATTTCCTGCCAGTTGTTCATAAAAAATTTATTAAGCGCGTCCTGGTCATGGTTCGGGTATTTGTTTTGCGTTGCCAAAGCTATAATTGCTTCCGCATAATTGCCTTGGCGCCATTTAGTTAAATCCATCATTAAAACACCGGCGTTAAAATATGGTGCGTCAAGCGGCAAGCCAATAAATTTATTTTTTTGCTTACGCACGCGCGACGACGCCATTATCCCCAAATCACAAGTTGCCGCAACAGCTTTGCCGCCCATATCAAGCTGCCACATTTTTTCGATATCGTCATATACCAATAAATCGCAATCAAGATAAATTATTTTTTCAATAGATTCGTCTAAAATATTAGCGATATCAAGCCTAAAATAGCTTGCACGGCTAAGCTCACCGCTTACATAGCAATCTTCAAGTCTGCTGTTTTTTATTTTTATAAATTCAACGCTGCCGCCTAATTTTTGTACGGTTTTTGTAATTTTTTCTTTATTTTCGGTTTGTATTTCATCGTCAATTAAATAAAACTGTATTTTTTGCGGCACTTTTGTATTAACTAATACCGATGCCATTGCAACCGCCGTGTGCTGCGCGTAATTATTATCAGAAGCAAAGACAATATTAATTTTATTATCCATTTCACACCTGCACTTATTAAAAACTATCTAATTAATTTATTATAACATACTCTAAACGCCTTTACATAAATATCTGAAAAATTTATAATATTATCAGTAAAGAGCAGTTAATTAAGCAGTAAACATAAATTCAGCAAAGGAGTATTTATGAGTAGTTATCTTCCTTACTTGTTATTTGGTTTATTTTTTTATTTGGCATCCTATTTTTATTATGTTTCGGTTTCGCACGGTTTAGGGCACAAAGCGGAATATTTGCAGCTGCGCAGATTTATTCCGTGTGCCATTTTAGCGGTTTTGCCAGTTGCTTTAGCTAACATGCCGTTAACCTCACCGTTATTTTTAACCAGCCTTTTTACAGGCATTGCCTGGATTGTTACATATCCGCTCTTTTATTATATCAGTAATCACAAGGTTTCTTCTGATTTTGGTTTTCATTTTGATACTGTTTTTGGACTTTATGTTATAGGGTGGCTGAGCGGGTTAAAAATACTTACAATTGCCTTTAATCTGCTGCCGTCAGTTTTATTGCCGTTAATTGCTACCATTGAATTTTTAATTTTTCTTATCCCTGTTTCCCAGTGGGTATATTATTACTTATATCACTCCTGCGTTACGGAAGACGGCGTAAGTATGATACAGGACACCCATTATAATGAAATTATAGAGTTTTTTAAGCAATTTTCATTGTTTTTCAACATCATTATTTTTGCCGCAGCAGCAGCTTTATATGCACTTTTTGTTACCGCAAACTTAAGCTTTAACACGCTACAGCTTACGCCAATACAATATTTGCCAATTTTAGGCTTAACTGCATTTTTAAGCTATTACCTTTGGAAAACGGGTAAAACAGAAAAACGCCAAGGCGTATTTGCGCGTACCGGCATAATTGAGCTTTGGCTTGAAGTAAAAAAATATAAAGAAAAAACCATGCTGTACCAAACCAACATGCAGGAGCGTATTAAAGATTTAACCGTTACACCCGCACAGCCGCAGTTTAATAAACCATCTACCATTATTATGGTTATCGGCGAATCTGCCTCACGCGATTATATGAGTGCCTTTACTGATTACCCAGTAGAAACAACGCCATGGCTTTCGGCAAAAAAAGCCAATGAACATTTTATTTTATACCCCAACGCATACTCATGCGAAGCTAATACAGTACACGCATTGGAGCGAGCTTTAACTGAATACAACCAATACAACAACCAAAAATTTTATACTTCTTGTTCCGTTATTGATATTGCGCATAAAGCCGGTTACACAACGCACTGGTACAGCAACCAGGGGCATTTAGGCAGCGCCGATACGCCTGTAACTTTAGTTGCCAATACGTCCGGTACGGCAAAATGGACAAAGCAAAACTTAAACAAGGTGCAATACGATGAAGCTTTACTTGATTATTTAGATGAAGTCGACCCGGCAAAAAACAATTTTGTCGTTATCCACTTAAAAGGCAATCACTTTAATTTTATCAACCGTTATCCGCAAAGCTTTGCCAAATTTAGCGAACCGGGAAAATACGATTTAATTCCGAATTATATTGATTCTATCCGTTATACAGACTATATTCTGCAAAAAATTTGGGAATACGGCACACAAAAATTAAATTTACAGGCAATGCTGTATTTTTCTGACCATGCAACAATCCCGGATAAACGCCGCGCACCTGATTTTGGCGGCTTTGCTACTGTACGTATACCGATGTTTACTTATTTTTCTGATGAATACATCGCAAAGTTTCCGCAAACGGTTAACACTTTGCGCCAGCACGAAAAACAGTATTTCACCAATGACCTTGCTTACGACTTAATGTGCGGCATTTTTAATATAAAATCCAATCATTACGATGAAACAAACAGCTTGGCCTCACCATTATATAAATTTACGCGCGAAACTTTAAAAACAAATCTTGGCAAAGTAAATATTAAAGATGATGTAAACTAAACATCATAACTTAATATAGTTATAGCCTTTTAATGAAAATTTGCATTCCATAAATAATATGAACGGAGTTTATTTATATGAACCAAAATCAAATTATTAATCTTACAGATGATCTACTTTATGGACAAGGAACTCACAAAAAATGTTTTTTACACCCTCTTGATAATAATTTATGTATAAAGATCGCGTACAATAAAGGAGGACAACGCGACTTAAATCGTGAATTAAATTACTTAAAAGTTTTAAAAAGGCACCATAAAGATTATAGTATTTTACCGCAGTATTACGGTCCTGTAAAAACAAATCTCGGAATAGGACATGTTTTTGAACTTATACGGGATTATGATGGTACTAAAAGCCAAACGCTCGAAGATTTTATTAACTCTCCAAAAGCTTTTAAAGAGAATTTTAATATGATTGTTTCTCTTTTAAAGCAATTAAAAACAGATTTATATAAAAATGAAATAATTACGATGTTACTATTTCCAAGTAATATAATTTTTCAAAAAACGGCTCCTGATAATTATCGTGCAAGAATTATAAACGATATGGGAAGCGCCGTATTAATTCCATTGGAATATCACTTCAAATATTTTGCACATACTAAAATTTTGCGCCGTTGGGAAAAATTCTTAATAAAATTACAACAAAAGCATCCTTCTGATTTAGTAGAAGAACTAATTAAAGAAATTAAATAAGTTTAAATTTATAAATCCCTTTATTTATCTGGCTTTACATTACTTTTTGTAATTGCTATTTCAAAAATTTAGTTATATAATGTAGATAAAGTGTTTTTAAGGAGCTTTGATATGGATTTTAGTTATGCAACATATAAAAATATTGTTGATTTATTGCACGAAAACCATTATGAAATTACAGATTTTAAAAATTACCAACAGTTTAAGCGCCCGGCAATTTTAAGGCATGATATTGATTTTTCTATCGAGGACAGCTACAATTTTTCGCTGTTTGAAGATTCGCTCGGCGTAAAATCAACCTATTTTGTGCTTTTAGCAACCGGTTTTTATAACCTGATGCTGAAAGAAAACAGGCTGATGCTGAAAGATATGCAAAAACGCGGTTTTAGTATAGGCCTGCACTACGATACTACGGCTTATGAAGGCGATATGGCAGCAGCCATTCAAAAGGAAAAAACAATATTAGAAAATATTTTGGACACTCCTGTTGATTTGCTTTCGTTCCATCGCCCTGCGCCTGAAGTTTTAGAAAACAACCTTACCTTTGACGGTATGATAAACGCTTATTCCAACGTATTTTTTAAGGAATTTAAGTATTGCTCTGATTCGCGTTTCTTTTGGCGCGATAACCCAATTGATACCATAAAAAGTAATAAATATGATAAACTGCAAATTTTAACCCATGCCTTTGCCTGGCATAGCACGGATTTTCCTGCCAGGTATACTTACCGCAGGTTAATTGACAAGGCCAGCTGGCAGCGTTATACTTACTTAACGCAAAATATCCGTAACCCCGAAGAATTTATTACTGCCGAAGAAGCAATACGCAGATGGGGAGTAAAAGGAGATACACATAATGCTTAATATTTATAATGATTTATTGGAAAAGAAAACAAATTTATCTGTTATCGGCCTTGGCTATGTAGGCATGCCGCTGGCAGTTGCCTTTGCCAAACATTTAAACGTAATTGGCTATGACTTAAACAGTGCTAAAATTGATTTGTATAAATCCGGCGTTGACCCGACTAAAGAAGTCGGCGACGAGGCAATAAAAAACACAACCATTCAATTTACCACTAACCCCGAAGATTTACGTAAGGCGAAATTTCATATTATTGCAGTGCCGACGCCTATTAATCAGGATAAAACCCCGGACTTTAAGCCGATTATCGGTTCCAGCACTATTTTGGGGCAAAACTTAACTAATGGTTCCATTGTCGTTTACGAATCGACCGTTTATCCCGGCGTTACGGAAGATATTTGCGTGCCGATTTTGGAAAGAGAATCCGGCTTAAAATGCGGCGTTGATTTTAAAATCGGCTATTCGCCGGAACGCATTAACCCCGGTGATAAACTGCACCGTTTGGAAAACATTAAAAAAATTGTTTCCGGTATGAATAAAGAAACCCTTGAAGCCATAGCTTCCGTATATGAGCTTGTTATTAAAGCAGGCGTACACAAAGCTTCCAGCATTAAGGTTGCCGAAGCTGCCAAAGTTGCAGAAAACAGCCAGCGTGATATTAACATAGCTTTTATGAACGAGCTGGCTATGGCTTTTGATAAAATGAACATCGACACCAATGAAGTAGTTGACGCCATGAACACCAAATGGAACGCATTGGGCTTCCGCCCCGGCTTGGTTGGCGGCCACTGTATCGGCGTAGACCCATACTATTTTGTTTACGAAGCTGAAAAATTAGGCTACCACAGCCAGATTATTCTTTCCGGGCGCCAGGTAAATGACGGCATGGGCACTTTTGTTGCTAACGCTATTATTAAACAGCTTGTTTTGGCAGGCAAAGTAGTTAAAGACGCTAAAATTGCCATTTTAGGCATTACTTTTAAGGAAAACTGCCCAGATGTAAGAAACTCCAAAGTAGTTGATATTATTAAACGCCTGCATGAATTTGGTATCGACCCACTAGTTGTTGACCCCTGGGCAAATGCCAATGAGGTTAAGCACGAATACAAAGTAACTTTGGGGTCAATGGAAGATGTAAAAAATTTGGACTGCCTTGTTCTTGCAGTAGCACATAAGGAATTTGTAGAATTAGGCTTGGCAAAAATTGACACATTCTTTAAAGCAATGCCTAACGATGAAAAAGTAATTATTGATATTAAAAATCTTTGCAAGCTGGAAGAATTGCAGTCTAAAGGCTACCGTTACTGGCGTTTGTAATTTTTATTCAAATAATTACGCTAAAGCTCTAATGACTATCGCTCCCACCCCTAAGAGGGGTGGTTCGCACAAGCCCTATAAGGGCATAACAAAGGCCAGCGCCTAAATGACGCTGGCTTTCACTTTGTTCAAGCCACAAGTGGTATGACTACTTGCTACCCTTAAAATGGTCTACATATTCTTTTTTTACTTAATAAATCTTCTATTTGATCCATTTTGTCTTGTTCCCTTATGTATTTTTGTATAGTTGCAGTATTTAATCCTACTGTACTCACATAATACTCTGTTGCCCAAAAGTTTCTATTTCCAAACTTGTATTTTAAGTTTCCGTGCCTTTCGAATATCATCATTGCACTCTTACCTTTTAGGTATCCCATAAAGTTAGAAACAGAATATTTAGGCGGTATTGATAGTAATATATGGATATGATCAGGCATCATATTACCTTCTATTATTTCAACGCCTTTCCATTTACACAAGTCTTTAATAATAATTTGAATATCTGCCCTTAATTGATTATAGATTATTTTTCGTCTATCTTTAGGAGTAAAAACGATATGATATTTACACACCCATTTCGTATGTGCTAAACTATTAGCCAAAAAACAACCTCCTTTCAATTAGTGTATTTTGTGACTTGAACAATCTCATTATACACTGAAAGGATGTTGTTTTTTGCTTAAGCTTCAATCTCACCCACATAGCAGGCGGTGGTTAACTTGCTAAAGCACTCATAAAAATAAAGGAACGGCACTTAAAAGTGCCGTTCCTTTATTTTTTATTTTGCAGTTCATATAATTTTAAATATTTCATTAAAGTATAAATAAAATGCTGCAAACTGGAATACAAACCACTCCAGCCATCAATAAAACCTGCTTGAATGACATATGCCCTAAAAAAACCATAAACCGCATGAAAAAACGCACTGCCTAAACTTATTTTTTTATTCCGTTTATAGGCATCTTCAGCCCAAATTGATGTATAATGGCCTGCTTTATTCCACCAGTCCTGCCAATTTTCATAGGTATAATGTTCAATATAACCATTCAAAAGTTCTTTCGGCATCCCGCATACAGGCCGTTCATGCACTTTACCTTCCCAATGAACAGCTTTAGTTTTAAATAACCTTATTACTTCATCAGGCTTAAAAATACCGTGTTTGTATTCAAAACCAAAGGCATGGCTTTTACGCAGCATTGAATATTGTTTGTTTTCATCCTTAGCAACTATATTTTTTATAGCAGCGGTAAGCTCAGCATCCAAAATTTCATCGGCATCCAAATATAAAACCCAAGGAGTTGTTACATGCTGCAAAGCAAAATTACGCTGTACAGCAAAATCATCATCCCAAGCACGGTAAACAACTTTTGCGCCGCATTTTTCTGCGATTTCTACGGTTTTATCGCTGCTGCCGGAATCAACAACCAAAATATTTGCCGCGCATTTTTGCGCATTTACAACAACCTGCTTTATGGTCTTTTCTTCATTTTTGGTTAAAATAACAGTTGTTAATGTTTTTTCCATAATTATTTATGGTAAAAATCCCTGTACCAATTTATAAAATTAGTTAAACCTTCCCTAATAGTTGTTTGTGGTTTAAAGCCAAAGTTTTTCTCCAACTCGCTTACATCGGCATAGGTTTGGTAAACATCACCCGCCTGCATCGGCAGATATTCTTTTTTAGCTTTCATGCCGATAACATCTTCCAAAGTTTCGATAAAAGTCATCAGTTTTTCTGGTTTATTATTGCCGATGTTATAAATTTTATACATATCACCATTGGCATCAGCTTCCGGCGGGCACGGCAAAATGTTTAAAATACCGGTTACAATATCGTCAATATATGTAAAATCGCGCAACATATCACCGTTGTTAAAGATTTTAATCGGTTCATCCGCAAAAATTTTATTGGTGAAGCCAAAATATGCCATGTCCGGTCTGCCGTAAGGGCCATAAACCGTGAAAAAGCGCAAACCGGTTGCCGGAATTTTATAAAGATGAGCATAACTGAAAGCTAAAAGTTCATCTGATTTTTTAGTAGCCGCATACAAGCTTATTGGTCTGTCAACTTGGTCATCAACAGAAAAAGGTGTTTTTTCCTGGTTACCATATACAGATGAGCTGGATGCATATAACAGATGCTCAACTGGGTTATGGCGGCAGGCTTCCAATATATTAAAGAAACCTATAATGTTAGAATCAATATATGCCCTCGGATTTTCAATGCTGTAACGGACACCAGCCTGCGCAGCAAGATTTACAACAATATCAGGATGATATTCTTCAAAGACCTTGTTTACTGCATCAGCATCTGCCAAGTCTGCATGAATAAATTTGAAATTATCAAATTTTTTTAAAACATCAAGACGGGCATATTTTAAATTAACATCATAATAATCGTTAATGTTATCATATCCGACTACCATGTAATTTTTTTTCAATAATGCCTGCGAAAGGTGAAAACCAATAAATCCGGCCGCACCAGTTACTAAAACCACTTTTTCCATAATAATCCCTTCTTATAAACTTAATTTTAAGCGTATTTTAAGTATTGAATACCAAAAATAACATTCTAATTGTTTTAATGTTTCGCCTTTTTTACCATAAACTTCTGCTAATTTTTTAAAGCTGTGGTAGTATTCCGGCGTTTTAGGAGGCATGGGGTTAGTCATGCTTTCCCAAAACGAAACATCTAAATAATGACGCCATAATTCATCGTCTTCGTCTAATACCACTTCCCACGGCTTATCCCTTCCTGAATAATGAATTAAAAGTCCGTCTATACTAAAATTTTTATCCATATGATGGTATATATCAGGGATATGCTGTATGTTTCCTTCAAGAACCAAATTTAACAAATCCTGAGTCTGACCCTTAAAACGATGCGGGTCTGCTCCCTGAAAAGCAAATACCTTTTCAGTAATTTTCTGTTTAATCCATTCATCTATGTTAACCCACATCAAGCCGTCAGAAAAATATTTTTCCTGTTTCATTTTTAAAAAGGCTACTCTGTCAGGATTATCAAAAATCAATGCGCCAATTGCCTTATCGCCAAGGTCAATATCTAAAAAGTGCCGCAGGCTCTTTGCACAAATCATATCGGAATCTAAATATAAAAAGTATTTTGTATAATGCCGCAGTATCCAAGGCATAACAATACGGATATATGTAACACGCGAGAAACGTGCAACTTTAATATGGAAGTTTTCATAAATGCTCATATCCATTATATACAAATAGATATTGCATTTATATTTTTCAGCAGTCTTGCGCAAATTTTCTTTATTAATTTCACTGCAGCTATCTACAAAAACATATAATTCTAAAGCTAAATCCTTATTAACTTCTAAAATAGAAGTTATTTCAGCACCTAACGGCTTAAAAAATGCATCATTAATATTAAAACAAATATGCATTACATCATTTTGATCTTCTATACATTGCAAGTTTTCAAAACTATATATTTTCTTTACAAATTCATTCTTTTCAAAATACTCCCGATCAAACATTAGCATCCCTCAATAGTCTCATATTTTCTAACATTTCGTAAAATCAACAACAATATATTTTACTACTGGTTGATTTTATTTTTCTAACATTTTCTCCGCTGCTGCCACAACCTGTTCTACCGTCATCCTGGACATACACTGCAAATCATCGCAGCTGTGTTTCATTCCGTCTGCACATCCCTGACAAGGCGGTTGTGCCGTAACTATTACAGCATCCTTTGTATAAGGACCATAAAGCTTCGGATTTGACGGTCCATACATAGCAACGATAGGCACCTTCTGGCTGATAGCCACATGCATAGGACCGCTGTCATTAGTAATAATCAAACAACAACGGCGCATTGCAGCGGCCAGCCCGCCAATAGCAAAATGTCCTGTTGCAATAATCGGCCGCGTTTGCATATAACCTGTTGCTTCCGCAACCATCTCTTGGCCCGCCAAAAAATACTGTTTTATACCCCTTGGCCGCAAAAATATCTGCACCCTCAGCAAAACGTTCCGGCGGCCAGCGTTTAGTCGGTACGGCGCTGCCAATATTAAAGCCAATCAGTTTATCCTGATCAGTAATATTTTGTTCCTGCCAGAAAAGCTCTGCTTCTAAAAAATGTTCTTCCCCCGGAAAAATTTCCAGACCGTTATTACTC
>ERZ773130.208-NODE-208-length-77018-cov-28.133883_pt1 | contig 77018 bp, 72 predicted proteins | sample MGYA00511919_ERZ773130 | MGnify/ENA primary metagenome ERZ773130 (study PRJEB29015, sample SAMEA2737851) | human gut metagenome | biome: human gut; feature: human-associated habitat; material: faeces | place: China | collected 2012 ...
CCGTACGGCAGTTTAGCAAACTGCTGGTTTCAGCCACTCACCCAAACTTCCAAATTTATTGTTTCTGCTTACGTTTTCTCTCAAACGCGGTGCGAAGATAGATGGATTTTTTGATTTGTGCAAACTTTTGCGATACTTTTTTTATGCCTTCTATGGTGTTGTTTCGATAGTTTTCTGATTCTAAACTGATTAAGATTTTTATTTTTTTTCTTTGAGTCGGACTGCTTGTCTGTATTTGTCGGATGTATTTTAATTTTTCAAAGGTTGGGATTTTTATATTCATTTTTGTAACTATTGCAAATTGATAATATCACTAATTTTAGGTATTGTATAATTAGGCTTTATTGACTATCTTTGCATTCGGTTTTCAAATAGAGTAAAAACTAGATTAAATTATCAATTATGGCAATGAATTTTAAAGAAGGTCGTTGGAACCATGAAATCAACGTTACCGATTTCGTAAAGACTAACATTACCCCTTACGAAGGCGACGCCTCATTTTTGGCTGGTCCTACCGAACGTACAAAGGCTGTATGGAACAAGTGTCTGGAAGCTTTGGCTGAAGAACGTGCAAACAACGGAGTACGCTCGCTCGATCCTTCTACAGTTTCTACTATCACATCTTTTGCAGCTGGATATATTGACAAGGATAACGAAGTGATTGTAGGATTGCAAACTGATGAAGTGTTACGCCGTGCCATCAAACCTTTTGGAGGTATTAAGGTGGTAGAAAAAGCGTGCCGCGAAAACGGAGTAGAGGTTGACCCTAAGGTAAAAGATATTTTTACCCATTATCGCAAAACGCATAACGATGGTGTATTTGATGCATATACTGAAGAGATTCGTTCGTTCCGCTCTTTGGGATTTTTGACTGGATTACCTGATAATTATGCGCGTGGACGTATAATCGGTGATTACCGTCGTTTGGCATTGTATGGTATTGATCGTCTGATTGAGGCAAAACAGGACGATTTACGTCATCTTACAGGCCCTATGACTGATGAGCGAATCAGATTGCGTGAAGAAGTGGCAGAGCAAATTAAGGCTTTGAAGGAAATAAAAGTGATGGGACAGCAGTACGGACTCGATTTAAGTCGTCCGGCTACTACTGCACAGGAAGCTGTTCAGTGGGTATATATGGCTTACCTGGCTGCTGTGAAAGAACAGGATGGTGCTGCAATGTCACTTGGTAATGTTTCGTCATTCCTTGATATTTATATTGAGTATGATATGGCTCACGGAAATCTTGATGAGTTGCATGCTCAGGAGTTGATTGACCAGTTTGTCATTAAGTTGCGTATGGTGCGTCATCTTCGTATGCAGGCTTATACGGATATCTTTGCCGGTGACCCGACTTGGGTAACGGAATCTATTGGTGGACGTTTTAATGATGGCCGTACGAAAGTCACAAAGACTTCATTCCGTTTCCTCCAGACTCTTTATAACCTGGGTCCTTCTCCAGAACCTAACTTAACTGTTCTGTGGAGTCCGCAGTTGCCGGAAGGATTCAAGGATTTCTGTGCTCGTGTGTCGATTGATACATCATCTATCCAGTATGAAAATGATGATTTGATGCGTGAGGTACGTAATTCGGATGACTATGGTATCGCATGCTGTGTGTCTTATCAGGATATAGGTCGTCATATTCAGTTCTTCGGTGCACGTTGTAATCTGGCTAAAGCTTTGTTGCTGGCTATTAATGGTGGACGCTGTGAAAATACAGGAACACTGATGGTGAAGGATATTCCTGTGCTGACGGGAGATGTACTGAACTTCGAAGAGGTGCTGGCTAACTATAAGAAGGTCTTGAAAGAAATGGCTCGTGTGTATAACGAAGCGATGAACATCATTCACTACATGCATGATAAATATTATTATGAAAAAGCTCAGATGGCATTTGTTGATACAAATCCGGTTATCAATCTGGCGTATGGTGTAGCGGGTATGTCTATTGCTGTCGATTCACTTTCGGCTATCAAATATGCTAAAGTTACCGCTAAACGTAATGAAATCGGCCTGACTGAAAGCTTTGATATCGATGGCGAATTCCCATGCTTCGGTAATGATGATGACCGTGTAGACCATTTGGCTGTCGACTTGATTTATTATTTTGATGAGGAATTGAAGAAGCTTCCGGTATACAAGAATGCAAAACCAACATTGTCTATTCTTACTATTACTTCGAATGTGATGTATGGTAAGAAGACTGGTGCAACTCCTGATGGACGTGCAAAAGGTGTTGCTTTTGCTCCAGGTGCTAACCCGATGCACGGACGCGATAAGAATGGTGCTGTCGCTTCTTTGAGCTCGGTTGCTAAATTGCGTTATCGTGACTCACAGGACGGTATCAGTAATACGTTCTCTATTGTTCCGAAATCGCTTGGTGTAGATATGGAGAATCGTGTAGAGAATCTTGTTACAATGATGGATGGCTATTTTATCAAGGGGGCTCATCACCTGAACGTAAATGTGCTGAACCGTGAGATGCTGGAAGATGCTATGGAGCATCCGGAAAAATATCCGCAACTTACGATTCGTGTTTCCGGATATGCTGTCAACTTCATTAAATTGAGCCGCGAGCATCAGTTGGAGGTTATTTCTCGTAGCTTCCACGAACGTATGTGATTTTTGTAATCATTACTTGATATGTAAAACATTTGTCGTTCTCCTCGCTGAGCTGGGCGGCAAATGTTTTTTCTTTAATTAATATTGAACAGATGATTAGAGTACATTCATATGAATCGCTTGGTACGTACGATGGTCCGGGGATTCGCCTTGTTGTCTTTTTGCAGGGCTGTAATTTCCGTTGTTTGTATTGTGCTAACCCTGATACCATTGATGCAAAGGGAGAGAGTAAGGAAACTGCTCCTGAAGATATTTTGAAGATGGCTGTCAGTCAGAAACCTTTTTTCGGAAAGAAAGGGGGAATTACATTTAGTGGAGGTGAACCGACTTTTCAGGCTAAAGCGCTGATTCCATTGTTTCGGATGTTAAAGGAGGAAGGTATTCATATCTGCGTTGATACTAACGGGGGTATCTGGAATGAAGATGTAAAAGAACTCTTTTCACTGGCAGACTTAGTTTTGCTTGATGTGAAAGAATTCAATAATGAACGTCATAAGACTCTTACCTCACGTAGCAATGAGCAAACACTTCGTACGGCGGCATGGCTGGAAGAAAATGGAAAACCATTTTGGCTGCGTTATGTACTGGTGCAGGGCTATAGCTTCTTTCGGGAAGATATTGAGGCGTTAGGAGAGCATTTTAAAGATTATCGCATGATACAACGGGTGGAAATTCTTCCGTATCATACCTTAGGAGTACATAAATATGAAGCAATGAAGCTGGAGTATAAACTGAAAGGTGTGAAACAAAATACGCCCGAGCAACTGGAAGAAGCCCGGACGTTATTTGAAAAGTATTTTGATACAGTTTATGTAAATTGATTTATACGCTCTGAATATAATCTTTCGAGTTATTTGTCAGCCTGATGCATGGTGTTTAACTTTGCATCAGGCTTTTTTATTTAGCGGTTATTCTTTTGCAAATGGATTGCATAGGCCAAGATGACAATAAAACAAAGCAACGGAACGATAAAGCCTGTAGCTGTGCTTATTGTATCTGCGATGTATCCCATAATTATGGGAGCTATGGCTCCTCCTACAATACTCATAATAAGATAGGAAGATGCGCGTTTAGTATGTTCACCTACACCTCGTATGGCAAGTGCGAAAATGGTGGGAAACATAATAGATTCGCATAGGAAGCAAAGAAAAAATGCTCCTACCGATATGACTCCCATACCTAACATCACTAAGATCATGGCTAGAATAGCTCCTGCCGCCATATACGTTAATAAACGTTCGGCACGGATGAATCCCATCAGCCAGCTTCCTCCCATTCTGCCGGCCATAAAAAGTCCCATGCCGACAAATGACAACCAGAGGGCTGCCTCACGTGCGGATATACTGATGTGCTCTGTCACATAATTGATGAAGAAACTGTTAATACCTGTTTGAGCTGCAACATAAAAAAACAGAGCTATCAGTCCGAAGGTAAAATTGCGATGCTGCCATAAAGAACTTTGCTTATTGGTTGCAGTTTCGACTGGCTCTTCGGCAAGTGTAATTTCAGGCAGATGAATGCGTGAAAAAACAATTGCTACGAGCAGAACTAATATGCCGATGATGGCATAGGGGATAGCAACACTTCCGCTTCCTCCATCTGCGGCAAAGAGGAACAAGCCTCCTACCAGTGGGCCGCAGATCCAGCCCAGTCCATTGAATGATTGTGCCAGATTTATTCGTCTTTCGGCGGAGTCTTTATCGCCTAACACCGTTACATATGGGTTGGCTGCTGTTTCTAGGCAGGTTAATCCACATCCGATAATAAACAGTGAGAGTAAGAAAAATTCGAAAGACATGATCTGTTCTCCGGGGATAAACATGAGTGCACCGATGCCATAAAGCAATAACCCAGTGACAACTCCTGCCCGATAGCCATGGCGACGGATTATTTCTCCTGCTGGCATGGCCATCAGAAAGTAACCCCCATAAACTACCGCTTGTATAAGTGCTGAATGAGTTTTTGAAATACTTAATGCATCTTGAAAATGTTTGTTCAGCACATCCAGAATGCTATGTGCAAATCCCCATAAGAAGAATAGTGTAGTGATAAGTACAAACGGGACGAGGTAATTTACCCCGTCGGCCGTTTGCACCAGTCTTATTTTTGGTTTCATATGTTTTTGTTTGATAGTTATTAACTACGGCTTACCTCCAGACCTTTATTGGAAAGGCTCATTTCTACAAAACGGGCACGGTCGTTTGGCGGGTTCTGGGTAAGTATTTTACGAATACGCAAGGCGGCTTCAGGGTCTTTGGCAACCATGTATAAATAGCCACCTCCTCCGGCTCCTGGAAGTTTATAACCCAAACAAAGATCATCTATCTGTTGGGTAATGGCCGCTACACTGTTAGGATTGGTTCCTGAATCGAGTGCCTGATTCTGTTGCCATGTTTTGCGTATTAATCTTCCCATTTCCTCGAAACTGTTTCGCTGGATTGCATCGTATAGATCGATGGCATGTTGTTTCATTTGTCCCAGTAAATTCAAGTGCTCTGTAGAATTGAGGAACATGCCACGTACGATTTCTGCCAAAATACCTTTTGCGGTACGTGTGATACCTGTATAGTATAATAGATGACATTTTTGATATTCATCGTGTGTAAACAAGTGTTCTGGCAACCAGCGTACCATTGGCTCCTGGTTCCATCCGGGTTGTGTCTGCAAGAGTTTCACACCTTGAAGCACGCCTCCGTATTGATCTTGCCATCCGCCTCCGGTTGTAAGCAACTGTTCTAATATCAGTGTACGGCTTCCGATTTCGTGTTTGTCCCAGTTTAAGCCACAAAAATCGTTTATTGCTCCTAATACAGTAGAGGCTAGGATAGAGCTTGTTCCTAATCCTGAGCCGGCTGGAATAGCAGACAATAGTGTTACTTCTATACCAGCTCCGAATGAACGTAATTTTTCTTCCAGTGAAGTACATCTTTCTGCCGAGAAGTCGGGATGGAAACCTGCCAGTACTAACGCTGCCTTAGGAATAGAGAAGGGAGAACCTACTTTATTGAATGTATGTAGTTCATCGAAAGTGGTGATAACTTCCATTGCACCCAAGTCGATGGAACGAAGGATGATTTTATACTCATTACAGGGTTTGACATAGACTTGTAACGGGGGTTGACCGTTTAGCTCTATTGCAATGTTTACCACGTTTCCTCCTTCCATCAAACTGTATGGAGGGGTATCTGTCCAACCTCCAGCTAAGTCTATACGTACCGGACTGCGTCCCCATACAATCTGGTCCGGATACACCGAAAGACGAGGGTGCTGTTTATGGTCGACTGTTGAAGTAAGCCCTTCACGCATCAGGCTGAAAGCTTTTTCTTCTTCCCGTGCTATTTCTTCTGCCAAATGGCCGTCTGAATCACGCAGTTGTAATGTTCGTGCACGGAACATTGCATCGCTGATACGGGTCATTAACGGTGCAGAGGAGGGAAGGGGAGCGGGTAATTCTAATTGATGATGTGCATATTCTTCGGCTGCTTCTTGCAAATTGAGCTGATAGAATACACTGCGTTCATAATTTTTAGCCAGGGCAGTCCAGCTGTTTTTGCGGAAAGCTTCACGCTGCTCTGTCAGACGGCGCAGATTAGCATAAGCTGAAATCTCATCGGCTGAAACTTTTTGTGCGTGTATCCAGATATCTTTTCCCTCGTTCAACTTCGGCTCGTCTGTCATCCAACGCATGACGATTCCAAGTTCGTCGACAGATGTACATATCGGGAATATGCGTGCAGCCTGAAGATCATGGTTACATGCTATTTCATCAGCTGTCAGGTCACGGTCTGATAACCATTTCTGAACCGGTATTCCTTGATATAAGGTTGAATCATCTTTCAGACTGCCTTTAAAAGCGTCATTAAATCCATAGGGACGGGCCACATAATTACTTTCTCCCATCGGTATGACGTCAATACAGATTCCTTCAGGAATATTGATGTGCCATTGATTGACAGGTACTCCTGTTATGATATTGCGCTTATGGAGTGTCCAGTTTTTACTTATGCAACTGTTTTCTATCCATACCTCTGAGTTTTCGGATGTCAGTGTATAGTCGGTCAGTGCATTTTGCACGAAGATAGCCGGATGAGGCTTTACTTTCTTGTGCATAATTGCTCTTTGGTCGATTACGCAATTTTGTATTGCCAGTGTAGACGAAATCATCTCCCGGCTTGTTCCATAGTGATGAAATTCACCACCCGGCAATGGCAGGATTGCTACTGTAAGTTTGTTTATTTCGGGATCGTTGATACGAGGATGGCTGCCTAGAGCTGGTCCGAAGTCAGAATACATATCGTAGAAGCCGATTGATCCATCCTCTTTGAGTGAACGTTTTACCATTAACTCTACAGCCCGGTCACTTAGCAGCCAGATGCCAATATCCATCAGAAACAGATAGTTTTGCATCAATGCTCCTAATTCATCTACACTCGGCTTTTGAAGCATGAAGTCCAGCTTTTCGGGAGTATTGCGTGATGAAACAAAAACACCGTGATTCTTTGCCAGTTCAGGATCTACCCACAGTCCGTAACATACAACGTCTGCATCGGGGATTTCTTGCAAGGCTTGTTCTGCACGGATATATACATCTCCGCTGGCAATAAGTGTATGCAATTTCTCTGGGGCTTTCTGCATGATTTGCTCATACAGGGGAAGCTGAAGTGACAATAAGTTTTGTGTAAGCTTTTGACCACGTCCCCAGCGGAAAACAGGGATTGGGGTAAGTATTTTACCGGAAGGAGCATATGAGGGTAATCTCCGACTTTGGCCGCCGGCGTGTAGCAGGATACGTTTTTCGTGAGCAAGCCATTCTGTGAGTGGAGTAGTGTCACTTTCGCTGTTTTTGCATGCTTGTAATAACCATGCAGTTCCACCACCTGAACCTAACTTTGAACCTACCGGATCGGATGTACAGAACCATTCTTGATGGTTGGCATGCTCTATATCGTGAAAACATTCCACCAGATTAGGTGGAAGCGATAAAAGTTTCTTCATATTGGATTATGTCGTTTGATGATTGATGCAAATACCTTTCAGATACCATTCGTAAAGGCGATGTATTCCTTCGTCAATTTCTACTTTGTGATGCCAGCCTAAGGCATGAAGTTTAGAAACGTCGGTAAGCTTACGCATTGTGCCATCAGGTTTTGATGAATCCCATTGCAGCTTGCCCTTAAAGTCTATTTCTTTCATGATTTTTTCTGCAACTTCACGGATTGACAGCTCTTTTCCTGTACCTACGTTGATGTGGCAGTTGCGTACTTCTTTTGCCCCTTCTGCATAGGTATCTTTGAAATCGACATTTAATAATACATGTACGCTGGCGTCTGCCATTTCCTCACTCCATAAAAATTCGCGTAATGGCTTGCCTGTTCCCCATAAAGTAACGGCTTGAGGGGTAATGCCGAATTTAGCCAGTTTATCAAGAATTTCCTGGTCTGTGCAGTTGCCGTCTACACCTTCTACCGGACGCAGGTTGATATCTTTTCGTACAGCTTCCCAGTTATTCGTATTCAAGCATTTAGCAAGATGGATTTTACGGATCATTGCTGGCAATACATGACTGTTTTCCAGGTGAAAATTATCATTAGGACCATACAGGTTGGTTGGCATAACAGCAATGTAGTTCGTGCCATACTGCAAATTGAAACTTTCACACATTTTCAGTCCGGCTATTTTGGCGATAGCGTATGGCTCATTAGTATATTCTAACGGGGAAGTAAGAAGAGCTTCTTCTTTCATTGGCTGCATCGCTTCACGAGGGTAGATGCATGTACTGCCTAAAAACAATAATTTCTTTACCCCGTGACGGAAACTTTCACCTATTACATTCTGCTGAATCTGTAAATTGCGGTAAATGAAATCAGCGCGGTATTGCAGGTTGGCCATAATTCCTCCTACATGTGCAGCAGCTAATACTACGGCATCAGGCTGTTCTTTGTCAAAGAACTCTCGTACTGCTATCGGATCCAACAAATCAAGCTCTTTATGGGTACGTCCTACCAGATTGGTAAAACCGCGTTGCATCAAATTATTCCAGATGGCAGATCCAACCAGACCTCGGTGTCCTGCCACGTATATTTTTGAAGATTTGTCTAGCATTGTGATTCTCTTTTTTAAAGTAGGAACGCGAACTTAATCACTAAGTCCGCGCCCCAAATTCATTTTTAATGAATTTATCGGTAAAATTAAAGTAGTGTCTTTTGCAGGAAATGACACTGCTATATTGATTTATAATGCAATTTTTTTACGAATTTCATATCATGCTCTACCATGATACGGACTAATTCTGCAAAAGGCGTTTTGGTAGGATTCCATCCCAAAAGAGTCTTGGCTTTCGTTGGGTCTCCTAAAAGTTGTTCTACTTCACATGGGCGGAAGTATTTGGGATCTACTTCAACTAATACTCGTCCGGTTTCACGGTCAATACCTTTTTCGTCTACTCCACTACCTTGCCATTCAAGTTCAATACCTAAATAGTGGAAAGCTAGTGTACAGAATTCACGTACGGTATGCATTTCTCCTGTAGCAATGACAAAATCTTCAGGGGTATTGTGTTGTAAAATAAGCCACATGCATTCTACATAATCCTTAGCATAACCCCAGTCGCGTTGTGCATCTAGATTACCTAGATATAACTTATCCTGAAATCCTTGTTTAATGCGTGCTGCAGCCAATGTGATCTTTCGTGTAACAAAAGTTTCTCCACGTCGTTCTGATTCATGATTAAACAAGATACCGTTTACAGCAAACATATTATAACTTTCACGATAGTTCTTTGTTATCCAGAAACCATATTGCTTTGCTACACCATAAGGCGAACGGGGATAGAACGGTGTGGTTTCCTTTTGTGGAACTTCCTGCACTTTGCCAAAGAGTTCTGAGGTAGAAGCCTGATAGATGCGACAGGTTTTTTCCAAACCGCAAATACGTACAGCTTCCAATAAACGCAATGTGCCTATGGCATCGGCTTCGGCTGTGTACTCTGGCACGTCGAATGATACTTTTACATGGCTCTGTGCTGCTAGATTGTAGATTTCTGTAGGATGAATATCACCAATAATTCGGATAAGCGAACTGGAGTCTGTCATATCTCCCCAATGTAGGTTCACCAAACGTGACTGTTTCATGTCGCGCACCCATTCATCTAAATAAAGGTGTTCGATACGTCCCGTATTGAACGATGAAGAACGGCGTAAAATACCGTGCACTTCATATCCTTTTTCTATAAGGAATTCGGCAAGGTATGAACCGTCTTGTCCGGTAATACCGGTTATTAAAGCAACTTTTCTCATAAATAAAACTTTACTGAATAGGTTGGTTTTTTTATTTCTCAACACAAAGATATGTCAAAAAAGCTGTATTGCCAAGTGCGGTTTATATTATTTCCATATTATTCACGTCTTCTTGAAATTGGATTTTTCGGCAAATAGCTCTACGATTTATTTGTTTGCGTACCCAGTGTATTCCCTTTATTTTTATTAAGTTATAAAGTACGATAGGTAAAATCTGTTACATGCACTTCACCTTCACCTCCTGCATATATGCCAGGACGGAGAGAGAGGAATTCTCCCAATGTATTGTGATGGTAGCCTTGCATGTCAAATCCCCATGGATATTTGTGCCATGTCTTACCGTCGGTGCTGTACCATCCGGAAATAATGTTGTCATAATTGCGTAAGCGTACCCATAAGCGGCATTTTCCATCATTTACGGTTATTTCCGTTTTGGGCTGGCTGGTATGTACGGCTCCACGGCGATAACGAAGAAGTTCACCGGGACGGAATCCTAACCCAAAATGCATGTCTTTATTGTAGTAGATGACTAATCCGGCTGAAGCTTCTGCATTATTCAGTTCAAGGCATGCTTCGATTTCATACCGGTGATCACCTGCACGTGCAAGAAGGGGAGAGGCATCTTTGGGACTTTTACCTTTTGCTTTCAGTGTGATGAGTTCTGGAGTGACATGGAAGCGTGCGGAGAAGTTTTCTCCGGCTGCTTGCCAGATAAAATCTTTCGCTGTACGCAATGACGGACGTTGAGGCTCCGGCAATGGAGCGGGTTTGTCTGTGAGATGTAGCCATCCGTCATCACCTATAACAACTTCACGTGTTAAAGTTTGTCTTCCTAACGTAAGATATCCTTTCTCATATCCATGAAAAAAAAGCATCAATTTACCTTCTGGAGTATCAACTACTGATCCGTGTCCTTGACTCCACCAGGTTTCTTGTGGTGACTGAGTTCGTAATAATGGATTCTCTGGCGCATTTTCCCAAGGACCGTGTACGCTTTTTGAACGTGCCTGTACTACCATGTGTCCTGTAGGAGGTCCGGCAGTTCCACCTTCAGCCGCTAGTAGATAATACCAATCATTGATTTTTTTCACATTCAGGCCTTCTAATGAGAAGCTTTCTATATCCCATTCTTCAGGTATCTCCCAACCTTTATAGATGATTTCAGGCTTACCTGTAATGGATAGTCCGTCGGCGCTTAATGGATGTAAATCGCCTGCGCTGAGTAATAGATATCGGTTACCTTTTTCATCCACTACATGCTCAGGATCTATTCCTCCTACTTTCAGATCTACAGGTTTACTCCATGGACCTTCAGGGCTGTCTGCCCATGTAACCATATTCGTTTTTTCTCCTTTTTCATTGCGGGTCGGGAAATAGATATAAAAACGGTTGTCGTACACACAAATATCAGGAGCCCAGATATCACCTGTATATTCGGGTAATGCTGCCGAGCAGGGAGTCCAGTCTGCGAGATTTTTTGAACTGTATACCACTAGTCCCGGAGTGTAGATGAATGACGAATGTACCATGTAATAAGTGTTACCTACGCGTACTACTGATGGATCTGGCATATCGCCTTCCAACAGGCGAACTGTTGTTGAAACGGGCTCGGTTTTGTCTTGTTTTTTCTGATTCTCCGTAGCTGTACAACTTGTAAATAAGGCTGCAAGCAGAAGAGCATAAATGCTGGTTCTCATAGTTAATAAAATTTGTGTTAAGTGTTATGTTTCGCAAGTTCGTCAAAATAAGTGAAATATCCAAATATTTAGATATCTCAGGTAAATGTGTATCGATAAAATCAGGCGTTGAAGAAAAAATAACAGTAAATTTTGGAAATTCCCAATTCTTTTCAGAATCGGTAGGTAGTTTTGCAATAGAAAATTAAACGAAAACAAATAATAACTCTTTAAAAACTTATGATTATGAAAAAGTTAGTATTTTTCTTGGTGTGTTTGTTTACAATGCAGGTTGTAGTGGCTGACAATGATAAGCCTGTCACTTTTGAACAACTTCCTCAAGCGGCTCAGAGTTTTGTAAAAAAACATTTTGCAGACCGTAATGTGGCTTTCTCAAAAATGGATAAAGATATATTTGATGTTACTTATGATGTCATGTTCGTTAACGGTGATAAATTGGAATTTGACAAGCAGGGTAACTGGAAAGAGATGAAGTGTAAACATGGTTTGGTGCCTGAAACTGCAGTTCCGGCACAGATTGTAAAATATGTAAAAACAAATTACCCGGAAGCAAAAATCTTGCAAATAGAAAAAGACCGCTATGAATATGAAGTAAGATTATCGAATTTTTGGGATTTGAAGTTTGACTTGAAATTTAATCTGATTGATATGGATCGTGATGACGATTAAAAAAGGAAGATAATTTTAAAGTGGCATGCCTCTATAGTATTAGAAGACATGCCACTTTTTTTAAGGTTGTTTTTAGTATAGTTCTTCGCCGTAAGAGAACAGCCAATCTGCATCTGTTAATAGCGGATGGTGTTTGTCTTTTTCTGAAAGAATTACTTTCTCGGCAGGAATTTTCCAGTCTATGCCAAGAGCAGGATCATTCCAGGCAATAGCTCCTTCACTTTGAGGTGCATAGAAATTATCGCATTTATACTGGAAAATAACTTCATCAGTCAGCACGCTGAATCCATGTGCAAAACCACGTGGTATAAAAAATTGACGGTGGTTTTCTTCTGTCAGTTCTACTGCTACATGCTGTCCGAATGTTGGAGAACCTTTTCGGATGTCAACTGCAACATCAAGTACAGCTCCTTTTACAACGCGGACTAGTTTGCTTTGTGCAAAAGGTGGTTTTTGGAAGTGTAATCCGCGTAAAACACCATAACTTGATTTACTCTCATTGTCTTGTACAAAGCGTACGGTACGTACCTGCGCATTGAAATCTCTTTCGGAAAAAGATTCAAAAAAATATCCTCTGTCGTCCTTAAACAGACGGGGCTCAATGATGACTACCCCGTCGATTGCTGTTTTGATAACGTTCATCTTTCGTATAATCGTTTTTTAATCGTTTAGTCCCAATTCGTCTATTACTTTCAGCAGGTACTGACCATATTGGTTCTTTAGCATTGGTTGTGCCAGCTGACGCATCTTCTCTGCGGTGATCCAGCCATGACGCAAGGCTATGCCTTCCAGACATGCTACTTTTAGTCCTTGACGTTTCTCTATTACTTCAATGTAAGTGGATGCTTCGGCTAGTGAATCGTGAGTACCTGTGTCAAGCCATGCAAACCCGCGGCCTAACGTCTGTACTTTCAGTTCTCCGTCGGCAAGGAAGCGTTGGTTTACTGTTGTAATTTCCAGTTCACCACGTGCCGATGGTTTTATATTTTTTGCCACATTCACTACTTTGTTCGGATAGAAATAAAGTCCTGTTACGGCATAATTAGATTTCGGATGTTCTGGCTTTTCTTCAATGGAAAGGCAATTCCCAGCCTCATCAAATTCAGCAACACCGTAACGTTCCGGATCACTTACCCAATAACCAAATACTGTTGCTTTAGCTTCTTCTTCAGCTGTTCGTACAGCTTCTTTCAGCATTGCGGTGAATCCATTTCCATGAAAGATATTGTCACCCAATACCAGGCAGGCAGCATCGTTACCGATAAATTTTTCACCAATAATGAATGCTTGTGCCAGACCATCGGGTGAGGGCTGTTCTGCATATTCAAAATGAACTCCGAAATCGCTTCCATCACCTAATAGACGACGGAATCCCGGAAGATCGTGTGGAGTGGATATAATAAGTATTTCCCGGATTCCGGCAAGCATCAGTACCGAAATGGGATAATATATCATAGGCTTATCAAAAATAGGGAGCAGCTGCTTTGAAACTCCTTTTGTGATGGGGTAAAGGCGGGTACCTGAACCTCCTGCTAAAACTATACCTTTCATAATTCCTTTGTTGTGTATTTCTATTTCTATGCAAAGTAAAAAGTTTTTCTTATACTGGCAAAGTTTTTGGATATAAACTCATTATATATTGGATTTTCCGTATTTTTGTAAAGCTAATGAATTTATTGCACAAAAAATAAAGTTGAATGAATAAACGACATTATCTGGTAGCAGCCATGTGTCTGATGACGTTGGCGGCATGTACACAGAAAACAGAATTGCCTGAAAACCCGAAAGATAAAGAAGAATACCGAGATAGTCAGGGAAATAGCTGGATTTACAATGCCATGCTGATGCGTTGGGCACTTATGCCTTCTCTGACTAATGGCTTGAGTACCACTCATTATTATTATCCGAAGTCTGGTTCATGGACCGATGTCAATGGCTCTCGGGTGAATCCTCCTTCGGGAGTAAAAGTCAGCCCATCGGGTACAAGTAAATCGAAATCGAGTGGGAATGTATTTGGTACTACCCGCCGCTCATATAGCATTCACGGATAAATCAGGAGCAGATGGAAAGATTCAATATGACCCCTCGCTCTGATTATAGGGAGAAAATTGAAGCTCTTGGGTTCGATTTTCATGGTGATTATTGGCGTGAGGAAGCTTATTACTGTTTTACTCCCGCAGAAATAGAGCGACTTGAAGAGGCGACAAGAGAAGCCTATCGTATGTATTGTGAGGCTGCTGAATACATTATTTCAGAAAAGCCGGATTTTATGGAGCGTATGTTGCAGATACCTGCTGAAGTATGTGAACGCATCTGTGAGTCCTGGAACCGGGATGAATTGAGTTTGTATGGGCGTTTCGATTTTCTGCTTGACGAGAAAGGTGTTCCTCGTATTTTGGAATTTAATGCAGATACGCCTACATCCCTGCTCGAAGCGTCAGTCATTCAGTGGCAGTGGAAAGAAGAATGTTTTCCTGAATGTGACCAATATAACGGTATTCATGAAGGTTTGGTTCAATCGTGGAAAGATATATTCCCTGCGGGAAGCAATATACACTTTGTCGGAGCTCTTGATGATCACGAAGATACTGGAACATTACAATATCTGGCAAGTACTGCTATGGAAGCTGGATATTCTACACGTGTGCTTGACATTAATAGCATGAATTTGCAAAATGGTCTTTTTTATGATCCTTCCGGTGAATGTATTCAGAAATGTTTTAAACTTTATCCTTGGGAATGGATGATTGATGAAAGCCCGGATGGATGTCTGGCTCAGGTTGAGTGGCTGGAACCAATTTGGAAGCTGGTAATGTCGAACAAGGCTATTTTAAGTATACTGTATGAATTGTTTCCTGATTCTCCTTATGTATTACCCTGTTATTTGTCACGTCCACAGCAAGGAGTATTTTGTAAGAAACCAGTTTTCTCGCGCGAAGGGCACAATGTAAGTGTGGTTGATATTCGTCAATGGGAAGAACATGCGCTTCTGAAAGAAACAGAAGGTGATTATAATACGGGAGCTTATGTATATCAGGAATATGTAAAGCCTGTGGCTTATAGCGGACGATATCCTGTCATTGGTTCATGGATAGTGGGCGGAGAGCCTGCCGGAATCGGTATTCGTGAAAACCGAACAGAAATAACCGACAACCTCTCCGAGTTTGTTCCACATATTATTTCATGCCTCTAGCCTTGTAGATGCGTTCCTTTGCATTGTTGATGCTTTGGAACTTTTCCTCGGCAGCCTTGCGAATATCTTCTCCCAATGTTGCTACACGGTCGGGATGGTGTTTCAGCGCAAGGCGTCGATAGGCAGCACGGACCTCGTCGTCGGTAGCCGTAGGTTCTACTTCCAGAACTTTGTAAGCTTCCTCTAAAGAATTGCCAGACAAGTTCAGCATAGACTCTACCTCTTTGGCTGACAATTGCATAGACTGTGCAACTTCTTTTAAAGCATCTATTTCGGCGGCGCATACATTTCCGTCGCTGCGGGCGATTTGTGCCAGGAAGCTCAGAAGTTGCAAACGTTCTTCATAACTCATGTTGGCAGCAATCTGTGCTCCGCATTCGCGGATGGTATTCTGAAAAGCATAAGGATTGGTTGCTTCCATACGTTTGCGCTGTTCGAATAAGTTAAGCAATATCTGCTCTCCTTCGGCTACAGCGTCTTCTCCAAAATTTGTTCGCAGGAACCGCCGTACAAATTCCATTTCGCTATGCATGATTTTTCCGTCTGCGCGAATGATGTACGAAGCCATGACAAGCAGTGAGAACAAAAAACTATTTCTCTGTCCGGTATATGTTTCATTGCCGGCATCCATATTTTCAGGAGCGTATGCAGCTTTGTCGAACAGTGAACCGATTGCATAACCTGCAAGTGCACCTAGCGGTCCCATAGCCATAAAGCCCATGATGCCGCCAATCCATTTTCCTAATTTCATATTTTCTATCTTTGAGTTTGAGACGGTAAAGTTAGTAAAAACAATGCATATTCTATAAAAGAATGCAGGATGATATTTCGCTGATATGTAGAAAACCTTTACATTTGCAACATGATGAAACCACAATTATTAATTGGAGCAGCTACTTCAGGTAGTGGAAAAACGACTTTTACGATGGGACTGTTGCGTGCGTTGAAAAAACGTGGCTTACAGGTACAGCCATTTAAATGCGGTCCCGATTATATAGATACACAGTTTCATGCAATAGCATCTGGACGACCTTCGATAAATCTTGATACTTGGATGATGCACCATCATCACATGCAGCGCATCTATAATTTATATGCAGAAAATGCAGATGTATGCGTGACAGAGGGAGTTATGGGCTTGTTTGATGGTTATAGCCGCGATAAAGGAAGTGCAGCCGAGATAGCAAATCTGCTGAATTTGCCTGTTGTATTGGTTATAAATGCACGGGCAGCAGCTTATTCTGTTGCTCCGATGCTATGGGGATTCAAGCACTTTGCACAAAAAGTGAAGATTGCTGGAGTTATATTTAATCAGGTTTCATCGGCTTCGCATTATGCTTTTTTGAAGGACGCATGTACAGATGCTGGCATTGAAGCTTTAGGTTATATTCCTTTTGCTGATGAGTTGTATATTCCATCCCGTCATTTGGGACTTACGCTTACAAGCAAGTCTTCGATGAATGACGTAGCAGAAAAAATATCCATCCTGATAGAAAAATACGTTGATATAGATAAGCTGATTAGTTTATGTCAGGCTGTATTTCCATGTCCTTATACATTACCTTATGTATCGGAAGAAGGTATAAATGAGGTTTTTCAGCGGAAAATAAGAATTGCAGTGGTCAGAGATGAGGCTTTTTGTTTTACGTATCATGAAAATTTGAAGCAGTTGTCGAAATGGGGGCATATAACATATTTTAGTCCCCTGAGAGATAATAAACTTCCAGCTGCTGATCTGGTTTATCTGCCTGGAGGCTATCCGGAATTATATGTTCGTCGTTTACACCATCGTAAAGAGATGATGCAGCAGTTGCGGACTTATGCAGAGCGTGGAGGAAAAATATTTGCAGAATGTGGTGGAATGATGTATCTGGCACGTACGCTTACCGTCAAAAAAGGTAAGATATATGATATGGCAGGTATTTTACCCATAGACTGCACGATAGAGAATCCTGCTCTTAATTTAGGCTATCGGGAAATGAAATACAAAGGTGTGTTGCTTCGTGGGCATGAATTCCATTTTTCCATGACAACATCTTCTGACGTTTTGCATTCGGTAGCGCAATTGTACGATGCTTATGGTTCTGAAGTCAACACCCCTTTGTACAGATATAAGAATGTTATAGCCGGATATACTCATTGGTATTGGGGAGAAACAAATCTTATGCAATTATGGGAATAGCTTATAGGTGAATTAGATTTTTCGAATGATACGGGCTGGTATACCTCCCACAATCGTATTTTCAGGAACATCTTTAGTTACTACCGCACCTGCTGCTACTACCGCATTGTCACCTATGGTAACACCTTGTAGAATGGTAGAGTTGGATCCAACCCATACGTTTTTTCCAAGTGTGATAGGGGCAGGATATGTTGTCTGGCGGTCTTCTGGGGCTAATCCATGATTTAATGTCGCAAATACCACATTATGTCCAATCTGGCAACCGTCGCCTAAAGATACTCCTCCGTGGTCTTGAAAATGACAGCAGGCATTAATGAATACATTTTTCCCCACTGTAATGTTTTTACCAAAGTCAGTATAAAATGGAGGGAAAACTCTGAAAGATTCATCTACAGTTTTTCCAAAGAGGCGTGATAATAAGTTACGTACTTCTTCGGGAGTATGGTAGGCGTTATTCAGTTCAAAAGTGATACGTCGTGCCTCATTGCTCATATCATTCATAAACTGATGTATTTCTGCCGTATTGAGAGCACGGCCTGTCTTTACGTATGCTAAAAAATCAGAAAGCTCCATAGTTGTAGTATTATTAATTTGTGGCAAAGATACTTCCTATGGTACAATTTGGTGTAGATAAATTACAGATATTGTAACCTCTATTACAGATTTTAACGGAGATGTAAGTAAAATATCTCTTGGAATAGGAGTTTGATAAAATGTATAGTGTGATGGTTGGTAAATGATGAGTGTTTATGTTCCTCCTTTACTGTATGAAAAGAAGAACATAAACACGTAAGATTCATTTATTTTTCAGGAATTACTTCGTTCAGGCAAGTTATGGCATTGAGTGTTCTCGGATAACCTATATAAGGTAATAATTGGGTTGCAACTGCGAGTAATTTTAACTTGTCATTTCCGACATTTACGTTTCCTGTAATGTGTCCTTTTACTTGTGGTTCGCATCCTCCTAATGAGATCAAAATTGCAAATGTAAGTAATTCTCGGGTCGGTATATCAAATACAGGGCGGGTCTGGTAATCGCCAAAGCAATTTGCAGATAGGAATTTTTGTATGTGTAATTGATTCTCCGGAGATGTTTCATACATCCGGTCTATTTGATTGCCGAAGATACTCTTCTGAAGCGCGAGGCCTTTTTCCTGTCTTGTTTCGGGTTGCAGTATAGATTGCGGTGCCAAAGGTAGTTTTACACCTTTGTCTTCCAGAAATTTATTTGCAATTTCCACCATCTCTTCTACCTTTGCCATTCCGGCATAGGGTACGGCGTGATAAAGTACTTCTTTTATTTCTAGCGGAGTGATTCCGTTTGAAAGAGCTGCATGAAGTGTTTGGAGATATGTTGTTTTTGCATTTACTGTTATAGCCGAAGCCATAGTTACCAGAATACGTGTGCGAGTATCCAGGTTACTGTATTTTTGTACCTCACCAAAGGCAAAGTTACCAAATATTTTTGTTAACTCAGGATCAAAAACAGCCAGTTTGTCATTTACGCTGGAATACCATGTAGCCTGATTTTTTGCTGCTTCTGCTGAAAGTGTATTACTTTGTGAGGTCGCAGCAAGGTATTGCTCATCGTCAACAGGTTCCAGCCAGGTGTTTTTATTACTCTGTGGGTTACATTCTATTGCGAGATGTGAAAACCAACTGTCAGGAGCTGCTCCGTGCCAATGAATTACGTTTGGAGCTATTTCTACGATATCACCAGGGAGTAGCAAACGTGCCGGTTTGCCTTTTTCCTGATAATATCCTTTTCCTCCTACGGCTATCAGGAGCTGTCCTCCTGTATGGCTGTGCCAGTTGTTCCTGCATCCTGGTTCAAAGGTAACATTACATACAGGAGTGTTTAGATCTTTATTGCTTGTGAGCGGAGCCAGATATGATTTCCCGATAAAAAATCTGGCATATTGTACATTCTCTTCACCTAAAGGAAACGCACTAAGGTATTCGGGGAGTTGTTTTTCTTTTTCCATATTCTGTGCTTTTAATGTAGTCATTGGGAACATTATTGCAGTTGTAATACATACTAATATAAAATCCTTTATTCTCATAGTACAATCGTTTTATGATTTGTCATATTCGTGTACTGCAAAAATATTGGCTTTTATATAATGGGTACGTAACCAAATTACTGTTTTTTCTACCCGAATTACCGAAACGCATGCTTTGTGAAAGGAAACATACATTTTCTATTCTGGATGAATTTCATTGGGTGAAGGTAATTGTTTCCATCCTTCTCCAAAAGTATCATAGGCATCAGTTACTACAACAAATGCTCGGGGATCTGCCTTTTTTATCGTAAGTTTTACACCTGCTACTTCTTTATAACTTACTACGAGGAAAATCATTTCTTTCTCCTTACCTGTATATAGTCCACTGCTCTTAATACAAGTTGCTGTACGGTCAAGATCTTTTAGTATGTATGTATGCAGTTCTGTCATTTTTTTATCGCTGATTACAAATATCAGCTTGTCATTTTTGGCTCCGTTTATCATATATGCTATCACTCTTGAAATAATGAAAATAGCGATGAGGGAGTAAAGTGACAAATGCCACGAAGGTTGTATAGAATCTTCTGCACTACCTATGCCAAAGCCAATGACTGCCAGTCCGAAACATACTACGGTTCCGTCAACTAAAAGTATGGCTTTTGAGAAGCGTATGTGGCAGTATTTTTGGAGTAACATTCCTACGATATCACTTCCGCCTGTAGTGGCTTCGTTGCGTATGACAATTCCTGTTCCTATTCCGATTAAAGCTGCACCTATAACACAGGCTAACATCAGATGATCAGATAAGTTCATGCTTCCACCTGCAAGCTGTGCTGGATCGAGTGCTTCCAATGCTTCTTTGGTAGGATAAACTAGTTTGGATATGATATTCATCAGTAAAGGGGTAATGAGTGCGGCAGCAATCGTACGTGAACCAAGTTTGGCTCCCAGCAAAACGACTGAAAGAATGAGCAATGGAATATCGAACATGTAGCCAAATGTTCCTACCTGAATTGAAGGAAATAAGTTATGAAGTACGATACTGGCTCCATACACACCCCCTGGAACAATGTTGTATGGATTGATGAAAAAGACAAAGCCAGCTGCCAGAATAATGCATCCTATCAGGATGCTGAACCATGAGTAGAGCGTATTTTTCATATAATTTCTATTTTTATGCAACAAATTTACATAAAAACTGGTATTTTAAAACACTATTCGTGAAAAATAAAAAAATGTTCCATTTGTTTACTTTTGCTGGTTTTATTCCTTAGTTAATTATTTTTGAATTAAATGTTGTGATTAAAAAATTGATATATATCATGTTAAATGGCTTTTAGATGCTTTTTTTCTTATTCTTTTGAACAAAAAAAGAATTCAATACGTTCTTGGATAGAGAAATGATATGTGATTTTTTTTATATTATACTTAATTTTGTATCTGTTTTTAAAAAGGAACATAGGCATAAACAGAAATATTTTTAATAATATATAGCAAAAGCAATAAACGAATGAAGAAAATTACTTTTTTTACTTTTTTATGTAGTCTGTTGCTGGTGGCTTGTAGCCGTGAGGAGTGGAATAATACGGCTAATACAGATACACCTGAGGCAGTTTTTAAGTTGTATGATACAGACTACGAAGGTAACCTTTCACGTGCAACTACATTGGAAGAATCCCGTTACGATCGTTTGGAATATTGTATTGTAGATGAAGCAGGAGTACGTGTGCGGGATATAAAAAGCAAGTATAATCCATCAACTGCAGAAATTTATGTAGAAGGTTTGCATGAAGGTAATTACCGTTTATTGGTGTTGGGGATAAAAGGAAACGAAAACCTTGATGAAGTAATGATCTATGAGTTGAACTCTGCTTCAGATGTATGGTTAGAGTTTCCGGCAGATTTACAAAAACCGTTAGATGCTGAATATTTTTATTCTCAGACTCCGTTTACGGTAACAATGGAACAAACAGAGAATGGTAAGCAGGAAGTAACATCGATTCGTCAGGATGTAAAGCAACAGCGGATTATTGGTAAGATCGATTTTAAATTTGATTATAATAACCCTTATGTGCGTAATGCCGTAATAGAGAAAAAGGTTTCGCTTGGCTCAGCTCATTTTTATACTACACTTTCTGGTGATGGAAACATGGCTGGTGAAAGTGATGGTATTATACGTGATCTGGTTCTGTCTGATACAGCTACCTATAATTTCATGCCATTAGTGGGAAATACTTCCTTTAGTGGAGAAATTACAATGCGTACGCGTAGCTATCTTGGAAATGAAATAAGTCAGGTGTACGCTTTCGAGCAAACACAGCTGGAGGCTAATCATATACATAGTATAGAAACAAACGTTACGCATCCGGAAGATAAGTCTGTAGTTATGTTTTTGACTCAGTCTGCTTACGAACAAGGTAACCATTCTAAAATTTTACAAGATGATGAGCCCAAGGAGGTATATACTGATCCTTCGCAGAGAAAGTTTAATACAGCGCAGCCGCTTCAGCTAAATATCACTGATGAGGGGAAACTGCATGTGCGTTTTTATTCTCCTCGCAATTTAGGAAGTGTATTAATTAAAGCTTGTATTCCTTCAATAAGTGATGAATATTTTGATCTGGCTTATTTTGATACAATACCAAGCTTTGCCGATTTCTATGAAACGCTGCCTTTAGTACAACGCTCTACCATGTGCCGTACAGAGCAAGGGCGTCAGATTGAGGTTAAACAGATGGCAGCTTCTGAGTTGACTGGCGCTACGTTCAAGGTTGAGTCTACAGACCCATATTGGGGAAAATTACAGAAAATAGAACATGGCTGGTATGTCTATTGGGGATTGTATGGTGGAAATCCTGATTTGGAAAACGGAGGTCCGGTAGGTAACTGGATGGGCATCCGTCCTGTACACTGTCGTGAGTCTGTGGCTTTGTTCCTCAATTTTACCTATATGATAGACATGCCTGAACACGAACAGATATTGCGTGATAATGCAGATAAGCTTTATGATGACAATAAGAATCCGATAAAAGTTGAACAGGTGCTGCAACAAATGAGACAGCAACGCACATTGCAGGTCGGATTGGTTTATGCAGGCAATGGTGTACTGGGACTAGGAGGAGGAAGCACGTTTGGAGCTTACCAGCAGGCTTGGTTCGAACATTATTGGAATGCTTATTCATGTAATATTATGTTCCATGAATTGGGACACGTAATGGGATACGGACATAATAGTGCATTTACTTATGGACCATGGGCAGAAGAGCTGATGAATAATTTTTATGTTCAGAATATTAGCCAGTTCCCGATTGACTCATATAAATATCTGGATAGTAGGAATAATCCTCATCGGTATAAATAGTCTGATAACGTAGTAATAGAAAAACGATATAATTTATAGATAATAATGGATAAAATGAAAAATATAATTGGGGTATGTACTCTTTTGTTATTGTTCCTTTGCGGATGTAGTGCAGAAGATAGCATGCAACAAGAATTGCCGGAAGGTGCGATAGGAGTCCGCTTGATAGCAATGGAAATGGCAGAAGGAGAAACTTCTAATTCTGAATCAGTTGTAAATGAAGTAGAGGGCTTCCGTTTTGAGGGTGGTATGCTGAAAGAAGTGTTTGACCGCTTGAATCCTGATACTGAAGGAGTATGCCATTTACAACCTTTACAGATGCGTGGAACTGTCTATTTCCTGGCTAATGCATCCGATATAATTCAGAAGGCTGCTTTGCAAGTCGATAAGACAACGCTTGAAGAGTTTTTGGACTTACAGGCTACTGCCTCTGAAATGACAGCTTCGGGTATTGTTATGAGTGGACAGATTGAATTGAGTACAGACATGACCTCTACCTCTGTTATTCTAAAGCGTAGTGTGTTGCGTATTGATTTAGATTCTCCGTTCGAAGGTATTCAGGTAAATAATGTAAAGATTAGCAATATTCTTTCAACCGGATATGTTAATGAGCGCCAGGGTGATGCTTTGTCGGTAAACGTACAGCCGGAAACTATTGTGAAAGATTTTGGTGATACTCCATTTGAGAATAATAAAGAGACATTGTTTTACCTGTGCGAACAGAAAGCCGGAGCTTATGAAGTAGAACTTATGGTCACATCTGATGATGGAGCTTGGCATCGTCTGAAAACTACATTTACAACGTTAAAGCGTAACACAATCTATACGTTAAAAGTATATGGTAACGGAGCAGATCTTCGTGTTGAGGTTTTGGTGGATGATTGGGAAAACGGTGCCTCTTCCGAATCCGGACAAGTATTAAAAGGTTTGATTGATAAAGCTGCTTCTGAATTGTCAGAGGGCGTAGAAATAAATGAACGTGGAGATACTGTTTTCATTCCTTATATGGGAAGTAACTTCCGTTTGGTGTTGAAGGCTGAAGAGGATGCAAACCTTATGGTAAACGGAGTGGTAGAAGGCGTGACGATTGCTTCTCAAAGTTCTTCACGTAGTATGGAGCCGTTTGCCGAAGTTGTGGTAGAAAGCGATAGAAAAATGCCAGGAAGTGTACAGGAATATATTTATCTGGATGTGTATAGACAGACGGTACAGACAGGTAGAGTTGTATTGGTATTCCGTCCGAATCCTATTGGCCTTTCAGGTAAGCTGGCGTTCGATTCAGATGCTGTATGCGATTTTGCTCGCTATATCGATGGGGAACTTGGATTAATTACGTTGCCCGAAGGTAAGAAAATCGAGCTAGAGATACCTCAGGGAGAGGCTCCGTGGATGAAAATAGAGGTTAATGAAGAAACAGGAGCACATCGGGTTATTGCCGGTTGGAAGCCAAACGATCCTGATGCTGATGGACGTGTACAAGAGGCACGCTTACTCGTTTCTGACATTGATGGAAGTCATCCTGAAGTCTATACCATAAAAAGACAAAACTGGGGACTGCCGGTCGTAAATGTAAATGGAACGTGGTGGTGCAAATACAACTTGCGCGGTAATGTCAAGAATTACTCAGATCAGATTTTGATTAATAACGATCCTGTACCTGATGAGCAAAATGTTTTTGAATATTTGAAAACTTGTTCCGATGAAGAATTGTTGAATATAATGGGAGATCAGTATCAGGCAGGGAATCCTGAAGGACTGAAATTGACACACGATGGCAGTAAATTTTACTATGAAGGTTACCGAACAACTGTATCTGGTAATTTTGGTACAATGCTTCCTACAGAAATGGCTCCTGATGGGTATCAGATTCCTAACTATGATAACTATCGTTTCTTTGCATGGGGCAATGATTGTAACTTAGGTTATAGCGAATGGGGAGTCTTCGATAATAAGTTGGGGCAGCGTATGAATTATTCAGTTGCAGAACGCAGTCTTACTGTAGATGGTGTGAGATACGGAACCCTTGGGTTGTATGATTTTGTGTATGAAAATACTCATTGGGCAATCTTTGGTTGGGGACATCAGTATAATGAACAGGAAATTGCTCCGATGGCAATATTACTTGCTACTTATGGCAATGCAGGTAGTTCATGGCAGCTGGAAGGTTATCCAAAGAGTGACGGTAGAGGAAACTGGATTAAATTTGGAGGACAGAATTCATCAAAAACCCGTACGATACGTTGTGTGAAAACTCCTGTAGAATATATATATGAATAATAACAACTAAATTAAATATAAGAAAACAATGATGAAAATGAAAAATTTAGGATTAGTAGGTGTTGTTTTGTTGGGATTGGCTTTTACTGCATGTTCAAAGGAAGAAGATAATGGTGGTGTTAACGAAACACCTCGATCGGTGGTGATAACTACCCGTCAGATAAATTACGAAGGTTCAGGCCAGGCTATAGAAGATGAAAATACTATTACCGATATGAAAGCGTGCCTTTTTGAGAAGGGAACGATGACTAAGGTATTCGAAGATTTACAACCTTCGGCAGATGGATATAATTTGCAAATCAATAGCTATGAAGGTACTATCTACATGGTTGCCAATGCTGGTAATATGATAGATCTTCAGCAGATGAAGGAAGAGGGTATCAGTGAAGAAGAGTGGAAAAAGACTACTATGGCTATGAGTAATGGTAAGGTTGTCAATTTCTTTACAGGATCACTTGTTATTGACGGACAAAACCAGCCTTCACAGTCGCTCACTTTAAAGCGCGGTGTAGCACGTTTTGATTTAAATGTTGACGTGGCTGGCTCTGCTGCTATAGAGAGTCTGACTTTAAAAAATGTAGCTCAGTCAGGTTACTTGTTTGCGCAAGGCGAGGTCGCTGCATCTCCGGCAGATGTTGAGCGTAATGATGTTACAGCTCATTTCGATACTGCATTGTCTGCTTCTACTCCTGGTGTACTGTATGTCTACGAGCAGGAAAATGCAGGCATAGAAGTAAGTATCGAGGCTGTAATAGACGGACAACATAAAGTTCTGACAAAAACATTGGAAGGCAATCTGAAGCGTAATACAATCTACACCGTAACAGTACGTAAGAATGATATCGATATAGTCGTAAAAGTCGGTATTGACGATTGGGAACCGGGTGAAGATACAGAAATTATTCCGCAATTATAATAAAGTTTATTAATCTGATAGATAGGTAGCAATGGTATATAAAAGAAATTATTTATGGCTGTTTGGTGTGCTTCTGTCTACCTTATTCATGACTTCGTGTTCTGATGAACACGAAGCTCTGCAAAGTACAGATCAAACTTCCACGGTAGTACAGGCTAGTGTTTCTGCTTTTAAAGTTGACGGGAAAATATCTTCTGTCGCCGGAGAAAACGAGATTAACGATATACAGGCATGCCTGTTCGAGAACGGCTTGATGACAGCGGTTTATTCAAATCTCGATCAAACGTCGGATAGCTATTCACTGAAACTGAAAAGTATGTCTGGAACACTTTATATGCTTGCCAATACGGCCGACTTGATCGATTTGCAGCAGATGAAAGAAAACGGTATGACCGAACAGGAATGGCTGAATACAACGATAAAGGCAACGGATGGGAAAGCACCACGTTTTTTTGCTGGAAAGCTTAATTTAGATGAGCAGCCGCAGGGACAGTATGTTTTGCCTATGACGTTACAGCATGGTATTGCCCGTTTCGATTTGCTGATGAGAGCAGGAGGAGCTATTTCTATCAAGAGTATTACCTTGAAGAATCTTGCACAGGCATCATATTTGATATCTCAGGATGAAGTCAGATCCCCCGAAGGAGCAGATGTGCAAGATTTGCAATTTACATTTGATCAGCCATTGTTGAAAGATACACTGGGACTGGCTTATGTGTGCGAACAGACAAATACCGATTTGATGGTAGAGGTCGAAATGGAAATGGGAGGCCAGATCTATGTACAGCAGGCTGCATTACCTTCAGTGCTGAAACGAAATACAGTTTATACACTGACAGTCCGCAAAGATGCGTTGTCAGCCGATATCAAGCTGGAAGTATCTGCATGGGAGGATGGTGGTGAAACCGGTTTGCATCCGGATTGGGATAGCCATATTACGGTAAACAAGGGCTTATCTGTGTTACCGGAAGGAATAACCATTTCAGAGTCGGGAGATGTGGTTTCTTTGCCTAGCAGAGCAATGGAATTTACATTGGCCCTTAACTGCGATGATGAACTGGAGTTTGTTTCTTCACAAAGTTCAGATATTACTGTAGAAAAATTGCCGTCGGTAACTCCTGGTGATGGAGTGAATCGGTTCTTGTTCCGTAAGACACTTTTGCCTCCCGGTTATCAGGCAGAAAATGTGAAAGTATATTTTCACCGTAAGGGACTGAATGAAAGTTATGAAGAAGATTGCCTGAAACTGGTTCTTGAAGAAAATCCTATTCATTCAGAAGGATTTAAATTCGACCGCCAGAATTATACGCACGATTTTGGTCGTTATATTGATAATGAAATGGGACGTTTCATTATGCCAGAGGGATTGGAGCTGGTGGCAGAATTTGATAATGAAGATCCATGGGTGAAAATAGAGAAGGTCGCGGATGAAACAAATACGTACCGTGTGATAGGTGGATGGAAACCTAATGATCCGAAAGCTGACGGACGTAAGCAGGCTGCACGTCTGGTTGTACGTCGTATTTCTGACAGGCAGGAAACAGAAGCTTATATCGTGGAGCGTCGTAATTACGGGTTGCCTGTTACTTATCTGAATGGTACATGGTGGTGCCGTTACAATGCGATAGGTGATTCTCGCAATTTTGATGATCAGATTTTAAGCTCCAACGATCCGGCTAGTCTTGCAGGTCAGACTGTACAGGAATATCTCAAGACTTGTTCTTCCGAAGAATATGTACGTCTGTGGAATGCTGCTTACGAAGGGAATAATGGTATGGCCTTGCAGGCAGTATATCGTGATGGAAAAGTTACACTGGACGGATGGCGTAGTGGCGAGTCGAACCATATCAATAAGGCCGAACCAACTTCGCTTTCACCTGATGGCTATGAAATGCCTACATTTGATGATTATAAAAACATCCTTTCTAATTTTACTATACCGACAAATTGGGCAGGATTTTATCCTCAGAATGATGTGACCAACAAGCAGTATCGTAGTGAGATTATATTGGAAAAGCGCTCGGGTGTACAGCTTGACGGACAGGATTTAGGTGAACTTTGGAGCTTCTCTGTCAGAAGTATTGCCGGACATGGTGATGAACCGCTTACTTTTTATGGTGTAGGATGTCAGTGGAGTAATGATGGGGTTAATAGAAACTGGTTACTTTTAGCATGTTATAATCCGGAGGTGACCGGATGGCTTGTCCGGGGTAACAATGCAAGTCTGGAACACAACGGTGCTGGTGCAAATAATACCCGTAACGTACGTTTCAAGAAGTCACCGGTAGAATATATCTATCAATAAGAAAGACATTAGAATAGATCGGGTACATATTTCCGGAAAGAGCAGAATCGGAATATATTGTACCCGATTTTATTATGTCATGTTATCTCGTTTTGTCAGAATTTGCTATCTTTGCATGCCGATTTGTCGTAAAAATTGGTCAAATAAATTCACTTTAAAAGAAATAGAAAGAAAATGAAGAAGATGAACATTATCAGATTAATTTGCTTGTCATGCTTTATGTATATGGCAAGTAGTGCAGCTAGCGCACAAGATTTGAAATCCATACTTTCGGGAGTAGCTAACGCTGTTGCCAATAAAGTTACAAACTCATCCGGAGTTTCTTTGGAGGGAACCTGGAAATATACCGGTCCGGATTGTAAGTTTGAAAGCGATAATTTCTTGGCACAGGCAGGTGGAGAGCTTGCGTCGAAAAAAGTAGAGGAAAAAATGTCGGATGTACTTACTAAACTAGGCTTTACCGATGGGTGTACTTATGTCTTTAATGCCGACAGCACCTATACTTCTACGGTAAAAGGTCGTACAACTAGTGGTACTTATTCTTATAACGCTGACACAAAAGAACTGACTATGAAAACGAAGCTGGGTATAAAGTTTACAGCCATTGTATCGCAGCAGGTTTTATCATCAAATAAGATGAGCTTGCTTTTCAAGGCAGACAAGTTGATGTCGCTGGCTCAGACCATCGGAGGTGCTTTGGGCAACTCTAATTCTACAATCAGTGCTGCTACTTCGTTGTTGAACCAATACGAAGGACTGCAATTAGGTTTTGAATTGGAGAAACAATAAAAACGTTTTTTTCGATAAGTATTTCATGTAAGAGTCTGGTATCGTAAATGCCAGACTCATTTTGTTTATAGAAACAACATTCCGGTTTGTTAGTGATATATCTCAGCATAATTGTCATTAAAGAAAAAAATATTACTTTTGGAGAGCGCTACAGAGCTTCTTCTCGGGAGAAGAATACCTCGAATATTACTCATTTACTTTTAATCTATAAATGAAACGTATTATGAAAAAACTTATTTTGTTGCTTTCTGTGCTACTTTTTAGTCTGGAATTTGTTGCAGCGCAGGATGAGTATGAACGCAGTGTCTTTGTTTCTTCGTCGGGGGATAGTCTGAATTATCGCCTGCTGGAACCGGAAGTGATGCAAGCAGGAGAAAAGTATCCGTTGGTATTGTTCCTGCATGGAGCCGGTGAACGGGGAAATGACAATGAAAAACAACTGACTCATGGCGGGCAGATGTTTCTGAATCCGGTTAACCGTGAAAAATATCCGGCTTTTGTGCTATTCCCGCAATGCCCGGAAAGCGGATATTGGGCATACGAAAACCGTCCGCAGTCTTTTATTCCCACCCAGATGCCAGTCGGAAAAGAAATGCCATCTGTGTTTCAGGCTGTGAAAGAATTGCTCGATATGTATTTGGCAAATCCTCAGGTAGATAAATCGAGAGTTTATATCATGGGATTGTCAATGGGAGCAATGGGAACATACGATATGGTTTCCCGTTTTCCTGATATTTTTGCAGCTGCCGTTCCTATTTGTGGAACAGTTAATCCGACGCGTTTGTCTGTTACCAGAAATGTAGCTTTCCGCATCTTCCATGGCGATGCTGATGATGTCGTTCCTGTAGCAGGCTCTCGTCAAGCTTATAAGGCCCTGAAAGCGGCAGGTGCTTCGGTTGAGTATATTGAATTTCCTGGCTGCAATCATGGAAGCTGGAATCCTGCTTTCAATTATCCGGATTTTATGAAATGGCTATTCACTCAGAAGAAGAAATAAGATTTGCAACATGCTGAGACAGTGAGGCAGTCTCAAAATAGAAATACAAAATAAAAATCTTATAGATTGAAACTTCGTAATAAAAGAACTCCTGCTTTAGCCCTTATTTATTACTATTATAAGACTAAAAGCAGGAGATTTTTATGTTGTGGCTTATAGATTGTAAGTAAACTTATCTCTGTTTTTGATTTTGGGATAGCCTCATTTTGTTTTCAGTCTTTTGAAACCTTGCATATAATCAATGCTTATGATGTCCCGGCGCATCAAATTTAGCCGATTTATGACCATGTATTTTCTTGGCATGTCCTGGTGGAATTTCTTTTTTATGCGGTGGCCGGTGATGATGCCTGGTGACAATACACGATGTTGTACTCATACAGAGTGACAATACAAATGACATTAGTAATAACTTTGTTTTCATAGTAGCTTGCAATGATTTTTACAAAGTTAAGATAATTTTTGAATGTTGACATATAAAACGGATTTCCTTTTCCAGACATTTCTTATTGTATCGATAGTTTTGTATCTTTGGAAAAGTCTAAAAAAATCAGCTACTATGAAAAACGTATTATTACTTTTATGTGCCTTTTTAGGATTGAGCGGGTGTCATGCAGCTCAGGACGGTGATACGATAGACAATAGCACCGTATCTGTATTTGATGTCCGTCGCTTTATGGGAAAGTGGTATGAAATTGCTCGTTACGATCATCGTTTCGAAAAAGGAATGACACATGTCACTGCTACCTATTCTTTACAGGAAAATGGAAGCATTAAAGTAAAAAATGAGGGATATAAAAATGGAAAATACAAGGAGGTAGAGGGGCGTGCCAAACAGCCGAATCCTGCCGATCCCGGTAAGTTGAAGGTATCATTTTTCCTTTGGTTTTATTCCGATTATTATGTACTTGATATAGATCCCGATTACCGTTATGTGTTGATAGGAAGCAGTTCCGACAAATATCTTTGGATAATGAGTCGTGATAAAACTTTATCCAAAGAAAAACAGGCGGAACTGCTTGATAAACTCCGTGTCAGGGGATATGATACAGAAAAGCTACTGTTTGTCGACCAAAATTAAAGCATCTGTATTCAGGCCCTGAATCCGATACGACAAGGCGGAGTTATTTTTAAGTCTGCTGTACGGAGAAGTTTGGCTTCGGCCTCTTCCACATCACATGCCTCTATTGTACTGAAAAGCTGGAGTTGTGCCGTTTCCGGACGGGGTCCTGACATCACTCTCCGGGCCATACTCTTGATTAGGCCATGCTCTATCAGGTTATGCACCCAGCGTCCGTTGCCAAAATACTCATCCCGTTGTCTGGCTTCTTTTTCTATCAGACGGTTCAGGCGCAGGTTTGCTTCAGGAGTCAGGACGAAATTCCGGCTTTTCAAAATACGGTGAGCTATTTCGCTCAGTTCGTCTGCCGTATAATCCTCAAAATGGAAACGGAGCGGAAAACGGTCTTTTAATCCCGGATTACTTTTAAGCAGCTTTCTCATTTTATCCTCATAGCCGGCCAGAATGACAATCATATCCGGATTCGGTTCCGACAATACAGTGAGCAGTGCGTTGATGACCTCTTTGCCGTAGTCCTTCGTGTCACTTCCACCTTCTATCAGTGTATAAGCTTCATCGATAAACAATACACCTCCACGAGCTTCCTCGATAGCCTCCTTCGTGTTTTTTTCCGTATGCCCCAAGTATTCACCTACCAGGTTCGTGCGGCAGGTTTCCACTGTATGCCCTTTCGACAATAGTCCCATCTGATGATACATTTTCCCTACTAGTCTGGCTACCGTTGTTTTTCCTGTTCCGGGATTTCCCAGAAAGAGCATATGGTAACGGCTGTCTCCACATAGATCGAGATTGAGTTCCCTGCGCTCTTTAAGAAAAAGCGACATCATCCGTGCCTCCTGTATATCCTCTTTAAGCTGTTTCAGTCCGACCATCTGCTGTAGTTCCTCTTCGGCTGAAAATTCGGTAACAGGTGTTTCTCTCAATGCCGGCTGAAACTCAGTATCGTTAAGGGTTATCGGAGGCATTTCAGTGGACAAACTGATGCGGAAAGTGTTATATTCGGCAAACATTCCGGCTATCGTCTCACATTCCTGAAACAGTTGATTGACATGTTCTTCTGTACCATGGAAAATGAATACCGGACGGGAGAAATCTTCTTTGCTGAGTATATCACCCAACATAGAAAGCAGGTTTACCGTGCTGGCACTATACTCCAGTTGCGGGACATTCATCACGATCACCTGCTTCTGTCTGATGTGTTCGGTCAGTTCACTCCATTGCAGATTGCCCGAAACCAGTTCACCCAATGAAAAAACAGCCTGTTCCGACTTGTCATTACCGGTGAGATAAGCAGCCAGAATGAAGCAGGAAAAAGCCTTTGTCATCAGGTTGTTTCCCGTTACGAGAAGGTGAGGACATACCCCTTCTGCCTCCGAGTAGGAATAAAGCTTTCCGATTACTTTTTCGGCTGAAGAAAAGTGGAACTGTTCGGAGTACATGTTTTGCCACCAGTCGGTCGGGCAGAGGCGCTCGATAAAAAACTTCTTGTCGGGATGTGATTCCAGTTCATCCAACTTCTCTTTTTTCCATACCTCGTAAGAAGGCGAGGGAGACAGAGAAACAGTCCATTTGGGAAGTCCGTTCTGAAATACGAAAATATGATACAGGTTTTCGTCCCAGAATGTATCCGACAGCACAATAAAACGTACCTTTCGAGGAGTTTTTCGGGAAGACGGAGAATAGACATCCGCTCCAATCAACTGGTAGTCTTCCGAGTAAACACGTACAGCTAGCTCGTTTATAAAAACAGGAGGTTCAGGGAATATGATTTCAATAGCCAATTGATTTCTGGCGTATTCAGGAGCACATACACTTTCATCGAAGGTGCGCATAGCACGTAAAATAATATTTTCCATAAACAACAAATGAATTAGATTTTGAAGTATAAAGCAGTATGGCGGATGATATGAGTTGATGTCCGCCTCATCAAAAGCAGAGAACCTCAGCTTTCCCTTTTAAAGCAGAGGTTAGAATGCCAAGTACGTCAAAGAACACAACAATCCCTGCCGCCCCGTCAGCAGCAATTCGATCAATTAAGTTCTATGCCAGAAATTCCTCAGGAAACCAGCCGAACATAACGAATCATTTGTTTTGTGTCTTTGACAATCATTTGTTGTATATTCAGAAATTCTATAAATTTATCACCCGATGGTGATATGCGTTTCATTGCGCCAAAAATAGATATTATTTCTGTTTTGTACAATAAAAATGAAAGAATTTTGTTTACCTTTATCATTCGAAACAGCAAACTAAGAAAGAATAAACTATGTTAGCCTATACTTATATCAAGCATGGCACATTCCAGATGATGGAGAAACCCGTGCCGGAAATAAAAGATCCGCGTGATGCTGTGGTACGCGTCACACTGGGGAGTATCTGTACCAGCGATTTGCATATCAAGCATGGAAGTGTGCCTCGTGCCGTACCCGGTATTACAGTCGGTCATGAAATGGTGGGTATTGTCGAACGGGTAGGAGAGAAGGTTACTTCCGTAAAGCCCGGCGACCGTGTGACGGTCAACGTGGAGACCTTTTGTGGAGAATGCTTTTTCTGTCGTCATGGATATGTAAACAATTGCGAAGACGAGCAGGGAGGCTGGGCATTGGGATGCCGCATCGACGGAGGACAGGCAGAATATGTGCGTGTCCCTTATGCCGATCAGGGATTGAACCGTATTCCCGAGGGAGTAAGCGATGAGCAGGCACTTTTTGTAGGCGATATTCTAGCTACAGGTTTTTGGGCAGCACGTATCTCCGAAATCTCGTCCGACGATACGGTGCTCATTATCGGAGCCGGTCCTACTGGTATATGCACCTTGCTGTGTACCATGCTGAAACATCCCCGGCGTATCGTTGTATGCGAAAAGTCGGAAGCGCGTATCCGCTTTGTACACGAGCATTATCCGGAAGTAATTGTGGTGCGCCCCGAAGAATGTGTCGAACAGATACGCAAGCTTAGTTCACATGGAGGAGCCGATGTCGTCATCGAAGTTGCAGGAGCGGAAGATACCTTCCGGCTGGCGTGGGAATGTGCCCGTCCGAATGCCATCGTTACCATCGTGGCACTTTATGATCGTCCCCAGCAACTTCCATTGCCCGATATGTACGGAAAGAACCTGACTTTCAAGACCGGTGGTGTAGACGGATGCGACTGTGCAGAGATTCTTCGCCTGATAGCCGAAGGCAAGATTGATACGACACCACTCATTACCCACCGTTTTCCGCTTGACAAGATAGAAGAAGCATACCGTATTTTTGAGAATCGGCAGGATGGAGTCATCAAAGTAGCCATTACGGAGAAAGCAATGTAATACCTGAAAAAAAACTAGTTGAAAAGATATATTTTAAGGAAAGGAGTAAATACCTATGAGAAAGAATTTTGGTGTAAAGACCTGGTTGTATCCGATGCCCGTATTTATCGTGGCAGCCTACGATGAAAACGGATTACCCAATGCCATGAATGCAGCATGGGGAGGAGTTTATACAGACAACATGGTTGGAATTTGTCTGGCAGAAGAACACAAGACAACAAAGAATATCCTTGCTACACGTGCATTTACCGTAAGTATGGGTACGGCGGACCGCGTAGCGGAATGCGACTATGTAGGTATCGTGTCCGGCAATAAGGAACCGGACAAGTTTGCCCATGCCGGATTTCATGCAGTAAAGTCGGCGTTTGTCAATGCTCCTGTTATCGAAGAACTTCCCATGACGCTGGAGTGTGAGCTCGTTTCATACGATCCCGAAACCTGTTTCATGACAGGACGGATTGTCAATATTTCTGTAGATGAATCCGTATTGGGTGAAGACGGTAAAGTAGATGTAACCAAGTTGAAGCCGATTACCTACGATCCTATTCATCATGATTACCTGGAGATTGGTAAAAAAGTCGGCAATGCCTTTTCTGATGGCAAGAAACTGAAATAAACCGAGAAAGTCAATCAGCCTGTAAAAAATGTTCAGGCTGATTGACTTTCTGTTTAGAATTATATCTTTTCATATTTTGATTCTGATAAGACAGCTGTTACTGATAGTTAATCTGGTATTGTCTGTACGTTGTATAGATACTGTATCATTCAGGCTGTTTGTACGAATCATTTACTTCTTCTCGTTCCCCTTAAAGAATTTCTTCCGGTAATACGAATTGGCAGTATAAAGAGCAGCAGCCGGATTGTTTCCCGTAACACGGTCTTTTGTTACCAGCGTGGTAGTATAAGCCTCAGCATACTTGTAGAACAGACTGTCATGTCCTACACACAATCCGATTACCACATTCAGGTCTGTCTTTGCTTCATTCAGCAGCCGTGCCTGTAAAATCGGGTTACACATGGCCGCTCCTATACTTTCACATTCAGCAGGAATACCCATCGAAGTCTTGGGTTGTCCGGCAACCTTGCAGATTATCGAATACGCTTCGAAACCGTTTGCCTGAAGAATGCGGGCAAAGATACGCGCTTCATTTATCAGTCCGATACAGTTGGCTATACCGATGCGGTGTGCATTTATTTTACGTGCAAACTCCATGATTTCCTGTACGCGTGTCCATTGGCAGTATCCCTCGTATTCCACTTCCGCACTGGCTATCATCACCTGGCGGTTGTTTCCCTCGTCGTATCGTTCCAGCGCCCACTGGCGGTCTTCTTCCTTCAAGTTAGTTGTCAGGCAGAAATCAGGATAAGTACGGTCTTTATACTTACAGTTTTGTGTACCGCAGTCCACACAAGAATGTATTTCTTTTTCCTTTTCCATAAAGCAGATCATTTTATTTCAGAGATGCTGCAAAGATAACCATTTCTTCAATCAGATAAGTCCCAGCCGATGGATATATGCCATAAACTGCTCTTTATAATTTTCTCCAATGGGGATATACACGTCTTTGCCGAAAAGAATACGGAAACGAGAAATTTCGGTAATCTTATTCAGATTGACAATGTACGAACGATGCACCCGCATAAAGTTCGGAGGAAGCATGGCCGACAACTTTTGCAGGCTGTTCAGTGTAATGACAGGCTTAGGCCGGTCTTCCATATAAATACACACATACTCACTCATCCCCTCTATATACAGGATTTTCTCTTTGTCAATGCGTATTACCTTGTATTCGCTTTTCACAAACAGTGTACTTTTCTCCTCTTCAGGTTCGGCAGTGTTATGCGTCAGTCCGTACATTTGTCGTGCCTTTTCGGCTGCCCTCAGACATTCGGCAAAGCTGAAAGGCTTCATCAGATAATCAATGGCATTGAGCCGGAACCCCTCGATGGCATATTCCGAGTATGCAGTAGTAAAGATAACCATGGGAGGGTTCGGAAGTGAGCGGACAAAATCTATACCGTTCAGGTCCGGCATGTTTATGTCTGCAAAAAGCAAGTCAACAGGAGTGTGAGCCAGTATTTCGGAAGCCTGGCAGGCATCCTGGCACGAGGCTACCAGCGTCAGGAACGGAATACGTGAAATATACCCCGAGAGCTGAGTCAGTGCAAGCGGTTCATCGTCGATAATCAGACATTTCATGATAGCGGAGGGATTATAAGTAAAACATGGTAAGACGTATCGTCTTCAGTTGTAGTAAATGTATAATTGTTGCCGTAGAGCAGATGAAGTCTTTTCTTTATGTTCTCAATGCCGATACCGTGATGAGTATCGTGCGTACAGGCGTGTTTGCTGTTCTTGCATGCAAACAAAATACCTTCATCTACTTGTGCTATGCGTACATCGATAAACGAATCTTCACGGTAACTCACTCCATGCTTGAATGCATTTTCAAGAAGTGAAATGAACAGTAAGGGAGGAATCTGTACCCGAGGTACGATTATTGGAAAGTCCGTGCAGATGGTAAGCCGCTCGGTATATCGCAACTTCATCAGCGCAATATAGTTTTCGAGAAACTGAATTTCACGTTCCAGTGAAATCTGGCTCTTGTTGGCTTCGTAGAGCACATACCTCATCAACTTCGAAAGTTCAATGATTGTTCTTTTTGCCTTTTCCGAATCGATGTCGACCAGTGCATGAATATTGTTCAGGGTATTCATGAAAAAATGCGGATTAAGCTGATACTTCAAGTACTGCAATTCCGATTCCAGATGCTGATGTTCCAGTTCCTTAAGCATTTCCTCATCGTGAAGCGATTTCAGGAAGAAACGTATGGTCAGGTTAAAACCTACCAACAAGATAGCTACCGTAATATGTATCAGCAGAAAAGGCGGATGCATCGAGCGTATCGGATGTATTTCTTTCTCATCGGAAGGAAGTACGGGAAGATGCTGCATGTGGGGCATGTCGAAGGCCGAATCCTGCGCGATAAACTCTTTATGCTGACGGAATCCCGGGTGAGGATTGAACACTTGTATACATCCCGGAAGATACAGAAACAAGATACCGATGGTAAAAATCAACGACAAGACGTAGCGCGTATAGTATTTCTTGAGCAGGAGGCGTGGAATGAGTACATAGTTATGTATCAGAAACAGCAGAAAGAAAGGAAGCACCATAAGCCAGGTATCACTTACCTCTTTCCACAGTTCGCTTCCCTCCAGCGGATGATCATTGTCGAGCAGAAAACCGATGAGCGGAGTTCCCAGTATCAACACCCAAATGGAAAGATAAATAATTTGTTCGAGAAGTAGCTGTTTTTGCAGATGTTTCATTGTTGTGGTAGTTTTATGCCTGCAAAAATACGTTTGTACCTTACCCGTTGCAACTAAAATCGGCGAATGGAATGATTTTGCAGACCAAGTGTGCTTATTTTATCTTTATATACCTTTTCCTGTAAAGCCGTTTTACGGAAAATCTGATTTGTCGGGAGTTAACCGATAGAATGGGCGGGTTGGTTGATTCTATTTCCACATATAAGTCAGCGTTTTTACATTTGTCATCCGAAACAACAACCCTTAAAAACTTATTTTATGATGAAGATGAGAAAAACAATGTGGGCTGTCTGCCTGGCTGCTCTGATGCCAATTTCAGCAGAAGCCGTTGCCGCTACATCATACGATGAACCGCAACAAAAAGAAAATACTCAGAAAAAAGAAATACCTAACCCTGAGAAAACGGCACGCAGGCGTACCGATGAAATGGATAAGGTACTCAATCTTACCGAGAAGCAATATAAGAAGATTTACAAGCTTAATCTGAAAGAAGAAAGGGAAAAACTGGAGGTCCTGATAGGCCGTGGAGGAAAGGATATGAACCGTCCTCCAATGAGAGAAGGAGGACGTCCCCCGATGATGAATGGTGGAGGTCAGCCTCCAATGATGGGCGGAGGCAGACCTCCTATGATGACACCACCAGCCGGCGATGATAAGATGAAAGAAGAGATGCAAGAGCGTGCCGAAAAGAAAATAAAGAAGCTCCGTAAGATTCTGACAGACGAGCAGTACGACCTGTGGCTGACAATGAAGCCCGAGCAGCCTGTGCCACATCCGATGCCCGAAGCCGGAAGACCAGCACCTCACGAGGAAGATTTTCCTGTTGAAATGTTACAGAACGAAACAGAACACGAATGAGCATGAAAATAATATATAGCATGGCAGTGATTATATGCGCTGCCATGTGGTTTGGCTCTTGCCAGAATGAAGAACTCGACTATTATCCCCTTGAAAAGAAACACTTGGGAGAAACCTATACCGAGTATGTTATGAATAACATAATATCCAATGATACGGTAAGCCGCATAGCCCTGAATTTCTATCCGGAAGAAGTGACCTCACTGTCGTATGTCGACTATGACGAATCCACCTGTATATTTACTTTTCACCGGGGAAACACTTCCCGATACCGGCTTTCATGGGATTATGAAACCGATGGAAGCTACGTCGAGGTACAATACGGACAGAACGGCATGTGGTATACCGTAAACGAGCAGAAGCATTCCGGCGAATATCTTCTCACGGCAAACGATGGTATGAGCGTACGTATGTGTATACAAGGCGGTGGAACCATGTTTTCCGGTGACGGACTGATAAAATATTCCATTGCCGTCACCGTAAACCGTTTCTCTATCGAAGAAGCCGATTAGAGTAAATCGATCAATGCGTCTACGTCAGCCTCGCGTGTAGCCCAGCTGGTTACGAAGCGTACCACCGTTTCCTCTTCTCCGCGTGGTCCCCATAACTCGAAGGTTGCATGTGCCGAAAGGCGGTCGATATCCGCGTTAGGCAAGCAGACAAACTGCTGGTTGGTTGGCGAATCCATATGAAGTTTATACCCTTTTTGGACAAAACCCTGTTTCAGTTTCTGTGCCAGACGGACAGCATGTTTCCCCATCTCCAGATAAAGTCCGTCAGTAAACAGCGTTTCAAACTGAATACCCAACAGGCGTCCCTTGGCGAGCAGTGCTCCGTGCTGTTTAATCAGCGGGAAAAAATGCGGCAGACGTTCCGCATGCGGAGCCACTACTGCCTCGCCGAACAATGCACCCACTTTTGTTCCCCCTATATAAAACACATCACACAGACGGGCAATGTCCTGCAAGGTGACATCTGTACCTGGAGCAGCCAGACCATATCCCAGACGTGCACCATCCATATAAAGCGGAATATTCGCCTTGCGGCATACCCGGCTCAAAGCCTCCAGTTCACTGAGCGAGTACAATGTACCATATTCAGTAGGGTGAGAAATATACACCATTCCCGGAGCCACCATGTGTTCGTAAGTTTCATCACGGTAAAAATCGGCGATATATGCTTCTACCTCCTCAGCACAAAGCTTTCCTTCATGTTGAGGCAATGTCAGCACCTTATGTCCGGAAGCCTCGATGGCTCCTGCCTCGTGCACATTGATGTGCGCTGTTTCTGCTCCCAGTACACCTTCGTGGCGGGCAAGCAGCCCGTCGATGACAGTTGCATTGGTCTGCGTACCCCCAACCAGGAAATATACTCCCGCTTCGGGCTGTCCGCATGCCTGGCGTATCAGTTCACGGGCATGGCGTGTATAATCATCGCTTCCATATCCGGATGTCTGTTCCAGATTAGTTTCCATCAGGCGGCGCATCACTTCCGGATGTGCCCCTTCCATATAGTCTGTATCAAAATGTAGCATAACTGTTATTCTTTAGTTTGTTTTCTTCGCTGACAAAGGTAGAGAAAAAAACTTTGCTCCGGCCGATATTCTTTCTTAACTTTGGCAAGAAAAAGAATATCCATATGCCCGTAATAGAAATAACCTCCCTCGAACACCCAGGAGTAGACGTGTTCGGAACCTTGACCGAAGCCCAGTTGCGTAACCGCATAGATCCCGAAAAAGGCATATTCATAGCCGAGAGTCCCAAAGTAATCCGTGTAGCACTCGATGCCGGTTATCAGCCTCTTGCACTGCTTTGTGAGAAAAAACATATCGAAGGAGATGCAGCCGATATCATTCTTCGTGCCGGTGATATTCCCGTTTATACGGGCAGCCGCGAGCTTCTGGCAAGCCTTACCGGCTACACGCTTACACGCGGTGTATTATGTGCCATGCGGCGTCCCGCTCCACGTACTCCCGAGGAAGTCTGCCGCGATGCCCGTCGTGTTGCCGTGATTCACGGTGTTGTCGATACGACCAATATCGGAGCCATCTTTCGTTCGGCGGCAGCCCTGGGCATCGATGCCATCCTTCTTTCACCCGACTCGTGCGACCCTTTGAACCGCCGTGCCGTACGCGTGTCGATGGGCTCCGTTTTTCTCGTACCCTGGACATGGCTTCCCCGTCCCGTATCTTCGTTGCGTGAAATGGGGTTCTGTACCGCTTCCCTTGCTCTGACCGACCGTTCCGTTCCCATCGATTATCCGGAGCTCAAGGAAATTCCCCGTTTGGCTATTGTGATGGGTACCGAAGGCGACGGCCTTCCAGCCGAGGTACTGTCAGAGTCCGATTATGTAGTCCGCATACCGATGTGGCATGGTGTCGACTCACTGAACGTAGCGGCAGCCTCAGCTGTAGCCTTCTGGGAGCTGCGGGCACGCCGGTAAAAAATAAGGGGCGCTTTACGACGCCCCTTTTCTGTATTACCTAATTCATTATTTACCGATATCCATCAGCCATTTACCATCCACCTTTATCATTTTCTGAGTATCTTCTTTGACACTTCCGTCGCCATAATGCTGCTTGTAAGTGACAATCGCCGAGTTGCCGTCTTCAGCCATTTCCTCAGAAACAATTTCAATCTCTTTTAGTCCGCCCTTTTTCTCAATAGTCTTTGACCCCTTTTCCTGAATCATGGCAATAAGCCCCTCGCGTATTTCCTTAGCTTTGTCAGAGTCAGCCTCAGAGATGTTGCATCCCTCAATGAACTTCTCATAATCCTTCTCGCTTAGTGCCGACATGTAATTTTTCAGTGCGGCTCCAGGTGTACTGGGTGTACACGATACCATGGCTAGCACAGCAACCAGCATCAATCCCAAACGAATCAGTTGTTTCATCATAGTGTTTACATTTTAAAGTTAATAAATATAGAATATAGGAAAAGAAAAACCTTGAGTTTACGGAAAACTGTATAATATTTTTAATCGTTTGTTGGCTGCAATGTCGTCGGGCATGAGGTATGTTCCTCCCATTGCCGGAACATTGATTTGCGTACGTCTTCCTTCCGAAAGACAGATATCCGCTTTCTGGTAGGCAAATTCTACAAGTTCGGTACAATACATTTGTGAAGTATCTGCCAGATTGTAATCATGATCAAAAAGAGTTCCCTTTCGAGCAATCTCCCAGGCAGTATGTGCAGCCCTCGAAGCTGCAATAGAATCATCCATAATTCTGGCTATTGCGCCACGTACGGCTCTGTCCTCGGCGAAAAAACGTGATAACGGGTCTGTTTTTACACGGTCGGTGTCACCCTCAAAATCAGGTTCATCGGGGACAGCATGAATAACGAACCATTCATTGTCAATCTGTTTTAAGATTCCTACGTGCGAGTAAACCCCGTCTTTGCTGGCAGAAGTAACCACGTGACTCAGCAGTCCGGTACCGCGCCGGAATACAAGATCACCATCAGCCAATATTCCGACAGGCACAATCCGCTTGCTCTTTGCTTTTGTATCCTTGCAGGAAACACATAAACAGAGAGCAAGCAGAACGGGGAGTATGTGAAGCAGTTCCTTCATATACGAACAAAGGTAATAAATTAATTTTTTTTACCAATGCTCGATAGTATGTTTTTTGTTCAGTTTTTTTTATGAATCGTACTGTAAGACCTCAGTCTTTACAATTCGTTTGCTGCTTGAAGTGCAGCCTCGTAGTCGGGTTCGTTCGAAACTTCTTTTACCAATTGCGTATAACGCACTTTGCCGTTTTCGTCTATCACGATGACAGCTCGTGCCGTCAGTCCCCTTAACGGACCGTCAGCAAGCTGAATACCATATCCTTGTACAAAGTCATTACTGCGGAAAACAGATAGCGGAATCACATTTTCCAGCCCCTCGACGGTACAGAAGCGCGACTGTGCAAAAGGCAAGTCCATCGAAATACATAGCACAACTGTGTTTTCCAGTTCCGAAGCCCGGGCATTAAACTGGCGGACCGACATGGCACACGTAGGCGTATCAAGGCTGGGAAAGATATTCAGAATAACCCGCTTACCCTTGAAAGACGACAGGCTGACTTCCTTCATTTCCGCGCTGGTAGCCTGAAAGTCGGGAGCATCTACTCCAATTTGCACCATTGGACCAGATGTATGCGATTCCTGACCGCGGCAAATTACTGTTTCACCATTCTCTATACCTGCATTTCCTGCAATTGCGCGTATGGGGACCAGGTTCAGTGTCAGCAAGGCTCCCATGCATAAGATAAATTTTGTAGTCTTCATAACTATAGGCTTTTTTATTTATAAAAGCCCACAGCTCAGGAATGTTCTGTCTGTTGTGCGTTTTTTTGTTTTTTTAGTTTTTACGAATGTTGGAGGTAGAGGAATGCCCGATCCGGCTTTGAAATTGTGGGATGGGCGAGTGGAGCTGTTTATTTTGCGGACAAATTTAAGAAAAGATTTATCGGATAATCTGTATTTTTGTGAGACAATGCCTGATTAGCCATATTGTTATTCATTGACAGGCATAAAGAAGAGTTGTAGATAGAAAATAAATTTAGAAATCGAATATTCGATGTTAAAGAAAGGTATTTACGAGAATATCATCAATCAAGAAATTGAACGTGATATACATACAGCAGAGTCGCAACAAATGGTTTGCATACGTGAACAGATGGATGATGCAGAATCACCTAAAATTTTGGCTGACTATTTGGCAAAAGCGATTCGACAGAAATTGGAAGACACAGAAAACCTGCACGACAGAATGACGATAGTCAATAAAATATTGTCAGAATACGGGCTGGTAGATGATATACAGATTGCAGATACTTCCAACCTATTGATGGAGGTCATGACGCGACAAAAAGACCTGTTGCAGCGAAGCAGCCGTTCGGAGACTGTTAGACCACAATCCGGCTTCCGGGTGAGCAATTTGTTTACCGGTGGAAGTAGTGTGCTTTCATTGGGCGAAGAAATTCGAAGGGAGATTGCCAGTGCCGACGAGATTTATTTCATTGTTTCTTTCCTGAAACTCTCCGGAGTACGACTATTGTTCGATGATTTGAAGAAGTTCTGTCAACGGGAAGGCACTCGTTTGCGTATCATTACAACAACCTATTGCGGGGCGACCGAGACCAAGGCCGTGCAGCAACTTGCCGAACTTCCTCATACGGAAATTCATATTTCTTATCAAACCGACATCGAACGTCTCCATGCCAAAGCCTACATTTTTGTACGTAATTCCGGCATGCACACTGCCTATATTGGCTCGTCCAATCTTTCCAAGTCGGCTCAGACCGATGGACTAGAATGGAACATGCGCGTGACGAGTGTAGAGAATCCACACATTATCAAGACCGCTTTAGCCACTTTTAGCCTATATTGGAATAGTCCGAACTTTGAAGATTTCCGTTTGGGAGGCATTGAAAAATTCCAACAAGAATTACATCGCAATACCTTCAAAGGGAAATCGGATACGTTCGTGTATCAGCGTTATTCTTTACTTCCCCACCAAAAGCAGATTTTGGACAAGCTGAAAGTAGAACGCGAGGAGTGTGGCAACTTCCGTAACCTGGTTGTGGCGGCCACCGGTACGGGAAAGACCGTGATTTCCGCTTTCGATTATCAAGCTTTCTGCCAGAAGCAGAAAGGAGCAGGGCTAACCAGTCGTATCCTGTTCACCGCCCATCGTGAGGAAATTCTTCGTCAGTCCCTGCACACTTACCGCAGTGTGTTACAAGACGCCAATTTCGGCACGTTGTGGGTAGGCAATGAAGCCCCTCAAACTGAGGCTGACTATGCCCATCTGTTTGTCTCCATCTCCATGTTCAACTCACGGTTTGAAGCCCTGTTTTCACAGCTACCGGCCGATTATTACGACTATATTGTCATCGACGAAGCCCATCACAGCCAGGCCGACAGTTACCGAAAACTCTTCTCACATTTTCATCCTCAACTGTTGATTGGACTTACTGCTACTCCGGAACGTATGGACGGAAAAGACCTTCGTCCAGATTTTGGTGGACGCATCAGTGCTGAGATACGCCTTCCACAAGCCCTTCAGGCTGGACTGCTGACTCCTTTCCAATACCTGTGTGTGACTGACGATACCGATCTGAGCGATGATTCTTTATGGAACGGACAACGCTATGTTATCGACCGTCTGGCTGACAAACTATGTGTGCCCGAACGAGCTCAACGTATTGTAGATGCTTTACACCGTTACCTGGCCGATGAATATACTTGCCGTGCCCTGTGCTTCTGTGTCAATAAGAAACATGCCGACTTTATGGCCAGTCAACTTCAGAAATACGGATTCGGTGCGCAAAGTCTGACTTCCGATACTCCGCAACCGCAACGTAAGCAACTGGCAACGGATCTTCGTAACGGATTGGTACACTACCTGTGTGTGGTCGACATTTTCAATGAAGGAGTCGATATACCCGAAGTAGATACGGTACTTTTCCTTCGTCCCACAGACAGCTTGACCATCTTCCTGCAACAGTTGGGTCGTGGCCTCCGTCTTTCTCCGGGGAAGACCGAACTTACTGTCCTCGACTTTGTGGCACAAGCCCATAAAAAGTATGATTTCGCCTCAAAATTCCGTGCCCTGACTTTGCGTCCCGAGAAGAACATTGCCCAACAGATAACGAACGGCTTTACCCTTTTACCTACCGGGTGCAGTATCATCATGGAAAAGCAGGCCCGGCAATACATTTTAGAGAACATTCAGCAAGCCATTTACAATAAAACTCGTTTAGTAAAAGAAATTAACTCTTACACCACTTTGCCTACGCTTACTCAATTCCTGGAAAATAACGGACAAGACATCCGTGTGGTATATGTGGGAAACAATTGTTGGACGTCTCTCAAGCGGGCAGCAGGACGTATTTCTTATACCGATGATGCGATTACTCGACGCCTGGAAAAAGGCATGGGTAATATGGTACATCATAACACCGCCTCCTATTTGCATTTCGTGGCCGATTTTCTGTCGGGAAGCAAACGTTACCTGGATGAAGACCATCTGTCGTATGCCACTATGCTGTACTATAATCTCTATCAGGAACGGATTGATAAAACCGAGCTGAAGGAAATGGGTATGTATCAGGCACTGGCTTTACTGCACGATGACCGTTATCGGTATTTCAAGCAAGAAGCTGCTGAAATCGTGTCTTACTTGTTGTCACATTTGGAAATTACCACCACACCGCTTGGTCTCGATGTGTTACCTTGTATCGAACTTTACGGATACTATACACGTGAAGAAATATTTACTTTGGTAGGACGGCAAACTGAAGAGAAAAGAATGTCAGGCTCAGTATCTGGTGTGTTTAACTTACCGGAATACGATGCGACTCTGCTCTTTGTTACGTTAAATAAATCTGACAAAGATTTTTCACCTTCTACGCAATACGATGATTATGTTATCAATAAAGACTACTTCCATTGGCAGTCTAAAAACACCGACTCCCATTACAACCGGGGAGGAAAGATTTATACCGAGCAACCTCAGCGTCATAACAAGATTGTACTCTTTGTGCGAGAGGAAAAGAAAGACGGTTTTGGAAACACCTGTCCTTTTCATTGTTTTGGCCTTGTAGACTATGTTTCTTCGCATGGTGATTTTCCCATGAATATCACCTGGAAGCTGGAGAAACCTGTGATGGCACAATACCTGAAAGTGGTATAAAAATAGGGGATGAGCTTCTTGATATTTAGAAGGTAAATCCTTGCTTTTCCCTGAAAATTGAGTTAAATTTACCTCGACACGTACGTGACGAGGTCTTGACATGTTCGTGCTGATATCTCGTCACGTTCGTGTCGTGACCTTGACAGCAACGTGTTGAGGTATTTTTGTTAGAGCATTTTTAGGAATTACGACTATCATATAACTAAAATGATTATGGCTATTAAATTTGACTTGTTTGAGAATCCGGTAAAAGAAGGCATATCTTCTCCAAAACTACATGCAAAAGTGATAACCAAAGATGTGGTGACCACTCGTGAAATCCGCGAAGCGATACACAAGAAATGTACCGCCTCTCCAGCTGATGTAACAGCAGTTATCACGGCTTTGAACGATGAACTTTATGAGAAACTGAGCGATGGGTACACCGTACATTTGGACGGTATCGGCTATTTTAGTTTGAGTCTGAAATGTGCGCCAGACATCAATCCTCGATATATAAAGGATGACGATGTACAGGTGAGAAGCATCAAGTTTACGCCCGACAAAGATCTGATTAATCGTTTCCGGAATGTATGCTTGGAGCGTGAGGTAGATGATGCCCATCATTCTGCCAAGTTGGACGAGGAAGAAATGAAACAAAAGCTGGTAGAGTATTTCAAAACGCATGCTTTCCTGCAACGCCGTGACTTTGAACAGCTCACAGGATTTAATTCGTCGAAGTCTACGCGGGTGATTCGTGAACTGGTGAAGGAAGGGATGTTGAAGAATGCGGGAACGAAGTATCAGCCGGTGTATGTGATGGAGTAGAAAGAGTAGACTCAACAATATGGATGAAGATGTGCTGATTTACATGTGTACGTTAATGACATAAAAGTAAATACAATATTAGCTTATAATTGTTTCCTGTTTTGGAAACTTTGTCGTATATTTGTTTATGTATAAAAATTACGGTGAATGACAAATAGCATAGAAAATATAGGTTTGATGATTCGTAATGAACGTCTTCGCAAAGGGCTTACTCAAGAAGAACTAGGGGAGAGGGTTGGCGTTGGTAAAGCTCAGATTTCTAAAATTGAGAGTGGAAAGGGGCTTACGATAAAGACTGTGACAAAAGTTCTTGATGCTCTTGGTATGTCTGCTTCTGTTATCTTACAAAATACACAGACAATTGATAAAAATGTGATAGCATATGTCGTTGCTGCTATCAGTGAGTTTGCTAAGACTCATCATATTTCTGTTCGTGAGGCTAACAATTATTTGATACGTTTTAAGGGTCTTGATTTTTTAACAGAGCATTATGATGCAGAACATTTGTTTTCATTTGAAGATAGTGTACAAGATCTTACACAAGTTTGTCTAAATAATGGAGGAGGTATTCAATGAAACTATATCATGGTTCGAATATGGTAATTGAGCAGATAGATTTGTCAAAGTGCAAACCTTACAAAGATTTCGGACAGGGGTTTTATCTGACAGAGATTAAGGAGCAGGCGGAGCAAATGGCTAGACGTACATCGGCTATCTATGGTGGAGAGCCTGTTGTTACAGAGTTTGAATTTGACGAAACAGCTTTGAATACTCTTTCGGTCAAGATATACCAAGAACCATGTGAAGAATGGGCTTTGTTCGTTATGGCTAATCGTAGCAGGAATAATGCACAACCGACACATCGTTTTGACATCGTGATAGGTCCAGTTGCTGATGATACCATAGCAACATTGTTCCGTAATTTTGATGACGGTATTATTGATCTGCAAATGCTTGTAAATGGATTGAAATACAAAAAGGTTTCATCACAATATTTGTTTCATTCGGCAGAAGCCATTAAATACTTACACAAAATATGAATAAACGGATGCAATATCTGGTAGAAGGTATTACCAAAGATATAATAGTTTATCTGATGGAGGATGGCGGATACGATTTGCCAACTGCTCTCAAAGAATTCTATAACTCCGAAACCTTTGCCAAGCTTTCGGATGAAGCTACCGGGCTCTATATTGAGAGTTCGGCTTATGTGTATGAAATATTGAAAGATGAATTGAAGTATGGAAGACTTTAATGAGGGAGTTTCAAGCTGATTATTTAGATTTTTGAGAGTTGAAAAAAATTACAAATAGTTTCGAAAATAAACTGGTAATTTTATATTTTCATTAAAGAAACTGCCGCAACTGTCTGACAACGAGAAGGGGACGTTTGGATGTTGGAGCAGACAGTCGCGACAAGTTTTTTAGATTAGTTTGAGAATAAGTTATAGCTTATTCCGGCATGAAAGGCGAAAAGAGTCTGTGGATTTTTAGAGGCTTCTTCGGCTGCTATGACAAATCCGATACCTCCGGTGATTCCCAGTCGTTTGTAAATCTGGTGAGAATATTCGAGCATGGCTCCGAATCCTATTTCCGACTTGTTGTACTTGCTGAAATATTGGGGACTGCCATACATCCCGATTGCCAGAAACTTGGACAAGTGTAACTGGACACCTACATTCCACAAATACTGTTTGTCGTCGATCCTTTCTGGTTTGTACTGGGTGTTGTAGCCAAAGGATGCTGTAAGACCGAACACTACGGGAGAGATGTATTTCAGGCGGATGCCGGCGTTACCGTAAGCAAATCCGTAGCCTGCTTCCAGATAGATTGAATGACTTTCGTGGTTCCATCCTTTTGCCTCTGTCAAATCAACCAGAGCTTCAGCTGTTTTTTCCGTCCACTCTGGATTAGAGAAAGAATTACGTGTGGAGGGTGTATAGCTTTCGTTGTCTGAACGAGGTGTTTCGTTGTCGGCGTGGGGGAACAGGGTGGTAAGGTAATAGATACGTACGGTCGGTTTACCGGTTCCTACGGAAACTTTTCCTCCGGTATCCATTATTTTTTTCCCCTCGCAGTCGAATGCCTCGAACCAGGAAAGAGAATTGGGTATTGTTATTTCCGTATGGATGGTGTAGTTGCCGTATGGCGTTTTCAGCGTAACAGGCGTGCAGATGTTGCTTCCTATCTTGAATATGGTATAGTATTCGTTTTCTGCATGAACTGCCAGAAGTTGCATACAAAACAACCAGATAAATAAAATCCACTTCTTCATGATAGTTGTTGGGTTTAAAGTATGAATAGTTTTGTATATCAGAACTTATAGCCAACAGAGAGCAGGAGTGCTCTGTGTTTTCCGCCGCCGTCAACAACGGGTACGAAACCTAAATCGTAGTTCATGCCTATGTTCCATGACTGGAGTATTTCGAAACCGATTCCCAGACCGATACCGAAATCGAATCTTTTCATGGAGTCGAATGTATTGATCTCATAGCCTCCTCCAATCGAGCTGCCCCATAGGCCGCTATCCATTCCCAGCTTGGATTTTCCTCCCAGGCCAAAGGCAAAATACGGACCGGCATTGAAGGTCAGATTGAAATTTTCTGCTATGTTGAGGCGATATCCTGCCATGACAGGTATTTCCAGGAAGATAGCGTTTTCTGTTGTTTCTACGGTAGCGACATCTCCATCGCCTACATTACTCGATTTGGAACATTTGTCCCCTTTGGAAAGGAACAGAAGAGAGGGTTGGATAAAGAAGTTTTCGGAAACTTTTTCGACGGGTATTTCCAGGTCTGCACCAATCAGCCATCCTATTTTTCCATCGCTGTAGTTGCTTTTACTGATCTCGCTGTATGTAATTCCGGCGCGTACGCCTACTGATACGTCTTTGCCAGAAAGACTGAAGTTACGCTGGGCGCAAATGTGGCTGGCAGATAGAAGCATGATGACTGTCAGCATCGGGAATAACATGTGTCTGTTTAATCTCTGTCCTTTCATAATCGGTTTAGTTTAATGCCTACAGACTCTTTGATTAGGCTGGTAAATAATAAAGACGTAAGAGTCTTTTGGTTAATGTTGTAACGCCTTGTGTGATTGTAATAAAGCCGGACTGTTTTTAGTCTTTTTTAGCTAAATGGGTTAAATTTATTTTATCACAAAGGAAAATAAAAAAAATGTTTCCTCTGTCACATGTTTTATGGACAGAGGAAACATAAAATTACCGACATGAAAAGTGTGTGGATAAACAAAGGTAAGTCTGTTTGATAGACTTACTGTCTGTCTGACTGGGCAGCGACATGATAGATACTGAAGTTCCGGATGAGGGGTGTAGATACACACTGTTCTACAATCAGACGAAAGGCTTGTGCTTCGACTTCTGGAAAGGCTTCGATGCGTTTGTGTCCTACTGAACTGCCTTTGGCTACTGTGGTCCATTTGCCATTGATCAAGGCTTCTATGCGGTAGGCACGGATGTGTTCGCCTTCGGTTATGTCTTCCTGTATCTGGTAGTAGTTTACACGTTGCGGCTTATCGAAAGTTATTGACAATTTCTTTTTATTTTTTCCGGAGGTTTGTGCCAGGGGAGTTCCGAAACGCCGTTGTATTTCATTTCCCCATTCTTGCAGCCGGTGTACATCACCATCGGGTATCAGTCCTTCGGGATTGGGTGTCAGTCCTACCATCAGAGTAGCATTGCGGCCTACGGATTTTTCGTACATCTCCATCAGGTTTTCCAACGGGTAAACGGCCTTGTCGTCGTCGCCCGGCTCCCAGAACCACTCGTGCCGTCCGTTATAACCGCGCAAAGGGGTATCAGCCATGGCAGGAACCCAGAACTTTCCTTCAGGATCGCCGTGGGCCAGCAGCTGGTTGTGGTCGGTTATCCCGTCGGTGGCATTGCTGTGGCTGTATGGATAAGGAAAGCTCGACCAGCAGGGGTAGCCTACGGTTCCGCTTTCTGATCCTCCCCAGCGCAGGTCTGCCCGGTTGACATTGTGGTAGAACAGGCAGTCGGGTTGGTATTGGTTGACGATAGGTTCTACGTCGGGTCCCAGACCTTGGGGATCGTCGGCTCCTCCGTCGAACCAGATCATGAATAAATCTCCGTAACGGGTACAGAGTTCTGTCACCATTTTTTCGCACAACCGTTTGTACCATGCCTGACGGTTGCGGGCAAATTCTCCCTCGCCTTCGGCCTTAAAATTATGGATGCCCAGCAGGGAGTTCCACCGGATACCTATGTAGATGCCCGGCTGCAGGCCGTACTTGCGGCAGGAGTTTACAAAATCGCGTACGATGTCGCCTTTGCCATCGCGCCATTTTATTGCTTTCAGGCAATATGGGTTTACATCGCTTTGCCAGAGTCCGAAACCTGTTTCGTGTGTGGCTGTAAGGATGGCAAATTTGGCTCCGGCTGCTTTGGCTGCTTGTATCCACTGGTCGGTGTCCAGCTTGTCGGGATGGAAGATATTGTAATCTTCAATTGGATTGATGCGGTTGTTTCCCTGACCGTACACTTGTCCGTCGAATACATGCAGGTCGTAATGGAAAACTACTCCCAGCTCGGCTTCGTGCCATTTTATCTGGTGTGGAGCTGGTTTGGGTAACTGGATTTCTGTGCCATAGGCACTGCTCAGGTTGCATGTGAAGAAGAATGTCAGCAGTGTAAATACGATTTTTTTCATAATTATGGTTTTAGGTAAGAGCTGAACGGATCGTGTGTCTGTTCGAGCCATAATAAGAGTTTCTGGTTTAAGGAGTCGCAAAGTGAAGGCTTACGGCTTGCTAGGTTATGTAGCTGATCGGGATCGTTTTTCCGGTCGTAAAGCCAGGTTTGCGTTTTCTTCCCTTTTTCGAATGCTACTACATAGGTGTATCGGGAAGTGCGGATGCCTCGTTTGCCGGATGTCGGGTCGGAAGGAACGCAATAATAATAGGGTTGAATGGTTTCCTGGGGAGTATGTATTTTCTCTTGCAGGAAGTGCTGGCTCCAGTCGTAGGATTGTACGGTTGAAGGTATTTGGTCTTTCATTCCCATGAGTGAAAGCATTGTAGGACAAAGATCGGCAAAAGCTACGGGCAGGTCGGTTTGCTGCGGATGCAGTTTGTTTTTCCAGCAGCATATCATCGGGATTCGCATGGATTCTTCGTAGAAAACGTTTTTGCCTTCGATACCGTGTCCGCCCATGCATATGCCATGGTCGGAACTGAAGATGATAAGGGTATTGTCGAATACTCCGCATTCTTTCAGTGTGCGGATGATACGTCCTACATTTTCGTCTACTCCGGTGATGCAGGCGTAATAGTTGCGGATATGTGTACGGAAATAATCTCCTTCGGGAGTTCCTTTGGCGGGTATATATGGTTTCTGGGATGCCAGTGCCTCTACATCGGTATGGGCATAGCGTTGCTTGAATGAGTCGGGGACAAGTTCGTATCCGGTATGTGGCGGATTCATGGAAACGACTAAGGCAAACGGGTGGTCGGACTGGCTGCTTTCCTTGCGGATAAACTCAATAGCACGGTCGGCTTCATAGGACGGTCCCCACTGGTCGACGTAATAAAAGTCTTCTCTGGCTGCTTCTGTATCCCAGTACATTGGTTTCAGATGGTTGTCGTAGGTTCCATAGGCTATCCACTGGTCGAATCCGTGGCGGCGTTCGGGACTGCACCATTCGTTCCATGCTACTTTTCCGCGATTGTTGTATGTGTCAATGTAGGGCGGGTGAGGAGCATCGAGATGCCATTTACCGATGTAAGCTGTGGAGTATCCTGCCTGTTTCAGTACATCACTCCAGCAGATGGCTTCGGCAGATAGTTCTACCCGGTAAGGGGTATTGTCGGAATTGCAGTTGCCGGTTACACCGTTTGCAGTGGGGTACATACCTGTCATGAGCATGGCACGGGCCGGAGATGACACCGGATAGCTGCTGATGGCTTCGGTGAAAAGAATACCTTCTTCGGCCAGCTTGTCGAGATTAGGGGTTTGTACCGGTTCTTTTTGCATACATCCTAAGGCGTCGCCCCGAAACTGGTCGGCCATGATGAAAACGAGATTAGGCCGTGACTGATTTCCCTGAGGAAATACTGCAAGAGGTGTCATTGCCAGGAAGGCAGATGTGTAAAGCAAGTGTGTTGTTTTCATAATGAATGTAAAGGTTCTGATGGATATTTCCTTAGAAGTTTTGGCAGACCCAGCGATATATATTTTGTCTGGTAATTTCTGGCTTGATAGCTTCGTGAAGAGCCAATCCTTCAGGGGTAAGTTTATCTGCCCGGGTAAATCCGGCTGTGATAAGTTTTTCTGCGTCATCGGTCTGTCCGGCTACCAGCCATACCGGAACCTGATATTTTTGAGCCCGTCGCATTACTCGTTCGGGAAGCTTTCCCATAAGAGTCTGGCTGTCGGCGTGTCCCTCGCCGGTGATGACGAGGTCGGTATCTTTCAGAAGCTCATCGAATCTTATAAGGTCGAGTAATAAATCGGCTCCCGAACATACGCTTGCGCTGAGATATTGCATGAAAGCGTACCCCAGACCTCCTGCTGCTCCGGCACCGGGTTGTTGTGATGTGTCTTTTCCCATATGGCGGGCAGACTGATCGGCAAACAGCCGGGCTTGGCGGTCTAGTTCTTCTACCATTTCGGGAGTAGCTCCTTTCTGGGGAGCAAAGGTAAAGGCTGCTCCTTCTTTTCCATAAAGCGGATTGCGTACATCGCTGGCTAAGGTAAACTGGCATCCGGCTGTATGGTTGGTAAGTACATCGTCTATTGTTCCATGGGGAGCGAATATATCGGTTAGTGCCCGAAGCATTCCTCTTCCGGCATCGCTGGTTCCGCTTCCTCCCAGTCCGATGATAAACTTTTTACAGCCTTGATGTAAGGCATGGGCAATGAGTTCGCCCACTCCATAGGTTGTAGCTACCAGTGGATTTCGTTCTTCGGCTGTCATCAGCGTAAGACCGCATGCCTTGGCTGTTTCTATGACAGCTGTTCCGTCGGGTGCAATGCCGTAACTGGCAAGGATAGGGCGCATCAGAGGATCGTGTACTTCGGCCTGGATAATTTTTCCGTGAAGGGCAGAGATGAAGGCTTCAAGCATGCCTTCTCCTCCGTCGGACATGGGTAATGAGCGGACTGTCATGCCGCGGGATGACAAGGCTTGGGAGAAAATTGTTTCTACTTCTTCTGATGTAAGGCAGCCTTTGAATGAGTCGATGGCCAGAATGATTTTCATAGGGTAATATCGTTAGTTGTTTTCCTTCTTTATTTAAGTAAGATATCGTATATCTTTTCGGAGGCATCCGGTAGAATCTTTTTGAATTGACTGAGTATCCGTTCGCGTGATTCTTGTGGGGTGCGGTCGGGATGACAAGCCTCTCTTCCGAAGAGTGTTTCCGGCGTTGTGAGCAGTGACCATCCCCATCCGTATTCTCTCCCGTGGCGATCGCGAGGATAGATAAAGTCTTCTGTAACGATGTAGCCGCCCATTTCCAGACGGGTGATATATGCATCGAAACGGCTCCGCATCTTTGGTCCCGTGAATCCGCACGCTGCACGCAGTTCGCGGGTTATCAGGCTTCCTTCGTTTTTTAATACATCGAGGATACTCTCTTCGATGCTTCCTGCTTCCGGATATGGGTAGACACTTCGGCGGTAATTGCAAAAGTCAGGCCACCATTCACGGCTGATGAAAGCGGCTTTGTCTTTGAAAAACTTACCGTATGCGCAACCGCTTTCCTGCAGGATGGCACCTTTCCATTCCCAAAGTGGCCATTCCCATCCACCATCGGGCAGACGGGTGTACTGGCAGTCTTCGTCTACTACTTCTTCGGCCGACCATCCGTTGATGCCCATGCTCAGCAAGGGCAGAAAACCTGTTTCATTGATGTAGTCAATCAGTTCTGGACAAGAATGCAGAAGTTCTTTTTTCATTTCCAGATTCTCCTTATTCTAAGATATTTTTTATACAAACTTTCTTCAAAGGTATAAGTTTCATTTGTTTTTATGATAATAGCCTCGTCATTTTTTTCATTGTAGGTATTACGAAATAAAGACAAGAATATTGTATCGTATAGATATGAATACTTGTATATTTATAAAATAATAACTTTAGGCCGTTGATTTATGGCATTATTGTTATCAAGTATAGCCCCATTATAGAAATTGATACCTTTTAACTCTAAATTGCCGAAACTTTCATGACTGTGTCCAAATAAATGATATCGTGGGCTTACTTTGAATACAGCACTTTTTATGGCGCTATTACCCCAATGAATGCCATTACTTTCATCAAGTATCATGAAAGGAGGTTCATGGGTTAGTAATATATCAATGTTGTGAGGTATTAAACTTTCTGGATGGTTGTAAGCTAAGCCAAAAAACTTAAATCCATTAATTTCACAGTAACAGTCTTGTAAAAAATGAATATTATCAGGAAGTTCTTCAATGCTTGTTGCTTCCCATAAGCAAATATCATGGTTCCCTGTGATGAATATTTTATGAGGATATGGTAGCTCAATAAGCCAATTCAGAAAATCAAGAACTTCCTCTTCTGTTCCGTTATCTGTAAAATCTCCACAATGTACAAAAACATCTGCATCCGGCAGGTCAGTCAACTGTCTATGTTTGTTGTGTGTATCTGAGAGATGAAGAATTTTCATTTTGATATTTTTTCTATGTTACAGAAACTCTAAATACCTTTTTTCAAAGTATTCAGTTCTAATGTTTAATGTCTTTGCTACTTCAATTATCTTTTCCCAAGTTATTAGCATAATTCTTTCTTTGCCATCTTTGCTTAGAAAGTTATCAGAAAAATCATTGAACTGATTTATTAGGAAGTTGTGAGCTTTCGGACATACAAAAAGTACATATCGATTTCTGTTCGCTCGAATTGCATTTCTGAATAATTGATAGTATTTATTGTTGAAATTGTATTCATTAATGGCTTCTATGTTTAGCATATCTTTTGCATTGTTTATCATAGGTCGATATACTTTTTCATATTGCTCTGAAGCTTTTTTTGAAGAACTTTTTCTTGAAAAATACTGTTCTGAATATTTTATTTCAAAGAAGACTTCTGTGTTGGTTGATTTAAAATAAAAATCGAAGTTTGTATTCTCTTTAGAACTTTCTATATATTCGAAATTACAATAACAATCATGACTGTTATTTGTTGATATTGGTTTTTTAATTAGTCTTTCTATAAGTAGGGATAATAATTCAGAATTTTGATACATTTTTATCGATTTGTCGTATTCTCCTATAATGGGCCTGAAAAAATTGTAACACATTATTTGTGAAGAATTTAGATGATGAGCGTGTGTATGTAGATGTAAGGTCTCTGAATCTATCGGCATTACATTGGGTAAAATAGAGTACTTATTTATAATATCTACTTTTTCGATTTGAGTTTTCGGGTTGCCGAGAATGTGTTTTTTTATGGAACCTTTCCACATGCCGTGATAATTGAAATCAGGCATATTCTGGATAATCTTATTTTTGTATTCTTTATAGTCCATATCTTTATTATACATAAACATAAATGAGTTTAAATATTTGTAATAACTTTATATCGTATATCATTCCGTTTAAGTAAATCGTAAATACGTTGTCGGTGAATATCTCTTTTACTTGTCGACTTTATCCAGCGGTCGAAGATGATAAGTTCTGGAATTGGATTTATAGATGTAGGTACAGTTTTAGGAACAGGCAAACCTAATTGTACTTTGACATCGAATACTTTCTTGTAATATTCAAGTAGTTCAGAACTGTATTTTTCGATGAAATTTTTATAACATCTCATTTGATATATCACTTCAGGATTCTTATTTGTTTCGTGAAGCATTCTGTTATCGTCTATACGTTTTAATTCAATAAACGTAATATGGCCATCTTCGCATTGTATTAAATCCATTCGAATATCTTCTTGAATATCTTTGTAAGCAAATTCTGTATCAAGATGAATATTTCTTGATTTAACAGCCAACATTCCTTGTATAAATTTCTCACTCCATTTTTCTTTTGTATTCATTCCTTCTCCCATGCTCTTTTGAGAATACTGGGTCTGTATCCGTTTCATAACTTCATCATAGATATATCCAATCCTGTCGCTGCATTCTATGTATAGTTTGCTCTTTGACGGGGCCGGTAATCCGAGATATTTGTGATGAGTAAATACTTGAAGTTTTTTATGTTTGCTACAATAGTGTATCCTTGCTATACTGCCGCCTTCAAAATAGACGTTTACTTGATTATCTTTTCTGATGTCAATATAAAGAGAGGGGTTATCCTTAAATTTAATCCACCATGATGGATTTTTTTTTAGCTCTTCAAAGATTTGGGCGTCGACTCTTAATTTTCCAAATGTCATAGTCATAATATTTTTTAAGGTTTGTTATTATTGTATCTTGCTATTGCCGAATAGAGACGTTTTTGAATTTTTTCTCTTAATTCTTCAGGTTCTAGTACTTCAACTTTTTCTCCCATAGAAAGCAGAGATGTTACCAATTCTGGTGTAAGGCAAAGATGATATTGGAAGTCACTGTATCCGTTGTCTTTTACATTTAGTTCAACTTGCGAAAAATGAAGTGGTAAAGAGCGTATGTATTCAGCATGAACCCCGTATACTCTGATAAGGACTTTCTGTGGCTTTAGATTATTGTTGACAAATATGCCAATGGTATTTGCATAATATTCTTCCGCATCGAAATCATCAGGTAGTTTAAATTTTTTATTTGTGATTGACATTTCTAATATTCTGTCAAGAGCAATATTTTTGATTTCTCTCTGTTCATTTATGAAGCCTATAATATACCATCTTTGGCTGTATACTTTCATGGCATATGGATTCAGATGGAATTTTTCCTGATGACAATCGAATGGTTTGTAGCTTATTTCTAATTCCTTGTTTTGTCTCATTGCCTCAATGACTGTCTGAAGGAATTGGGTGCCACCGGGAATTTGTTCGAATAAAATTCTATTTTTCATATTGTACCCAGCTTCAATCATATTGGAAATGCTGAATGAATTGAGTAGCCATTGACGAGTACGGTCATTTTTAAGATCATCAGGGGAAGAAATGTAATATTCATAAGTTGAAGTGTCACATTTTATCTCTACACCAAAAAGTTCTGAAACAGCTTCACGATGCATGTGAAACGTGCGAAGAGCAAGAGGTTTACCATCTCCGAGATAGCAGTCTTTCCAACGATAGCTAATCTCTTCAAAAGTCATTCTACGTTGCTGTAATAGAGTGTTCAGTAGCCATATGTAACGGTTGAATGTCTTACTTATCATTGTTTTTACGTTTGTGGTTATATTTTCTAGAAAATGCAATCAGTATGAAATGAAAAATTTTTATGGTGTGAAACTCTCTTCTGCAAAGATATATATGAGGTATGCGATATCTCTGCATATCTACAAATATAGCGAAAGTTTTAAGAATTTTATCAGATATGCAGCCTTTTTGCATATCTCAACAATAATTTTGCCTCAAGAATTTTAAATTGATAGGTTATGGTAAAAAACAAGAATCAAAAAAGAAAAGCAGCACTAGCTATGAAGAATTCAATTGAGGCTCTAAGATTTCAAACATTGTGGGGATTAAAGAAATTAGGTCTCATTGATGAATTTCATGAAGAAAATCAGGATGATAATAATATATTGAGACAAGCGGTAGCTGAAATTACAGAAATCAATGAACTTGGATTGACCCTTGATCTCTTATCACTAAAAAGAATGATTGATGGTATTAAGCAGTATCTTCTTCTTGAACCTGTTGAAGGAAAGGGAGACCTTCAAACAAGTATTGTAGCTTTTGCTCTTGGGATAACAAAACAAGAAGTCGTTACTGAAAATAATGTTTGGAGTAGCTGGAATTTGTTGAAGAATAAAAAAATACTGTCATTATACTATCCTAGTCAGCAAAGAAATAGGGTAGTAGACTGGGTGAGAAACAATGGATATAATACGTCAACATATTTGGGGCAACCTATAGTTCGGTTAGAGCATTTATATATTATGATAAAAAATGCAAGATGATAAATGAATCAATGCTTCTCTCTATTTTTTATTACTGTCTAATGCAAAATGTGAACTATGGGGAAGCCTTTTTATATTTTTACAATATTACAAATAATGTATTGGTAAATTATGTAGATAAATGTAAGTTGGGAAATTATTATAGATGTTAAAAATATGACAAAAAAGAAACTTACAAACGAATTTATGGCTAATAAAAGTATAAAATTTCAATTATGCAAAACCGTTGGAATAGCAAATTATATAATTGTTTAAAATAATGAGTAGAAGATATGATGATATATGCAGATTTTTTAATCTGCTTTTGTTCGCTTTAGATAAAATCACTATTTCTAGTGACAAATATTTAGTTAAAATAATTGTTTCTTTGTAAATTAAATAGATGAAGAATGAAGTTTAGCGAATTAGAAGCTTGATTTATCACTATCCATTAAAATAGCAAATAGCTCTTTGAACTAATTCAATTTGGTTATAAGATGGTTTAAAAGATTATAATTTAGCAGTCTTAATTGAGACTGTTTATATGAACAAAGGCAGTTTATTTTCATTCAAATACTAGAGCTTTTTCTATTGACAGGAATAGCTGTATGATTGGTTTTATTAATAACTCTTTGGTCTATATTTCAATTGGAATGAAGTACTTGGAGCATGGAAAAAAGAATTTAAGAATGCAAATTAGTTTTCTGGTTTCAATAAATGAAATTTGTTATTGTAGGTTTTTATATATAGAATTTAATGGTATGAATTACGATGTATTACTTAAAATGATGTACCGGTTGGTCATGTTTTATTTCTTGTTTTTCTTGAGTAGTTGTAGTGGAGGCGAGGATTCTATGGGAGATGAACAACCGGTTCAGGATGAGATGATAATTTCTGCGGAAAGCAGTACGTTTTTTTCCGATGGAATGAGTTTTAAATCAGATGCAGGTAGCCACTCTATCTACTTTACGACCAATCGAGATTGGAATGTCGTTGTTACATCTGCTGATTGGTGTGTGGCGACACCGGCATTTGGTGAAGCTGGCGAGAATACCTTTTCAGTTTCTGTCAGTGAAAATACCGATGAGACACTTCGTACTGCCACCGTCACGCTTAAGGCGGGTTCTATAAGTCGGAGCTTGGTTGTTACGCAAGAAGGAAAGGCTCAGTCATCAGGAGTGACTGGTGGTAGTGAGGACTATGATGAAGAACAAGGAACTTGGGACGAATAAAAAGGGAATATTATGAAGAAAGTATATTGTTACGTTATAATAGTTTTGTTGGCATTCATTGGATGTGTGAACAAAGACGAACTGGCAGGGGGGGATTTGGTTAATGGAAATCATACTCTGAAGGCACAGATCGAACAAAGCGCCAATACCCGTACAATGGTGGATGAGGAAAATAGTGTGTGCTGGGTTAAGGGTGATCAGATAGGCGTTTTTGGTGGTGATGGAGTGGTTAATATTCCTTTTTCGTTTAGCGGTATGGCGGATAGTGGGCAATCCGCTATCTTTAAGGGCAATTTTCCTGATGGTGGAGCTCCTTCTGTAGCTTATTATCCTTATGATGATGAAGCTGTTTTGGAGGGTGATAAACTCTCTTTTGTTCTTCCTTCGGAATATGATTATACGGAAAACAGCAATGCGCCGATGATTGGTGTAAAGCAGGATGATGGGAATTTCCTATTTAAACATCTTTGCGGGTTGCTGAAGTTTTCTATTGTGGATATACCGGACGATGCCAAGCAGGTGATTATTACTGCCAAGGGTGAAAATGCTCCTAATATATCGGGTACATGTATAGTGGAAGATGTCATAGAAGACGGGGTTGTTCTTTCTATACCGGAAGGCTCCTCTCAAGTGACCATAAAATTGAATGGAGAGGTAGGAACACAAACATTTTATGTCCCTGTGCCTGTGGGTGTTTATTCGGAATTGCAAGTCCTATTGGAAAAAGAAGACGGTACATATTTCTTTTCAGAGAAACTATCCAATGTTACCATTCGGCGAGCTACCATTTTCCATGTTACAAAAGATTTGGCCGAGGCCGATAAATTATTGGATGAATTTGTCCAGACTTCTGTAGATATGAGTTCTGATGAATTCCTGAGCGGGCTGGAACAGTTATTAAAAAACAATGAGGCCGTTTCAGGATATGAATTAAACATCAATGGATGTGAAATCACTTATAAGGACGGGAGCATTCAGTTACTTTCATTTGTATATACTGGTGATCCTTTTGGGATTTCTACTGAGCCTGCTCCTGTTGAAGAGGAGCCTACGTATGATTGGATCGCCGATGCTACCGAACTTGATGGTTTTACCTTGGTTTCTTCTACTGAGACACGTGCATCCTCAGAGGATGATATTTTTCATAATACGAATATATTGAGATGGGCTCCTTTTCAAAATAAATTAGGTATTGGCTGGGATTATCAAACGTTATTGGAAAAAAGCCCTCTTAAGTTGAACGTGATTGGCGATTATGTCAATCAGGAAGCCACATCTTCAAGATTGATGGACAATTTGTCACAAGCTGGAATAATAGATATTGAATCACATGGAAGTGGAGGAAAGTATATTGTTATTCCAGTTGATTTAATAGATAGAGGTATTCATAAGACTGTTGATTGTAAAACAATTTATTTTGGTAGAAATAAGGGAGACACCCTTACAGTTGACAATTTTACAAAAGATGTTGGAATACCTAAGGGTGCTTTCGAGAGATATTCATACGTAGAAAATGGCATTCTTTTCAATAATTCTTGTGAGAGTGCTCAAAATTCGGATCAATCTTTGAAAAGTGTATTCACAGACAAAGGAATATCCACTTATACGGGTTATACTAATATAGTAAATACTTATAATGTTCAGGAAAAAATGAATTGGTACACAAATAGTCTTTTGTGTGATCTTAAATCGAATATTGAAAGTATACCTGATAATTTGAGCTACGATGGAGAAAAATTGGAAACAAAAGAAGAAGGAGGAAAGGTTATAAGAATATTTGTTCCTGAAACAGCTTATTTTGACGTAACCACTCGTAAGGAAATGCGATTTGTAGAGTTTGGCCCCCAAGGGACGGTGGAAACTACAGAAACGGAAATTTATCTGCCATTCCAGCTCAAAGGTGCAGAGAATCTAAAGGACGTTTGTAAATTTGGTATATTGATCAGCAATCAAAAAGAGATAGAAGAGAAGATAACCGGTTCAAACATTGGAAATTATGCTGTAGGTAAATCTAGCCCAATATCTGAAATGTTAGGTAAAACTAATTCTCGCTTCAAGACTTCCAAGGAAGATTTGATAAATACTTTAAACGAGATGGGAATAGGTAGCTCAGGGACAAAGTATTATTGGATTTATTTGGAATATAAAGGACGGTATTATATCAGTGATGAATGTGGAATATTCTATTTGGAAGAGAGTAGTGAAGATATTATGCGGAAGTACCTTATCCAATTATATCATGATACAGATGGTGATAATTGGACGCGTAATGATAATTGGTGTAGTGAAGAACCTCTTGAAGAGTGGTATGGTGTGACAAAAGGGAAAAATGGTTTATATAGTGTGCTATTAAATTATAATAAGTTGAACGGGAAGATTGATTTTCAAGGTTGTAAAGCGCTATATAGTTTTAGGTATGCAGGTAATAATAATAAAATAAGTGATATCAATTTGAGGGATTGTGCCAATTTGGTTGATGTTGAAATAGGAGTTGCTTCTAATGATGAATTATTGCATAAGATTGATATATCTAATTGTGTAAATCTTAAACAAATTAGTGGATTGGGGAATGATTCTTTGGCTTATTTCATTGCCAGTAACTGTACCTCTTTAAAAGAAGTACATTTCTATCGTTCATACAGAACAAGTTATTTGACTATAGATTTAACTGGATGCACGGCATTGGAAAAAGTCTCTTCTACTGCTGGGTATATCAAATCTATTATTTTTAAAGGTGCTACTAATTTAAGGGAATTAGAATGTACATACGCTCGTTTAACAAATTTGGATTTATCGAGTTGTGTGAATTTAGTGGATTTGGATTGTAGTAATAATAATCTGAGAACTTTAGATCTTTCAAACTGTAGATTACTTGAGAGTTTGAACTGTGAACATAATGAATTAACGGACTTAGTGATCGAGAATTGTTATAATTTGGTAGACTTTTTTTGTACAGACAATAAAATAACAAAACAGGTCCCTGAATCCTTAAGGAACGTAAAAATGTGCTTGATGGATTTTCGTTATAATTATGGGTGGAATAATGATGGAACGTTAACATGGTATGATAATGGTGTTGGCTGGTGGTATCCGGGAGAGCCTGAGAGTGGAGTTCACGGTTGGCCTGATTGAATCAAGTTTTTTTAGAGTCTTATAAAAAAATGATGTGTAATGAGGGTTGGTATTTTCCCAGTGAACCAGGGAGAGGATACCATATTTATATGGGTGAATGAATATTAAAAATATTAACTATACTTTGTGCGTTCCAATGAAAAAGATTCTTGCTTCTGTGCTATTGGCAATTGTGCTGTTGTCATTAATTGGCGGGCTGACTTCTTGTCAGCCCAGAAGTTCCGGCTATCATTTACTTAACGATTCCATTGCTAAGCTTGATGGTGGGGGGAGTGAAGAAATAAAGGCGACCGATACGTTGATGCTAAAAAAATATTTGGATCTAAAGGCGATAGCATGGGTTAAAAATACTCGCAACAAGAAAGAGTATTGGGTAGACTCAAAAACGGTATTCAATTGGGATACAGGTGTTTCTTTATATGAAGATCAACAGCTTGTAGACCAGGGCAACTTGTGGGAAGAAAGGGTGCCAAAGTTAGAGGTGTCTAAAGAAACGAAAGACTTCTATAAGCGGAATGTCGTAATTACTACCTCTTTATTGGTCGTATTGGTGATAGTGGGGGCTTCTGTTTTGACGGATGATTCCAAACGCTGGAAAATTGGTATTCTTTATTTACTGATTTCAGTCGTTTCGTTGGCGGCCAATACCTTTTATTTCTTGTATTCCATTAGTGTACATGGACATGGTTTCTATGCTTATTTGTTTTCTCCGAAAGAATACGGTTGGTGGTACACTATTCTGTTTTGGATTGCCTTTTTCGTACTTTCTGCAGCCAATCTGTTATGTTACCGGGCAACTGTCGTATTATCAGAGATGTGGTCTGGGCGTAAATTCTATTCTGCCGAGGTCTTTACGGCCATATTGGTTTGGGCTGTAGTCTATTTGTTCAGTTCGAATGCACTTAATGACCAGTTCCTTTGGGCTTTATATGCCATTATGGTCTTGCACTTTTTGGCTTTGCTTGTTACAAACTTGAAAGTTAAGGCAAATTTCCTTGAGATGCTTTATATTTATGTCTATTTCTGGGGATGTATGCTGCCGGTGGTCGAATCTACTTTGTCTACGATTGTTTTGATACCGGTTCTCTTGTTTGCTTTTGTTTTCATCAGGTCTACTCCTTCTATGATTAGAGAAGCTATTAGGATCGATACTAATCCTAAAAGGCCCGAGAAAGAAAAGAAACAGCAGATAATCAAGGGAGAAAAAATGTGCCAGTTTTGCCAGTACTATAATTATGCCGACGGCTATTGCGAACTCCAAAAGGAAAAGAGAGAACACCATGACGGGGCAGCCTATTCTTGTCCTTATTATAGCTGAATCATCAAGGCTCTTTCATTTAACCATAGAATAAGACGTACAAGACCCCTACCCACATCTTGAGGAAATGGGCTTTGTATAATATCTGTAAATCAATATATTAGAGACATTCAGTAAATAGTATAAAATTAGCCAACTAATTCATACACAAAGTGTTGCAAATTAGTTGGCTTTTTTGTATCTTTAGGTATTCCCCCGAAAATAAGGTTTGACGGCCAAAACGGGGGAAATCCCCCAATAAAGATATGGCTAAGATACAAAATATTTCGGATATTCACCCTACTTTGGGTTTTACAGAATTTGATATTCTGGAAAAATATCGCAAGAGTTTTAATGAGAGTGAACTGGGCAGGCTCCATTCAGTGTTCCCTTTTGCAGTTATGGCAAAAACCATGGGGTTGTCTGAAAATCGTCTTGGATGCAGGAACATATTCAGTCCTTCCGCAAAGATTGCCATTATGGTCCTAAAAGCCTATATCGGACTCTCTGACAGACATCTTGTGGAACATCTTAACGGCAACCTACATTACCAGATGTTCTGCGGAATCATGATAGATCCGTCTTCCCCCATAACCAACTACAAGATAGTCAGCGCCATCCGTAATGAGATAGCATCCTGTCTTGACATTGAATCCCTCCAGGAGATATTGGCTACACACTGGAAGCCATATCTTGAGAACCTTCACGTGTGCATGATAGATGCCACTTGTTATGAGAGTCATATGCGTTTCCCTACAGACATGAAGCTCCTTTGGGAATGTCTCAAATGGCTTTACAGACATATCTGCCGGCATTGCAAGAAGCTTGGCATAAGACGTCCACGCAACAAATATGCTGATGTTGCAGATACCTATCTGTCCTACTGTAAGAAAAGAAAAAGAAAGGCATCAAGGACAAGGATGCTCAAGCGTCGTATGATCAGGCTTCTTGAGAAACTTCTCATACAGATGGATGAGATTCATAGAGATTACGGAGCCGTACTACAATATACACAGGATTACCAGAAGCGTCTTTCCATCATCAGAAAAGTTCTTGTGCAGGAAAAGGAAATGTTTGAAGGCCGTAAGGTCAGTGACCGTATCGTCAGCGTTGACCGTCATTATGTACGTCCCATCGTAAGAGGTAAGGAAACGAAATCCGTCGAATTCGGTGCAAAGGTCAATAATATACAGATAGACGGCATATCGTTCATCGAACACATCTCGTTCAAGGCTTTCAATGAGGGTATACGCCTGAAGAATTGTATCCGTATGCAGCAGAAGCTCATGAAAGTGAGAGTAACATGTGCGGCTGGCGACTCCATATATGCCAATAATGCCAACAGAAAATATTGTACTAAATATGGTATATCAACTTCCTTCGTACGCAAAGGAAGGGCTGCAAAGGATGAACACTTGAGAAAGGTTCTCAGAAGTGAGCTATCAAGGGAGAGAGCCACCAGGCTTGAAGGAAGCTTCGGAACTCAAAAGCAACATTATTCACTTTCAAGGATAGAGGCACGGAACATGAAAACGGAAATACTGTGGATTTTTTTCGGAATACATACGGCAAATGCCGTACTGATGATAGACAAAATCAGGACCAGAACAGCTAAAACGGCATGACATGATTTTCATAACCAGAATCAGAAGAGGGCATCAGACTTCTTCCGGAGAGTCATGTCTTAACGGTTAGAATCAAGAGAGAAAATACTGAAAAACTACAAGAAAATGGCATATGGAGGATTATGTTATATCATCTTCATATGCCATCATATATTTTAAGGACATTTACTGAATATCCCTAGTTAGTCGTTTCTATCGTTTCATGCCTCTTGCTCGGTTCGTGTTTTTCGTGGGAGAGCGACTTGGAGAATGTTTATCAGGCGGCGCAGAAGGAAGATAAGAATGCGATGTTTGCTGTTGTAAAGCATTATGCTGATTTTAAGAATGTAGTGCCCATCGATTCTTTTGAGCGATATCGGCAAGTGTTGATCAAATCTGGAAATGACGCAATCATTACAGATGCCTGGCTTCAAGAATGGGCCGATTTTCGTAAACCACATCTCAAGATGAGTGATGAAGAGTATGAAGACCGACGGAATGATATCCTGTTCAAATGGGCCCAAATCGGCATCAAATATAATAATTCGGATAGTTATTATGACATGGGGAATTATTATAACAGCAGATTTTTGCGTATTGAAAATAGATAAGGTCGTAGAATTTTAGTATGTCTTCTAATTCCTTTTAGATAAAAGATATTGATTCTCAATAATATTTGGTTTGAAAAGTACAATGTAATAAATCTAATGAACATACCAGCGAATCTATCACTCTCAATATATAGTCAAGTTGGTATATATTAGAGGCAGATATATCTTATATATAAATAAAGCCGTTAGAAAGTTCTTGCTACACAGAAGTGCAGTTCATACTTTCTGACGGCTTTATTTTTTCTCCATTGATAACATCCGTTTAATGTGCTCTTCTTTGTCATTTCTATCAGTCTGAGTATTAGGTATCATATCACAATAATAAGATCAATTTATCAAATTGAGAAAGTTGGAATAGTATTTTGCATCTGGTTTTATTTCTTTAATACATTGATATATAGATTATTATGTAAGTTGTTCCTCCTTTGGCATACCTGTTGTATTGCTAAGAATGAATTTTAAACATAAAGAATGATGGAACTATTTACAATTGGTTTTGTAGTCTGCATGCTGATAGGTATGAGCTGCTTTTGGTTATTTGAGAAATGTATCGATTGGTTTGAAAACATTTAAGATGAAAAGGAGAAAAGATTTATGTATACGGTATTATTTATTGTGAGCCTTATCATGTTTGGCTATTTGATGTATGTCTTGGTTAAACCGGAAAATTTCTAGATAATGAATTGACAGTGTATTGCAACTGTCTACTAAAAAAATAATTAAAGTATGAATACAGAAATATTAGGTGTCATAGCGCAAATCGTTTTAATGGTGGCATTAAGCTATCCATTAGGAAAATATATTGCAAAAGTTTACAAGGGAAAAAAGGTTTGGAGTGATTTCATGAAACCAGTAGAAAATTTAATCTTCCGGCTTTCAGGGATCAATCCGGAAGAAGAAATGAACTGGAAACAATTTTTGAGAGCTTTGCTTGTAGTTAATGCATTTTGGTTTGTATGGGGTATAATTTTACTTGTCGTGCAAGGTTACTTGCCTTTAAATCCGGATGGAAACATCGGACAAACGGCACATCAGGCTTTCAATACTTGCATTTCTTTTATGGTAAACTGTAATGAACAACATTATAGTGGTGAAACTAATCTTACATACTTCACCCAATTGTTTGTCATTATGTTGTTCCAATTTATTACAGCAGCTACTGGTATGGCTGCGATGGCAGGCATCATGAAAGCTCTCGGTGAAAAGACAACCCAAACGATAGGCAACTTTTGGAAGTATCTTGTGCTGAGTTGTACGCGTATCCTTCTTCCATTATCGCTTGTGGTTGGTTTTATTCTTATAACACAGGGAATTCCTATGGGATTTGATGGCAAAATGGAAATAACTACTCTCGAAGGTAATTCTCAGACTATATCGCAAGGACCTGCTGCAGCTGTTGTTCCTATCAAGCAGCTCGGAACGAATGGTGGAGGATATTATGGTGTTAACTCTTCACATCCGTTGGAAAATCCTACTTATTTATCTAACATGACAGAGTGTTGCTCCATTCTTATTATTCCTATGGCAATGGTATTTGCATTTGGTTTCTATGTGGAGCGTAGAAAATTAGGTTATAGCATATATGGTGTGATGCTTGTTGCATTCCTTATAGGTGTATGTATCAATGTATCTCAGGAGATAGGAGGTAACCCAAGATTTGATGCAATGGGTATAGCGCAGGACGGCGGAGCTATGGAAGGTAAAGAGATTCGTCTTGGCGCCGGTGCAACTGGTCTCTGGAGTGTCGTTACGACTGTTACATCTAATGGCTCTGTAAACGGTATGCACGATTCTACAATGCCGCTGTCTGGTATGATTGAAATGCTTAATATGCAAATTAATACATGGTTTGGTGGGGTAGGAGTAGGTTGGATGAACTATTTTACATTCATTATCATAGCAGTATTCATAAGTGGATTGATGGTAGGACGTACTCCGGAGTTTATGTGTCATAAAGTTGAAGCAAAAGAAATGAAAATAGCTTCGATAGTTGCACTTCTTCATCCGTTCGTTATACTTGTCGGTACTGCTCTTGCTGCATATCTCTATGTTCATGCTCCCGCATTTGTAGAAAGTGAGGGTGGGTGGCTGAATAATCCTGACTATCATGGACTGGGAGAAATGTTGTATGAGTTTACATCTTGTGCAGCCAATAATGGCTCTGGGTTTGAGGGACTTGGTGATAATACCTGGTTCTGGAATGTATCATGTGGTATTGTATTAATATTGAGCCGGTTCGTCCCTATTATCGGGCAGGTTGCAATAGCAGGTCTTCTAGGACAAAAGAAATATATACCGGAAAGTGCCGGAACTCTTAAAACGGATACTGTAACATTCGGGGTCATGACATTTGCAGTTATATTCATTGTCGCAGCTTTGTCGTTTTTTCCCGCGCAGGCATTAAGTACAATTGCAGAACATTTTTCATTGTAATTTAAACAACAAAATGTGAGCTGACAAGTAGAGCTTTTGCGCTAAAAAAGCTTGTATTCTTGTCAACTTATAAATAAAAATTGTAAGATATGAATTCAAAGAATCAAAATACATCATTGTTTCAAAAGGAGCAGGTTATAGATAGTTTGAAGCAGTCGTTTGTCAAGCTGAATCCGAATATAATGATAAAGAATCCTATTATGTTTACAGTGGAAGTGTCGACTGTAATTATGTTGTTCGTTACTGGATATTCTGCATTCAGCACATCACAAGGTTCATTTGTTTACAACCTGTGGGTATTTATAATACTTTTCCTGACCTTGTTATTCGCTAATTTTGCAGAAGCAATTGCAGAAGCTCGAGGCAAAGCTCAGGCTGACAGTTTGCGTAAGACTCGTGAAGAAACTCCTGCAAAACTTATTGTAAACGATAAAGTAAAGACTGTAAGCAGCTCACAACTTAAAAAAGGTGATATATTTGAGTGTGAAGCTGGTGATGTTATTCCTGCTGACGGTGAAATAATAGAGGGCCTGGCATCTATCGATGAGAGTGCCATCACTGGTGAATCTGCTCCTGTAATTCGTGAAGCTGGTGGTGACAAGAGTTCTGTAACAGGTGGAACGAAAGTCCTTTCAGACCATATTAAGGTAGTTGTAACCACGCAACCCGGTGAAAGTTTTCTGGATAAGATGATTGCACTGGTAGAGGGAGCGAGTCGTCAGAAAACACCGAATGAGATTGCGCTTACTATTCTTTTGGCCGTATTTACATTGGTATTCCTTGTTGTTTGTATCACGCTTAAGCCAATGGCAGACTATTCTAATACCGTTATTACCATTGCAGCATTCCTTTCACTTTTCGTATGTCTGATACCTACTACGATCGGTGGTTTACTTTCTGCAATTGGTATTGCCGGGATGGACCGTGCACTCCGGGCAAATGTAATTACTAAATCAGGTAAAGCTGTTGAAACTGCCGGTGATGTAGATACACTTCTGCTTGATAAGACTGGAACCATTACAATCGGTAACCGTAAAGCTACAGATTTTTTCCCGGTTGAAGGCTTTGATAAACGTAGTTTTATAGAAGCGTGTATGTTGTCTTCTGCTTCCGATGATACACCGGAAGGAAAATCTATCATAGAGTTAGGCCGTGAACAAGGATTGCGTATGCGTAATCTGAACACAGAAGGAGCTCACATGATCAAATTTACGGCTGAAACAAAATGTTCAGGAATAAATTTAAAGGATGGAACGCAAATAAGGAAAGGAGCATTTGATGCCATTCGTAATATTGTAAGCGAAGCAGGAAATGAATTTCCTGAGGAAATAGAAGAAATCATCAAGCGAATTACCGGCAATGGCGGTACTCCGCTGGTAGTGTGCATTGATAAGAAAATAGCAGGAGTTATCGAATTGCAAGACATTATCAAACCTGGTATAGAGGAACGTTTTGAACGCTTGCGTAAGATGGGTGTGACGACGGTAATGGTAACAGGTGACAATCCACTGACTGCAAAGTATATAGCAGGGAAGGCTGGCGTAGACGATTTTATAGCAGAAGCTAAACCGGAAGACAAAATGAACTACATTAAGAAGGAACAGGCCGCCGGTAAACTGGTCGCTATGATGGGTGACGGAACAAACGATGCACCGGCTCTTGCGCAGGCAAATGTAGGTGTAGCTATGAATAGCGGCACTCAGGCTGCCAAAGAAGCTGGTAATATGGTCGACCTGGATAACGATCCGACCAAACTTATTGAGATTGTAGAAATAGGCAAACAGTTGCTTATGACTCGTGGTACGCTTACTACATTTTCTATTGCAAATGATGTAGCCAAGTACTTTGCTATCATCCCTGCATTGTTTATGGTTTCTGTTCCACAGCTGGGTGCACTTAATATTATGGGATTGCATAGTCCTGAAAGTGCTATCCTTTCTGCTATCATATTCAATGCGGTCATTATCCCTATTCTGATACCATTGGCTCTTAAGGGTGTTGAATATAAGCCGATAGGAGCTAGTGCCTTACTTCGCAGAAACCTTCTTATCTATGGGGTAGGTGGTATTATTGCACCCTTCGTGGGGATCAAACTTATAGATTTATTTGTAGGATTATTCTTCTAATAATAAAAAAGACAATTATGAAAAATTTAATGAAATCAATTCGGATTACCTTGGTGTTTTGTGTGTTCTTTTCGGTATGTTATATATTGGTATTATGGATTTTTGCACAGTTTGCTGCTCCTGGAGAGGGCGGCAATGCTGAAACGATAAAACTTAACGGTAAAATTGTTGGGGTAGCAAACGTAGGGCAAGTCTTTACTAAAGATGTGTTCTTCTGGGGCAGACCCTCATGTGCCGGTGACGGATATGACGGTACAAGCTCTGCTGGTAGTAATAAGGGAGTTACCAACGAGGAATATCTTGCAGAGGTAGAAGCACGAATTGATACATTTCTGATTCATCATCCCTATTTGAAGCGTGAGGATGTTCCTGCAGAAATGGTTACAGCAAGCGCTTCTGGTCTGGATCCAGACATAACACCTGAATGTGCTTATGTACAGGTAAAGCGTGTTGCAGAGGCCAGAGGGATGAATGAATCGGATGTTAAAGCTATCGTAGATAAAATGGTAGAAAAACCATTGTTAGGTATATTCGGTCCGGCTAAAATTAATGTTTTAAAACTTAATATAGCAATGGAAGAAGCTAATCCGACTATATATAAATAAAATCTTTCAGCGTTTACTTTCTCATTATGGAGTTGTAAGTATATCATAATGAGAAGGGTAATGTTCTTTGAAATAAATATATGCTTGTGTAATATTCTGTAAATTAACATGTTGCTTCTTGCTCGTTTCTGTGGCATCTTTTTTGTCTGTAAGGCTGTAAAAGATGTTATATATGGAAGATATTTATCAAACAAATTCGTTATCATTCAAAAATAAGAAAGATGGTCTGATTAATTTTAGAACGGTTTCTTATGTTTTAGGGATACTAGTTTTAGTTGAAGCCGGATTATTTGCGATCTGCGCTGGTATATCAGCTATTTATCATGAAAGTAGCTATATCTGTTTTGTTTGGGCAATATTAATAAATATAGGTATTGGTGGAGTGATGATACTTGCTGGCAACCGTAAAAGTAACATAGTTTCCAGACGTGATGGATATTGCATCGTAAGTATCTCCTGGATATTATTTACGCTTCTAGGTATGTTACCTTTCTATTTAAGTGGATATATACCCTCGGTTACCGATGCTTTTTTCGAAACCATGTCAGGTTTCACAACAACAGGAGCTACAATATTAAATGATATAGAATCATTACCTCATGGATTACTTTTCTGGCGCAGTTTTACGCAATGGATCGGAGGTCTTGGTATAGTTCTTTTTACCATAGCATTGCTTCCATTATTTAGTGGTAGTAGCCAGCAGCTTTTCTTGTCTGAGGCAACAGGAGTGACACATGATAAAATCCATCCTAAAATTAAGGTTATGGCACGCTACCTGTGGCTTATTTATATCGGACTAACTTTATTGGAGGTTGTATTATTGATGTTGGGTGGAATGAATTTGTTTGACGCATTGTGCCAGGCGTTTGCTACTACGGCAACAGGTGGTTTCTCTACCAAACAAGATAGCATATCTTATTGGAACTCACCGTATATAGAATATGTTATATCTATATTTATGATTTTATCAGGTATAAATTTTTCTTTATATTATTTTGCTTTGAATGGGAAATATAAGAAATTATTAAAGGATGGAGAATTACACTGGTTTCTGGCGTCTATAGCAATTCTTACTGTAATAATAGCATTTGCTTTAGTTATAACAGATTATTATGATATCGAAACTGCATTTCGTAAGGCTTTATTTCAGGTAGCTACTACTCATACATCGTGTGGGTTTGCAACAGATGATTATAATTTATGGCCACCATTTACATGGATGCTTCTTATCTGGGCTATGATATCCGGTGGCTGTACCGGTTCAACCAGTGGTGGTGTTAAAAATTTACGTTTATTAATCATGTTTCAGAATATAAGGAACCAGTTCAGGCAAATGTTGCATTCGAGAGCTGTTCTGCCAGTTCATATTAATAACGGTCAAGTTCCAGTACAAACATCGGCATTAGTATATACATTTTTTGTTACATACTTAATATGCATATTTATAGGCTGGACATTGCTGATGTGCTTTGGAGTTGGTTTGACGGAATCATTTAGTACTGTTATATCTGCAATAGGTAATGTCGGACCAGGACTGGGAGCTTTTGGACCGGTCTTTTCATGGGCTGCTCTGCCAGATGCGGCAAAATGGATTCTTTCGGCTCTTATGCTTGTTGGGCGACTGGAAATTTTTGGTGTGTTGCTTTTGTTTGATAAGCGTTTCTGGACTGACTATTAATACAAAGCAATAAAATCATTTTAAATTTGTAAACTTGGTGCTGAATACTAAATCTTACACAAATAAAATGGCAACTAAAGAAGAAAATGTACGTCATTTCTTGAGTCTTATAAAACGTTCACAAAGAGGTGCTTTTAAAATCTATATCGGGATGATTGCCGGTGTTGGTAAAACATATAAAATGTTGCAGGAGGCTCATGAAATGTTAGATAATGGAATTGATGTACAAATAGGTTATGTTGAAACACATGGACGTGCCGGTACAGAAGCACAGTTAAAGGGATTGCCTGTTATTCCTCGTAAGAAGATATTTTACAAGGGAAAAGAGCTTGAAGAAATGGATTTGGATGCTATCCTTCAGTTGCATCCAGAGTTGGTAATAGTTGATGAACTTGCACATACCAACGTAGGTGGTTGCCGAAATGAGAAGCGCTGGCAAGACGTAATGGATCTTTTAGAGGCTGGTATTAATGTTATATCTGCTGTTAATATTCAACATATTGAGAGCCTGAATGAGGATATTAAAGGTATAGCCGGAATTGAAGTAAAGGAACGTATTCCTGATAAGGTTTTAGAGGAAGCGGATGAGGTTGTCAATATTGACTTGACAGCTGAGGAACTTATCAATCGCTTAAAAGCCGGGAAAATATATAAGGCAGAGAAAATACAAACCGCTCTTAGTAATTTTTTTAAGACAGAAAATATTCTTCAATTACGAGAATTAGCTCTTAAGGAAGTTGCATTCAGGGTTGAGAAGAAAGTTGAAACAGAGGTAATCCCGGAAGAAAAAGCGATTCACAGGGAATTGTACCTTGCATGTATAAGCAGTAACGAGAAAACGCCGAGACATATCATACGTCGTACCGCAAGGCTCGCATCCCGGTACAATACCGATTTTATAGCTTTATATGTTCAAACACCTTCTGAAAGTCCGGACAGGATAAATTTGTCTGTTCAGAGGCATTTACTAAACCATTTTAAACTAGTAACCGAACTGGGTGGTGAATTGATACAAGTTGCATCACCCGATATTATACAGGCTATTATTGATGTATGTCATGAACGCCATATTACAACAGTTTGCATGGGACAGCCGACTTTAACTTGGAGTAAGATCTTTAAGATGCATCGTTATGGGTATTTTCTTAGAAATCTTTCAGAAATGGATATAAAATTGATTATCTTTCCGCAATAAAAAATGTGTTATGAATATTAAGACAAAATTGACACTGGTAATAGGAGCACTTGTTGCTATGATTGTGCTTCTGGTTTCACTTTCTATTGTAAACTTGCAAATCTTAACGGCTACAGAGCCCAATAGTCCTGCCGCAGGTCCTGGGCTGCAACGTGCATTACTTTGGATTTCGACTATTGGAGGTTTTTGTATTGTAATCGGTATTTTCATGCTGGCAGTTCTTCCTTCTTATTTCAATAAACCGATCAAAAAGATTATCGACGGAATAAAAGATATAGCCAATCATAATTATGATTGCAGATTAAATCTGGAAAGTCATGAATTTACGGAAGTTTCTGAGAATTTCAATCGAATGGCAAAGCGATTGTCCGATTACCATTCGAGTACCCTGGCGCAAATAAAGGCTGCAAAAAATTATATGGAAGCCATTATTAATAGTGTAAAAGAACCTATTATAGGCTTGAATAATGAACTGACTATTTTGTTTATAAATGATGAGGCCTTGAATGTCCTGAATCTAAAGCGTGAAGAAGTTTTACAAAAACCGGCTCAGGATATTTCCTTGAGAAATGATTTGCTGAGAAGACTCATACGTGAGCTTATGGACTCACAAAAAGAAAACAAAGTTGGTAAAACGGAGCCTTTAAAAATATATGCCGACAACAAGGAAAGCTATTTTCAGATGAAATATATGCAAATTAATAAACCAGGAAACAATAATTCCAGTTCTATAAACGAGGGATACGTTATTATGCTTAAAAATATCACAGAGTTCAAGGAGCTGGATTCTGCCAAGACCACTTTCATTTCGACAATATCACACGAGCTGAAGACACCTATTTCGGCAATTATGATGAGTTTGCAATTGCTCGAAGACAGCAGGGTAGGCGATTTGAATGATGAGCAAAAAGAATTGGCGCAAAGCATTCAGGACAACAGTGAACGTTTGCTTAATATTACTGGTGAACTGCTTAATATGACGCAAGTTGAGTCTGGAAAGTTACAGCTCAAGCCCCGTATAACAAAACCAATAGAATTGATAGAATATGCCATAAAAGCCAATCGGGTGCAAGCTGAAAAGTTCAACATACAAATAGAAGTACAATATCCGGAAAATAAAATAGGAAAATTATTTGTAGACAGCGAAAAAATAGCTTGGGTATTAACCAATCTGCTTTCGAATGCGATTCGCTATTCTCCTGAAAATGGCCGTATAATTATCGGTGTCCGTCAAACTGATAATAATTATATTGAAATGTATGTTCGTGATTTTGGTAAGGGCATAGATCCACGTTATCATCAGAGTATTTTTGATCATTATTTCCGAGTACCTGGTACAAAGGTTCAAGGCAGTGGACTGGGATTATCAATTTCGAAGGATTTTGTAGAAGCTCATGGTGGCACTTTAACCGTAGAGAGTGAAGTTGGAAAAGGAAGTTGCTTTACATTACGATTGAAAGCATAATCATTAGATCTGTCAATTCTTATTTCTTATTATCAGTATTATCTTTATGGATAAGCCTCCTTGTTAAAGTTGATGTTTAATTTTATGTATATCAATAAGTTATTGATGACTTAGAAGTTTTATCGGACAGCAATGATTTCTTATAAAACCGTTTATAAGCATATCAGACGAATGCTTATAAACGTAAGTTTCCAATTTTAGGGTGTCACCTTTTAGACGGGTGCCTGCTGGCACCCGT
>ERZ773130.212-NODE-212-length-76173-cov-8.003008_pt1 | contig 76173 bp, 87 predicted proteins | sample MGYA00511919_ERZ773130 | MGnify/ENA primary metagenome ERZ773130 (study PRJEB29015, sample SAMEA2737851) | human gut metagenome | biome: human gut; feature: human-associated habitat; material: faeces | place: China | collected 2012 ...
TGTATACAATATTTTTGATAGAGGAAGCAAAAATAAAAAAGCCGCCGGAGCGGCATTTTAATTTTGTTTGAAGCGGTGCAGCGATTTAATTGCCAGCATGCTGCCAAACCAGGCTGTAACAATGCCGGCCAAAACATCAAGCGGGTAATGCACGCCTAGGTACAGGCGCGAAAAGGCAACCATTACGGCCAGCAGCATAATGGGCAGGCCGAAAAATTTGGGCAGCAGTTTGTAATACACAAAGGCGCAGGCAAAGGCGGCGGTGGTGTGCCCGGAAGGAAAGGAGTAGCCCGAAGCGTGCGTAATGAGCGGAAGAATCTGCGGCAGCACCTCAAACGGGCGCGGGCGCATAACGGCATTTTTTAAAATAACGTTGCTGATAAACGTGCTTAACACAAGTGCGGCAATGGCTGTTATGCCTGCGGTGCGCGTTTTGGAATTAAGCGCAAGAAGAATGCCCGTAAAAATCCAAAACCAGCCCAAATCGCCTAAAAAGCTTATGCCGCGCCAGAAGCTGTGCAGCGGTTCATAACGCAGGGCGTCCTGTATGTAAAGCAAAAGGCGTGTGTCAAGTTCTGCCAGGTAAGCCATCATCCTTCCTCCTTTCCGGCTGCGCCTTGTTTTTATTTTTATAATAACACATACAGATTAAATTAGTATTAAACTGCACGTTTTAAAATCTTGGCGATAAGTTTACAAACTTCAATCTGTACTATCGAAAGCAGGGAGAGCGCAAAAACAACAAACCACATATCGCAGCTTAAATCGGTAAGTTTAAACGCTTGCTGCAAGACAGGTATTAGTAAAATGGCAGCCATCAATGCAACGCTGGCAGTAAAGCTCAGCCACAGCCAAGGGTTATGCCCTTCGGCACGTACCCAGATATATTCAGTGTTAGAGCGTTGGTTTAAAGCACGCAATAACTGCGAAAACGCAAGTACGCAAAACGCCATGGTTTGACCGACGGCGTGGCTTAACGTGCTGCTGCCGATATGGTAAGCCGTTAATGTAAGGATAGCCACAAAAATACCTTGTACAGCCACGCGGGTCAGCAAGTCTTTTTCAAACAGCGTGCCGCTTTTTACAGGTTTATGCTTCATTATATTTTTGCTTGCCGGGTCTACGCCTAATGCAAGCGCAGGCAGCGTGGCTGTGGCAAGGTTAACCCATAAAATGTGTACTGCTAAAAGCGGAGCGTTCCAGTTAAAAAGAGTGGCAATGAACAGCGTTGTAATTTCGGCAATGTTGCCTGCCAGTAAAAACTGAATTACTTTTTGTAGGTTGCGGTATACGCGGCGGCCTTCTTTAATTGCATAAGCAATAGTGGTAAAGCTGTCGTCTAAAAGTATCATATCCGAAGAAGTTTTAGCAACGTCAGTACCGGTAATGCCCATGGCAACGCCAATGTCGGCAGCTTTTAAAGCCGGGGAGTCGTTAACGCCGTCACCGGTCATGGCGGTAATTTCGCCGTTGCGTTTTAACGCTTGAATAATGCGCAGTTTATCGGTAGGGGATACGCGCGCAAAAACAGCAGCTTTTTTTATTGCAAGGTCAAGTTCAGCATCGGTCATGGCATTAAGCCTGCTACCGCTGGTAATTTCATTGCCACTGTGACAGATGCCGAGTTCTTGGGCAATGGCAGCCGCCGTTATTTCGTGGTCACCTGTAATCATTATTGTGCGGATACCGGCTTCGCGGCAGGTACGTACGGCGGCGGCAACTTCTTTACGCGGCGGGTCTATCATACCGGCAATGCCGGTAAAGGTTAAAGTGTGTTCAAGATTTTCACTGCTGTTTTGCGGTACGGCAGTAAGCGTTTTACTGGCAAAACCAAGCACACGCAAAGCCTGCTGCGACATTTTAGTGGCAAGCGCAAGTATAGCTTCTTTGTCTTTATTTGTAATTGTGCGTACACCCTGTGCCGTTAAAATATGCGTGCACAGCGGAAGCATTTCATCTACAGCGCCTTTGGTATAAGCGGTAAGCTGCCCATTGATGTTATGTACCGTTGTCATGCGTTTGCGTGCGGAGTCAAACGGTTGTTCAAATAAGCGAGGGTATTTATTCTCTAAATCATCATGGTTAACGCCAAATTTTTGAGCCAGGTAAATTAACGCACCTTCCGTTGGGTCGCCGATAATTTCACCTTTGCGGTCAGGGTCGAAGCTGGCGTCATTACAAAGTGCGGCGGCAAAAATAAGTTCGCGGTAAACTTCGGGGTGCTTCATAGCTGCGGCATCAGCTTCTACGGCAGTTTGTTTGTTAAAATCGCCGTTCATGGCAAGCTGCGTTACTGTCATTTTGTTCAGCGTTAATGTGCCGGTTTTATCCGTACAGATTACGGTTGCGCTGCCGAGTGTTTCAACGGAGGGAAGTTTGCGTACCAGTGCGTTCTTTTTAGCCATACGTTGTACGCCCAGTGCCATTACGATGGTTGCAGTTGCGGGCAAGCCTTCCGGGATAATGGAAATAGCAAGCGAAACGGCAATTAAAAACTGCGGTACCAGCGGTCTGTCATAAAATGCGCCAAGTGCGAAGATGAGCACGCAAACGATAAGGCCCGCTATGGTTAATGCTTTACCGGCGGCATTCAGTTTGCGTTTCAGCGGTGTGTCAAATTCGTCTTGTCCGTCCAGTAATGCGGCAATGCTGCCGACTTCGGTGTGCATGCCGGTAGCAGCAGCAATACCAGTGGCTCGCCCATAGGTTACAATGCCAGAAGCATAAGCCATATTAACACGGTCGCCAAGAGGGCACTCTTCTTTAAGTATGGCGGCAGCGTCTTTCGTGGAGGCTACGGATTCGCCGGTCAAAGAAGCTTCCTGTATTTGCAAATTAACGCTGTCAATCAGGCGCAGGTCGGCGGGAACCATATCGCCGTCTCTTAAAAACACAATATCACCGGGTACGACTTCTTTTGCCGGTATAACGCTTTCTTCGCCATCGCGCAGTACGCGCGCTGTGGGTGCTGATATGCCGCGCAGCGCTTCAAGTGCGGATTGTGCCTTTTTCTCCTGTACAATACCAATAAAAGCATTAACTATAACGATAGTAAAAATTACTGCCGCTTCAATTGTTTCGCCAAGTAAAAATGATAATCCTGCGGCGGCGACAAGAATTAATACCATCGGGTCGGTAATTTGTTCTTTAAGCATCGCCGTAATAGCTTTTGGCGGCTTGGCTTTAAGCTCGTTGTAACCGTACTGTTTCAGGCGTTCTGCTGCCTGCACATCGCTAAGCCCTTCAGCAGAACCTTGCAAGGTGTGGTAAACTTGTTCTAAATTTTGTGCGTGGGTGTTTTTACTGTGATAATCCATAAAGGATTCATCACTCCTTTCATAAATTTAATTTTATTTTGTGCGCTGTACGCTCTTTTGGCAGAGAAAAAGGCATAGCCTGCAGCCCTTAAAGGACGCAGGTTATGCCTGAAAAAAGTAATTTTAAATTTTTAGCATCGTTCTTTCGGTGAGGGTCACTGTCATTAGAGGCAGTCATTGTAATTTTCCTTTCCAAATACGTGAAGAAACTAAATAGTAAATCTTATTGATTGTATGTTAGCATAGCTTTACTCTCTTGTCAAGACAGCAAAGGTGAATTTTTTTGATGCTTTAGCTATATGTTATGTTCGTTTTTAGTGAACAATTTGCATTATGGTGCGTAGTTAACATTTGTGCGGCTATGTATAATCAATAAAATAAAAGTACCACACAGTGAAATGCGGCATTGGGTTTTTAGCAATATTTAATAAGAGAAACGGTAAAAATAAAATTCAAAATGCAGGTATTTTTTGCCTGCATATTGAATTATTACACGTTGAGTCTTACGGAAAGAGGTGAGATTATGCTTTTAGGTATAGATGTTGGCGGCACTTTTACGGATGCCGTTTTGGTAGATAACGGTGCTGTGCATGCGCAGGCCAAGCGCCCTACAACGCACGGCGAGGTGCTGCGCGGCATACTGGCGGCGCTGGACGCCGTTATGGACGGCGCGGACGCGGCAAAGATTGAGCGTGTGGTTATAAGCAGCACCATTGTTACCAATGCGCTTACGGAAGGCAAAACGCAGCCGGTGTTTCTGGCAGTAATGACCGGCCCCGGCATGAACGTAAAGGGGTGCTTTCCGGTAGAGCCGTATCTGGTAAGCGGCTATGTTGACCACCGCGGCAAAATTGCGGCGCGCACCGAGTTTAACAAACACTACGGGCTTTTGGATAAACCTTCCGGCGTGCAGGCCGCGGCGGTAAGCGGCAAATTTGCTGTGCGCAATCCGGAAAACGAATATGTGCTGGCGCACGAATTAAAAAAGAGCGGGTATAAAAAAGTATTTTTGGGTTCGGAACTCAGCGGCGAGCTGAATTTTATACGCCGCACCAACAGCGCGTATTTTGCGGCTGCGGTGGATAAAACCTTTGAAGCCTTTGGCAAGCAGGTGGAATGGGCGCTGAAGGAGCGCAATATTACCGCGCCGGTGCAGATTTTAAAGGCCGACGGCGGCACACTGCCTTTGGAGGCAGCGCTTAAGCAGCCTGTTGAAGCGGTATTTACGGGCCCGGCGGCAAGCGTGCTGGGCATTGAAGCGCTCGGCGCAGCACCGGAGGGCAAGTGTATTTCGCTTGATGTTGGCGGTACCACAACCGATATTGCCTTTTGGGATAACGGCGAGCCGCTTTTGGCGAAAAAAGGCGCAATGATTGGCAAATACCCGACAGCGGTGCGTTCTTTCCATATGCGCAGCGTGGGCATTGGCGGCGACAGCGCCATAACCAAACTGCCGCAGGGCTTTAAGGTTGGGCCGGAACGTGCCGGGCGTGCGGCAGCGTTAGGCGGCGCAGCGGCAACTTTGGCAGATGCGCTGATTGTGCTGGGGCTTGCTTCGTTCGGCGATGCCGGTGCTTCCTTTAAGGCTTTGGGCGCATTGTGCCACGAAGGCGAATCGCCAGAGATGGCGGCGCAGGCTGTTTTGGACGCGGCACTGGACGTTATTGAAAACGCCATTAAAGATATGCTGCACGAGTGGAGCATTCAGCCTGTTTACACGGTAAGCGATATTTTAAGCGGCAGCGATTTTGTACCGCAGCAGCTTGTAGGCGTCGGCGGCGGTGCGCCGGGGCTTATTCACGCCCTTGGCAGGCGCATGGGGCTGCCGGTTGTAATTCCGCCAGGCGGCATGGTGGCAAACGCCATCGGTGCGGCACTGGCAAGGCCGACAGTGGCGGCAAGCCTGCGCGCCGATACAACCGAAGGCTATTATTTAATTCCGGAAAGCGGCAAACGGGAACGCCTGCCCAAACGCTTTAATATGCAGGCGGCAGAAGAAATTTTAAGCGCCTGGCTGCACGAAAAAGCAGGCGGCTGGCAGATGGAAAGCAGCGAAACCGAAGTTATCAGCCGCGAATATTTCCGCACGGTGCACGGCTATTATGATACCGGCGAAATTATTTACCTGCGCATGCAGCTTAAACCCGGCATTTTGTATAAAATTACCGGCAGGGAGGTGGCATTTTGAAACAGGCAAATTTAGGACTGATATTTTTCCCGGCTTTTGACTGGATGATCAGCCCCGGGCACCCGGAGCGCCAGGAAAGGCTGTTATATACGCGCGACCAGCTGACGGAAGAAGGGCTGTTTGACCGCCCGGAAATACGCGAATACCGCCTGCGCATGGCGGAAATTAACGATTTGCAGCGCGCCCATGTAGGCGTGCCTTCAATAGCCAAACTGATTACGCCTGCACATCTTGCCTCTGCCGGAGGGTGCATGACGGCGGCCGATGCTGTAATGAGCGGCGAAGTTAAGCGTGCGTTTGCGCTTGTTCGCCCGCCGGGACACCACGCCATGCGTATTGTGCATGGCATCCGCGGTTTTTGCACCATTAATATTGAAGCCGTAATGGTTGAATATTTGCGGAGCCGCTACGGCATTAAAAAAATTGCCGTTGTTGATACGGATGTGCACCACGGCGACGGCAGCCAGGATATTTTTTACCACGACCCCAACGTGCTTTATATTTCGTTCCATCAGGACGGGCGCACGCTGTACCCGGGCACGGGCTTCCCGGATGAAGCAGGCAGCCCGGCGGCGTGGGGCTATAACATCAACCTGCCGCTTTTACCCGGCAGCGGCGATAAGGAAGTACACCGCCTGTTTGACGGGCTGATAAAACCTATTCTTGACGATTTTGAACCGGAACTCATCATTAATTCTGCCGGGCAGGATAACCATTTCAGTGACCCGCTTGCTTCCATGAGCGTTACGGCACACGGCTATGCGGCACTGGCAGATAAATTAAAAGCGGATATTGCCGTTTTGGAAGGCGGCTATTCTATCGAAGCTGCGCTGCCCTATGTTAATACCGGCATAATTCTTGCCATGGCAGAAATGGATTACAGCAAGGTTATTGAGCCGGACATCAGCGCCCTGCGCAGGTCCGACCCGCGCTGCATGACGCGCGTTGAGCAGCTTATTGAGCAGGTGGGCAACATCTGGCGTACCCGCAGGGAAGTTGGCAGAATGCTGCTTGATAAATGCGGCGGCAAATGGCAGCGGCGCAAGGGAATTTATTATGACGAGGAAGGCATCCGCGAGGAGCAGCTTGAAACGGCGCACTACTGCAAAAACTGCAGCGGGTATATAACTGTTGCCACTAATGCGCGTGGCACCCGTTACGGCGACCAGAGAGCTTATGTGGTTTGCCTTTTGCGCGATACCTGTGAAACCTGTAAAAAAGCGGCTTATGATGACGCACTGCGCGCCAAGCAAAGCTGTGAATATAAATATATTTTATTGCAGCACCCCGATACGGGCGTTGTGGAAACAATTTAACGGAAGATTGGAGTTTATAAAGTGAAAGAAATTGTAATAGCTACAAGCAACCCGGGCAAACTGGAAGAATTTAAGGAAATGTTAAAAGATATGGAGGTTGAACTGCATTACCTTGCCGAATGGCCCGGCATTGAAGCGCCGGAAGAAAACGGGCGTACTTTTGCCGCCAATGCGCGTTTAAAAGCAACGTACTATGCCAAGGCAACCGGCATGACCTGCATTGCCGACGACAGCGGGCTTGAAGTGCAGGCGCTGGACGGCGAACCGGGCGTGCGCAGTGCGCGTTACGCCGGCGAGAAGGCAACCGACAAGGAAAACAACGATTTACTTTTGGCAAACATGAAATTGCAGGTTAAACGCACCTGCCGTTTCCGCTGCGCTTTGTGCGTGGCTGATGTCTCCGGCAAGGTGCTTGTGGAAACGGACGGCATCTGCGAAGGCATGCTGCTGCACGAGCCTTTGGGCAATAACGGCTTCGGGTATGACCCGCTCTTTTGGTCTACCGAGCTGCACATGGGCCTTGGCGAAGCAACGCCGGAAGAAAAAAATAAAATCAGCCACCGCGGCAAAGCCGTTAAAAAACTTATTGCCAACTGGAAGAAAATAAAATGAAAATAGGTTTAACCGGAGATACCCACGGAAGCATGCAGAACCTGCGCCGCGTTATTGCCGCTGCCCCGCCGGTTGAACAGTGGCTGCATACCGGCGATTACGCGCGCGACAGCCTGTACCTTAAAAGCCAGACCGGGCTTGAAGTAACGGCTGTGTGCGGCAACTGCGACGCGGGCGAAACGGATTTTAACGTAGACGAATTTTTATATTTGCAGGGCTTTAACATCTGGCTGGCTCACGGGCACCGCTATCTGCACGGCGACAGCCCGCAGGAACTGGTGTGGTGGGCGCACCGCCTGGAGGCGGATATTGTTGTTTTCGGCCATACGCATGTGCCGCTTGTAAAATGGTACGGTGATGTGCTTTTGGTTAACCCCGGCAGCCCTTCGCGCCCGCGCAGCATGGACGGGCCTACCTTTGGCGTGCTGACGCTTAACGAAGGTGAAAAACCGTCCGCAGAAATAATACGCCTTGCAAAGCCGTAAATTAAATGCTTGCTCTTTTAAAAACAAAGTGTATAATATAAATATATAGTATACACTAAATAAAAACAGAGGGGAGTAATTTGTTATGTCTTTTGTAGAAGATGCGTTGAAGTTTCATGCTGAACATAATGGCATGCTTGCTGTGGCAAGCAAGGTGCCGCTTAATAACCGCGAGGATTTGGCGCTGGCTTATACGCCGGGCGTTGCCGAACCCTGCAAAGCCATTAAGGAAAATAAAGAGCTTTCGTTTGAATATACCTGCCGTGGCAACACTGTTGCCATTGTAAGCGACGGCACGCGCGTGCTGGGGCTTGGCGATATAGGCCCGGAAGCGGCAATGCCTGTTATGGAAGGCAAGGCCGTGCTGTTTAAAACCTTTGGCGACGTTGATGCCATTCCTATCTGCATTGATACCAAAGACCCGGAAGAAATTATTGAAACGGTACGCCGTTTGCAGCCGACTTTTGCAGGCATTAACCTTGAAGATTTTTCTTCGCCGAAATGCTATGAAATTGAAGACCGCCTGCGCGAAATCTGCGACATTCCGGTATTCCACGATGACCAGCACGGTACTGCCATTGCGTGCCTTTCTGCCGTTATGGGCGCTTTGCGTTATGTAAAAAAAGATATTAAAGACGTTAAAGTTGTTGTAAACGGCTGCGGCGCTGCCGGTTCTGCCATCGGCAGGCTGTTTGTAAGCATGGGCTTTCCGAATGTAATTATGGTGGAACGTGTGGGCGCTTTGTATAAAGGCATTGATGCCAAGCTGGATAAAATTCAGCGTTACCTTTCGGAGGTTACCAACCCGAATATGGAAAAGGGCACGCTGGCAGAAGTTGCCAAAGGTGCGGACATTCTTGTAGGCGTATCGGGCCCGAACCTGTTTACCAAAGAAATTATCGATAGCATGGCTGATAAAGCCATTGTTTTTGGGCTTGCCAACCCCGTGCCGGAAACGAGCTACGAAGCCGCCATTGCAGCGGGCGCGGCAGTTGCCGGTACCGGCCGCAGCGACAGCCCGAACCAGGTTAACAATGTAACGGTGTTCCCGGGAGTGTTCCGCGGCGCCATTGACGTGCGTGCAAGAGCCATTAACGAAGAAATGAAGGTTGCGGCGGTTTACGCCATTGCCAACCTTATTGACGAAAAAGACCTGCGCGCCGATTACGTTGTGCCGGACGCTTTTGACCCGCGCGTTGCGCCTGCCGTTGCCGCAGCGGTTGCCAAAGCCGCTATGGAAACCGGCGTAGCCCGCGTAAAAGTTGACCCTGAAGTTGTACGCGCCAATGCTTTAAAACGCATTGGCAGATAAGGAGCGGCCATGCGCGAATTAAACGTTAAAGAAATTACGGCAGCCGTTGCCAAACTGTGCTGCGACGCCTGCTACTATCTGCCGCAGGATTTGCTGGAAAAATTTAAAGCCTCCCGTGATACGGAAGAATCGCCGTTAGGCAGGGAGGTTTTGGAAACCATTATTGAAAATGCAGAACTTGCCGCACGTAAAGATGTGCCCCTGTGCCAGGATACCGGGCTTGCCGTGGTGTTTTTGGAAATAGGGCAGGAAGTGCATTTTACCGGCGGCGCGCTGGAAGAAGCCGTTAACGCCGGTGTGGCGGAAGGCTACACAAAGGGTTACCTGCGTAAATCTTCCGTTGATGACCCGCTGTTTGAACGCAAAAACACGCAGGATAACACGCCGGCCATTATTCATACCCGCCTTGTGCCGGGCGATAAAGTAAAAATTACCGTTGCCCCCAAAGGCTGCGGCAGCGAAAACATGGGCGCCATGAAAATGTTAAAGCCCGCCGACGGAGTGCAGGGCGTAATTGATTTTGTGCTTGATACCGTGCGCAAAGCAGGCCCGAACCCCTGCCCGCCGGTAACGGTTGGTGTTGGGATCGGAGGCAATATGGAAAAATGCGCGCTTCTGGCAAAATATTCGCTGACGCGCCCCATCGGTGAGCACAACAGCGATGAACGTTATGCAAAACTTGAAGAAGAACTTTTAGAGCGCATTAATAAAACAGGCATCGGCCCTGCGGGGCTTGGCGGCACAACCACTGCCGCTGCCGTAAATATCGAGTACGCACCGACGCATATCGGCGCGCTGCCGGTGGCTGTAAACCTTAACTGCCACGCTGCACGCCGCGCGTATGCCGTATTGTAAGGGGGCGCAGAAATGACAGACGCAAAAATTAAACACATTACCACGCCCTTAACGGCAGAAACCATAAAAGACCTGCACGCCGGTGACGTTGTGCGCATAACCGGCCCTGTTTACACCGCGCGCGATGCTGCGCACAAACGCATGACGGAAGCAATGGCCGAAGGCAGGCCGCTGCCGTTTGATATTAAGGGGCAGGTTGTTTATTACGTTGGCCCTTCACCCACCAAACCGGGCGAAATTGTTGGCAGTGCCGGGCCAACCACCAGCGGGCGTATGGATAAATATACGCCGGCGCTGATTGCCGAAGGTATGCGCGGCATGATTGGCAAAGGCCTGCGCGGCAAAGAAGTTGTTGAAGCCTGCGTTAAATACGGCGCAGTGTATTTTGTAGCCGTTGGCGGTGCGGCGGCGGTAATTTCCCAGTCCATTAAAGGTGAAGAAATGATTGCCTACGAAGATTTGGGGCCGGAGGCCATCCGCCGTTACGAAGTGGAGGATTTTCCTGCTATTGTGTGCATAGATGCCGAAGGCGACGATTTTTACAAAGTAGGCATTGCTAAATACAGCAAGGAATAAACAGCATATTAAACAATAAACCGGCTTTGGCCGGTTTTTGTTTTGCGTAAATTAAGCGCGCCAATAAAATGTTAATTTATTTACAATTTGCAGTAAAATTTGCTGCGTGCGCCATAAAGCGTAAACAAAGCTGTAAAAATTGTAAAATTTTGTTGACAATATCTTGCGATTGCTGTATTATAATTTCATCTTAACAAACACACTCTTATCGAGAGCGGTTGAGGGACAGGCCCAATGAAACCCGGCAACCAGGCTGTGCCATGGTGCTAACTCCTGATAGATGAGAGGAAAGTAAAGTATATGCTCTTTCCTCGGAAAGAGCTTTTTTATTGCTTTCGTTATTGCCAGTAAGTAGTGTGTAAAATTTAAAAGGAGAGATGTAAAGATGAAAAAAATCCTGTTAGTCCTTTGCTCCGTTCTGGTGCTGGCTCTTTTAATTGCCGGCTGCGGCGGCAGCGAAACCAAATCCGAAGACGGCAGAACCGTGCTGAAAGTTGGCGCAACCCCGGTGCCCCATGCAGAACTTTTGAACTTTGTTAAACCGCAGCTTGCCAAAGAAGGCGTTGACCTGCAAATTATCGAGTTCAGCGATTATGTAAAACCGAACCTTTCTTTAAACGACAAAGAAATTGACGCTAACTTCTTCCAGCATATTCCTTATCTTGAAGAATTTGCCAAAGAACGCAATATGCCGCTTGTTACATTAACCAAAGTGCATATCGAGCCTATGGGCATTTATTCCACAAAATACAAATCTCTTGACGAACTGCCGCAGGGCGCAAAAATTGCCATTCCTAACGACCCGACCAACGGCGGCCGTGCACTGATGCTTCTGCAAAGCGCCAACCTTTTAAAACTTAAAGACGGCGTAACCATTACCGCAACCCCCGGCGACATTGTAGACAATCCCAAAAACATTGAAATTGTGGAAATCGAAGCAGCTCTCCTGCCGCGTTCCATGAACGATGTTGATTATTCCGTAATCAACTCCAACTTTGCAATGGAAGCAAAACTGAACCCGGTTAAAGATTCCCTCTTTACCGAACCTAAAGAATCTCCGTATGCTAACGTAGTTGCAATCCGCAAAGGCGATGAAAACCGCCCTGAACTGCAAAAACTGGCTAAAGCCCTCACCAGCCCTGAAGTTAAAAAATTCATTGAAGAAACCTACAAAGGCGCTGTTGTACCGGCATTTTAATTGCTGTTAAAACTTTAAAAGTTAATAAGTTAAAACGTACAATAAAAATCCCACGGAATTTTCCGTGGGATTTTTGCGTATATGTGCCCAAGAAGGTTTTATGTTATAATAAAAAGTAAGATTAGAATGTTTTGGCCGGTTGAAGAAGAAGGTTATATATTATGAAAACAAACAAAAAACTTTTAAGTTTAATAGTTTTAAGCATGATTTTGGCAAAGCCTTATAACGTATTTGCGGCTAGCGCCGATAGTTTTAGGACGGACGAATATAAAGCTATGGGCGAAAACGTGCTTGATTTGATTAACTCCGCCGGTGCTTATGCGCAAGGATACACCGGCAAGGGAGTAACGGTTGGCGTTACTGATGCAGGTACTGTTAATTTCAGCCATCCGGAATTTAGCGGCAAAACCGGCAGCGGCGTAGTTTTTGATGGATTAGAGAGCTCTGATGTTCCATTGACATGGGCTGAGCTTATGCATCCAACTCATGTAGCAGGTATTGCTGCGGCAGATAAAAACGGTTTTGGCATGCACGGCGTTGCTTACGATGCTGATATTGCCTGCAGTTCGGTTATAAGGCATTATTATGTTGATGGACGCTTTGAATCTTGTAGTAGTTTTTATGATTATTATTTAACTAATCCTGATATAAAAATAATCAATAATTCATGGGGGACTGATCTCTATTTATTAGATGAAAAAGATTTTTACGAAGGAATAGAGTATTTACAAAGTGATGATAGTGTGATTGCGATAGAAAAAGCGGTTAATAATAATAAGTTGCTGGTGTTTAGTGCCGCCAACAGTGGTCATTTAACTGCTGCGCTGGAAAATAATTTAGATATTTTAATAGGCGATAAAGCGTTTAACGATAATATCATCACGGTAACGGCAGCCAAGGCAAACAGCTTTACAAAGAATGGAAATGGCGGTTTTGATGTACAAAGTGATGCCATAGCGATGTTTTCTGACCTTGCCATGTATAATGAAGACACAACTTTAAGTGCACCGGGGTGGAATATAAATTCTGCTTATGCAGATTTTGAAGCAAGTGGAAAATATTATAAAGATGAGTCCGGCACATCTATGGCAGCACCCGTGGTTACTGGCGTAGGCGCGCTTGTGCAGCAGGCGTTTCCGTATTTAAACGCTAAACAGATTGGCGATGTGCTTTTAAGCACGGCAAATAACGATATAACTGCTAATAACGATATAACTAATGAAGATAGTTATTTTATAACCCGTCAATCGGACTATGATGAGAACGACAATGAGATTGTAAGTTTAAATGTTTTATATACTGGTAGTGTTGATTCAAGCAACGTAGAGAATTATATTTTTAAATATTTTGATAGCCATAGAGATGATTTTATAATGTTCATGGCGCAAAGCGAAGATGATTATTTGAAATTAAAAGCGATTGATAATCAAGATGAGTTAATGGAGTATTTAGATAATAAAAAAATTAGTTACGCTGTGTATAATAACGTTCCCTTAGACGTTATCTTCGGGCAGGGCATAGTAGATGCAGGCAAAGCCGTTAACGGCTTGGGCGCGATAAACGTGCGGCGTTTGGATAAGAGTGATATCAGCAGTGATTATACCGTTGCAGGCGTAAATGGCAAAACTAAACAGGCGTTATACAAAGTCGATACGCAGGGCTATAATTCCACTTGGAGCAATAGTATCAGAGAAATACGCGCCGGGTATATCGCCGAAAATCCGCTTGGCGATGCTTATACTAAATTTGAAGGTACAGATAGCGATATTAAAGATTTGCACGACCGCTGGGTATTTTATACAACTAATAGTTTTGATGAATCCGGCGAAAACTGGACGGTTAAGCATTATATTAAGCAATACAATCAGCAAGTTACAGATTCTGAGCTTGCCGGACTGCACGCAGGTTTGTACAAAACCGGTGAAGGTATTTTAGCGCTGACGGGCAAAAACACCTACAAAGGCGCGAGCATTGCCGCTGTCGGCACCTTGCAGATTGACGGCAGCGTAGCGGGCGATGCATACAGCGAGGGCGCAGGCACTATTGCAGGCAGCGGCATAATAAATGGAGATTTATACAACAACGGCGCTGTGGAAGCAGGCAGCTGGGGCGCGGTTACGGATGAAAAAGGAAATGTGCAAACTTTAAATGTTGGTGGCGATTTTAGCGGCAGCGGTGTAATCAGCGTTAATACGGACGGTACAAACTATGCCCAAATTGCCGTAACAGGTGATGCCGATGTAAGCGACATGAGCCTGAAAGCAGGTACTTTTGCCGCACCGGGCGTAACAGACACGATTTTAACGGTTGGTAAAAATGATGATAATTCTATCGTAAAAACTTTAGCAATAACTGATACGGAAAACAGCATAACCGGCGCGGAAAGTTTAAATACTGATTTCAGCGGCATGTTAAACGGCAAAGTAACAAACACTGGTACTAAATTAGAACTTACAACATCAATCAGCAACAACGCCGGTATTAACGGTGCGCGTTTTAACGCCTTTAACAGCTTATACAACAACTTAACAAAAGCAGAACAGCAAGAAATGCAGCGTTTGTATGCGCTGAATAACGGCAGCTTAAATAATGCCGTAAACGAACTGAGCCAAAGCGAAAGCATGCACCTGGAACTGGCACGCGACGCCATCCAAAACCGTGATGTTCGGCAGGCGGTAAGCCGCCAGCAGCACCTTGACCGCGACGAGGGCTTGTGGGCAATTACCGGTAAAAACTGGGGCGAAACAGATGGAGGCATTACCCGCCACAGCTATAACCTCACATTAGGCAAAGATTTTTACAACATCGATAACACCTACATGGGCGCAATGTTTGCTTACAGCGATAACAGCATCGGCGGCAACAATGATGACGGCGAATACAAAAACTACAGCCTTGGCATCTACGGCGGCAGCAAAAACAGCCCCGGCACGGTAACAGGCTATGTAAGTTACGGCGTTCAGGATAACGAACTTACCCGTCATCTCGGAAGTGCATTCAGCCACAGCGGCATGGCAAGCAAGCTGGAAAGCAGCTATGACAGCAGCGTCATCGGCATGGGCGTAAAATACGCTTATGATTTGCACTACGGCAAAGAAGGCTGGCACGTAAGCCCATATGCAGCGCTGGACTACGCACATTACAAACAGGACAGCTTTACAGAACGCGGCAGCGTATATGGCGTACGCAGCGGCGGCTTTAGTGATAACTACTTAACAGGCGAACTTGGCTTTGACTTTAACCGCGAGGAAGACAACGGAAAATACGGCTTCAGCCTGGCTTACAAACGTATAATAGACGGCGATACTTTAGACGCAGATTTTGCCTTTGCCAAGGGCGGCAATGGTTTTGGCGTACAAAGTTTTGACGGCAGCAAAAACCACGTAGTAGCATCAGCCTACATCAGCACCAGGTTAAGCGATAAATGGGAAATAGGAGGCACGCTTCTGCACGACTGGAGCAGTACCGACCGTGACTTAAGCGCAGCAGTAAACCTTAATTATTATTTTTAATTGATGATATATAATTGAAAACATTTAATCAGATGAGCCCTGTGCGGTAAGCATAGGGCTTTTACTTATGTAAATTTAATACCGGCGTTTTTTACTGTTTTAAATAAGTGTACAAACACTGATTAAGTTCACTGTTTCTATTATATTCTTTACAGTTTGAAGATTAATTTGCAAAAGTTCACAAAAAATTACGGATTTTGTTGACAGAAAAGGAATTTAGTGATAAATTTCAAGCTATATTATTATTTTATTTTAAGGGAAAGAGGTAAGTATCATGACAGGATTAATGTTGTTAGGTATCGCATTAGTCGTGTGTGCATGCGGCTATTTTATCTATGGCCGCTGGCTTGTAAGACTGTGGGGCGTAGATCCCAATGCAAGAACACCGGCTTATGTGCATGAGGACGGCAACGACTACGTTCCCTCCTCCAAATTCACGGTTTTTGCGCATCAGTTTTCGTCCATCACCGGCGCAGGCCCTGTAACCGGCCCTATTATTGCCGCTATGTTCGGCTGGGCACCGGTAATGCTGTGGCTGATGGTTGGCGGCATCTTCTTCGGTGCCGTGCAGGATTTCACCGCGCTGTACGCTTCCGTTAAAAACGAAGGCAAATCCATGGGCATGCTTATTGAACAGTACATCGGCAAAACCGGCAAAAAAATGTTCCTTTTGTTCTCGTGGCTGTTTACTTTGCTTGTAACCGCCGCTTTTGCGGATATTGTTGCCAGCACCTTTAACGGCTTTAAGGCAGACGGCGGCCTTGCAACCCCTAATGCTGCTGCGGCATCCATTTCGATGCTGTACATTGTTGTTGCTATTGCCTTCGGCTACTTTTTAAAGAAATGCCTTCTGGCAGAAGGCCCGAAACTGGCAGTTGCCATTGTTTTGATGATTGCCATGCTGTGGGCAGGCATTGAATACCCGCTGTATTACGATAAAACAACCTGGCTTTATGTAGTTTTTGCTTATATGTTTATGGCGGCAGTAATGCCGATGTGGCTTTTAATGGAGCCGCGCGATTATTTAAGCGTATTTTTGCTTTTAGGCATGATTGCCAGCGGCGTTATCGGTGTTATCTTCACCAACCCGTCTATCGAACTGCCAGCATTTAACGGCTTTGTTGTAAACGGCCAGCCGCTGTTCCCGATACTTTTTATCACTATCGCCTGCGGCGCTGTGTCGGGCTTCCACAGCCTGGTATCTTCTGGCACTTCTTCCAAAACCGTTTCCAACGAAAAAGACATGCTCTTTATCGGTTACGGTTCAATGCTTATTGAATCCATCCTTGCCGTTGTTTCGCTTATCGTTGTAGGCGCTGCGGCAACCGGCGGCGTAATGCCCAAAGGCACGCCGTTCCAGATTTTTGCCGGTGCCGTTGGCGGCTTTATGGGCATGTTCGGCCTTTCCGCGCACGTTGCTACCTGCGTAATTACCATGTGCGTTTCCGCACTTGCGCTTACCACGCTCGATTCCGTTGGGCGTATCGGCCGTATGTGCTTCCAGGAACTTTTCACTTCCGGCAAACCGGAAGAAATGAGCGGCCTGCAGAAAGTTTTAACCAACAAATATTTTGCAACCGTTATTACTCTGTTCTTCGGTTATCTGCTCTGCCTGGGCGGCTACATGAACGTATGGCCGCTGTTCGGTGCAGCCAACCAGCTGTGCGCAGCGCTGGTATTCATTTCGCTTTCGGTATTCCTTAAAGTTACCGGCCGCCAGGGCTGGATGCTTTATGTGCCGATGGGATTTATGTTTGCCGCAACCATGAGCGCGCTTGCCATGAGCATTTACGGCATTGTCAATAAACTCGTTACCGGCGCACCGTTTGGCATGCTTACCGACGGTTTGCAGCTTGTTGTTGCCATTGCCCTTATTATTCTGGCACTTTTAATTGCCACCAACGGGCTTAAAACTTTGTGCGGCAGCAAAGCCGGAAGCAAAAATGAAACCGCAAACGCATAATTAAATGTAAAAAATTTGTGGCGCAGCCTGTAATACGTACGGGCTGTGCCTTTTTATGCGATTATTTTTTTACTGCATACTGTTTTTTTAATCTGAATTGTGTTAGAATTATTACATAGCCATTTTATCTTGGGAGGTAAGAGAATGAAAAAATTATTTAATCTGTTAATGGTAGCCCTGATGGCTGTATGTTTTGCTGTTCCCGCTATGGGCAAAGCCGAAGCCGCTAAAGTTGTAGTACTTCCTCTGGTTAACAACTCCGGTTCCGAAACCGCAGGCCAGATTTATATCAGCGGCGCTATTCAGCTGTTCGATTATCCTGAATACGAACTGCTTGAAAATGACGCTACCAACGATGCTATTGCAGCTGCCAACATCGGCAAAGACGGCGCTTCCAAAGAAGCTATGGTAAACATTGCCAAAGCATCCGGCGCAGACCTTGTTGTGGGCATGGTTCTTGATACCTGCGAAGACAACCCGGTATTCCCGAGCGCAGAACGCATTCTGAAACTTGACATCACCGGCAAAACCTATGCTTACAGCGCAGTTAACGGCAAGTTCTATGAACACCGCATTTATGAGGACAAAGAAATCGACGAAACCCTTACCAGCCGCTGGGACTGGGTAAGCGAAGAATTTGGCCGCTGCGTAACCCGCGAAATGAAACGCGTTGACAAAGCATTCATGGAAAACGACTTTTAATTAACGGCTGATATTCGGGCTCCTGCTTTTTGGCAGGGGCCTTTTTATTTTGCAGGTGGAAAAAACTATGTCTATATGGTAAAATTAAATGATAGAGTCAGCTTTATCTTAACGGAATTTTATATAGACAGGAGGATGGCACTTTGAATAATGACATCCATATAGTTTTGGACAGCATTGCTTCCGCTGCGGAAACGCCGCTGGCGCATGACGAACGCTGCCATATTTTGCAGCTTATTTTCCGCCATAAAGCGGTTGAATGGCGCGACGGCGAAAAAACGCCGGAAGAAATGTTTCAAATGGTGAAGGAAAGCGGCGAGCTGCCGAAAACTTCACAGCCGCCGGTTGGCGAATTTTTGGATTTGTTTACGAGCCTTGCCGAAGAAGGCAAAAAAGTTATTGGTATTTTTGTAGACAGTGTTTTAAGCGGAACTTACAATACCGCCTGCATGGCAGCGCGGCAGGTAATGCAGGAAATTCCCGGTGCCGATATCCGCATTTTCGACAGCCTTACGGCGGCAACGCCCATCAGCGCACTGGCGCTTGATATTTTGAAAAAGGCCGATGAAGGCGCCAGTATGGATGAACTGGAAGCGTTTATTAACGGCGCCATTGCACGCACGGAAACCTGTTTTTCGGTAAATACGCTGGAATATTTGCAGAAGGGCGGGCGCATAGGTGCTGTTGGCGCGCTGCTCGGAAGCCTTTTAGGCATACGTCCGGTAATAACCTTGGATAAGGAAGGCAAACTTGTTGTTGCCGCCAAATGCCGTACCCGCAGCAAGGTGCTTAATACAATGCTTGAAATTTCTTCTTCGCACGGAGAGCTCGAAAGAATCTGCATTGCCCATGAAGGCGCTGAAAAAGATGCCGAATATCTTTACGAAGAAATGACAAAGCGTTATCCCGGTGTGCCGGTACTGATGACGGGCATCGGCGCGGTTTTGGCCACCCATTTGGGACCCGGCTGCATTGGGCTTTTTGTACGTACTAAAGAATAAATCCGGCGCGGCCGGAAAATAAAAAGGCAGGGCTATCTGCCATAATCAAGGAGTGAAGATGAACTTAACACAGACGGCTGTAATTAACGGCCACGATATAAAAAACATGCTGCTGGGCGCTTATGCGGCTTTTGCCGCCGGTTATCGGCAGATTGACGAATTAAATGTGTTCCCGGTGCCTGACGGCGATACCGGGACGAATATGATGCGTACCATGGAAGCGGTGCACCGTGAGCTTTTGCCGCTTGATACGGATTCTGCGGCGGAGGTTGGCGCAGCGGCTGCCAAAAGTGCCATTATGGGCGCGCGCGGCAACAGCGGCGTAATACTTTCGCAGCTTTTGCGCGGCATTGGGCGCGGGCTGGCAGGCAAAGCGCGCGTTACAGGCAATGAGCTTGGCAAGGCCTTTCAGTTTGGCATTTTATATGCCTACCGCAGCGTTGCCAAACCGGTGGAAGGCACCATTTTAACGGTGGCGCGCGGCATAGCCAAAGAGGCTTACCACGCAGTGCGCCGCGGTGAGGACTTTACCGAAATTTTAACCGAAGCCATTGCCGGCGGCAAAAAAGAACTGGTACGCACGCCGGAACTTTTGCCCGCTTTAAAAGCAGCCGGTGTGGTTGATGCCGGCGGCCAGGGTCTGATTGTATTTTTGCAGGGCTGCTTAAACGGCCTTCTGGGCAAAAACTTGCCGGAGGAAGATGAGCAGCACATATCCGTTAATAAAATTGCCGCCCTGCCGGCAGAAGAAGTTGACTTAACAAATCCGTACTGCACGGAATTTATTGTAAAAAATACGGCAGTGGATGATAAAACCGTGCGCGCTGCGTTATCGCCGTTAGGAAATTCGCTTATTGTAGCGGCAATGGATGACGTGGTAAAAGTTCATATCCATACTGCCAACCCGGGCGTTGTTTTGCAGCAGGCACTTGAATGGGGCACGCTGCACGATATTAAAATTGACAACATGGCGGAGCAGCACGAGCACCGCGTATTCAGCGCGGCGGCAGTGCAGCAGCCGGCACCAAAAAAAGAAGGCACAGGTCTTGTAAGCGTGGCGGCAGGCAGCGGCATTGCGCAAATTATGCTGGCGCAGGGCGTTGATGAAATTATCAGCGGCGGGCAGAGCATGAACCCGCCTGTGGAAGAATTTGTACACGCCATTGAAAACGGTGCTTACAGCAAATATATTATTCTGCCCAACAATAAAAACATTGTGCTGGCGGCGCAGCAGGCGCAAAAACTGCTTGGCGCGGACCGTGTAAGCTATGTGCCGACCATTAATCTGGCGCAGGGCATTGCCGCAGTTCTGGCGTTCGATTCTTCGCAGACGATGGAAGAAAACACTGCCGCCATGACGGAAGCGGCGCAGAGCGCACATTGTGCGGCAGTAAGCATCGCCGTGCGCGACAGCGTTGTTGGCGGGCTGCCCATTATTAAGGGCGATTATATCGGCCTGTTGGAAAATAAAATCGTCTGCACAGGCTCGGGCTTAAACGAAGCGGCCCTAGGCGCGGTGCAGAAAGCCGGTACGGACTGGGAGCTTTTAACCCTGTACTACGGCAGCGATATTACCGAAAGCGAAGCACAAAGCGCAGCTGCAGAACTTGAAAAGCTGTGCCCCGGCGCGGAAGTAGAGGTGCTTGAAGGCGCGCAGCCTTTATACCCGCTGATTATAACTTTGGAATAGCATAAAATTAAGGCATGCAGGCCGCATGCCTTTTGTTTTGGAGGGGACTTATGCAGGAAATCATGCTGGCGATCGTCCTCGGCATTGCCGTGGGGCTCGCCAATTTGCTGAGCTATAAAATAAAATTTTATTTAAGTAAACTTTCTACGCTGTGCCTGTGTACCATGCTGTTTTGTCTTGGCGCAAAAATAGGCTGCGATGACGCACTGCTGGCAAAACTGGGCACGCTCGGCGTTCAGGCCGGAGCCATTGCTTTTGGCGCGGTGTGCGGCAGCATACTTTTTTTATCTGCCGCCATTAAACTGCTGGCGCGCCCGGCAGATACAGAGGAGGGCGAGTAATGCTTAGTGTTGCCGTTTCTCTCGTTGGCGGGCTGCTTTTTGGCTATTTGTTTTTAGATACGGGCGTTAAAGACACGCTGGATTTAATTTTAATGTCGGCGCTGGACGTAATGATTTTTATTGCCGGTATCGAAATCGGCAGCAACCGCGGCATTTTAAAACGCATCTGCAACGTGCACAGCGCGCTGCTGGCGCTTGCCATACCATTGGCGGTAGCCTGCGGCAGCATTTGCGGCGCACTGCTTTTGGGGCATATCGCCGGGCTGAGCGCGTATGATTCGCTGCTTGTCGGCGGCGGGCTTGGATGGTACAGTTTTTCTTCGGTTGTTATCAGCGCCATGTACAGTACAGAAATTGGTACAGTAGCGTTTTTGGCAAATATGATGCGTGAAATTTCCGGCTTCTTTTTAATACCGCTTTTGGTGCGCGTGCATAAATTTCTGGCGCTTGCCCCCAGCGGTGCGGCTACTATGGACAGCGGGCTGCCGGTAGTAATAAAATATACCAACCTGCATGTCGGGATGTACTCTTTCATCAACGGGCTGGTGCTTACGCTCATCGTGCCGGTGCTCATTTCGTGGCTGTTGAGTTTAAGGTGAAAAATATCGTCAATTTATAAAACAAAACCTGCCTTTCGTAAAACGTGGGCAGGTTAGTTTATGTTTGTAACTGATTATGCAGTTTTAATTTGTACTGCTCTTTTATATTTGCAAAGTGTTTGCGCTGTTTCAGCGATGCAAAAATGCTGCGGCTCTTTCGATTCCGTCCGGGAAAGGCACCGGACTCTTGTACAAAGTGCCTTAAATTTAGAAGCCGCAGTTTTTGTATCTTGCTTCACATTGTAAACATTTTGCTTTGCAGTTTAGTATTTGGAATTTGCGTAAGATTGCTGGGTGAGGCATTTTCCTCCCCATAGCATTCGGGTTCCATTTCAAAGGTAAGAGAAGTTACAAAAATATCATTGGAATCATAAGGTGATTTAGTTTTATAAATTCCGTCCGATATTTTTTGAAAATCAGATGTCATATATTTTTGGGGTGTGAAATTTTGAAAATTTTTCATATCGTCTTAATTCCTATAAATTTTTGATTTGGAGCTTTTCTCCATTCCCAGATAAATGGAAAGTTATTATCTAAATGCTGCTGGCACATGGCAATATGGTTCCCGAGTGAAATCAAGATTAGCGGGTTGTTCATCAACTAACTCTCCATTCCACTCAAGTCCGGTTTTGAAAGCGTTTGCAGCAGCCTTTGCTTCCATTTTTGTTAATAGTAATGCCGCATCCCGGTTTATATCTTCCTCACTGCACTTTGATGGGCTGCCGTATTTGTCGTAATAATAAGTTGGGCCGCAAAGCCAGTAGACCATTTTAGCAGTAACTATATCACAAGCGGGATTCATTACAATTTGTTCAACTGTAAACATTCCATCATCATAATTATAATCTGCAATCATGTAGTGGAGTTCTTCAGCGGATGTGATATGCGAAAATAATTCTGCAATTTCTTTTTTATAAGCTTCAAAACCTATTTCTCTTTGACGGCAGAATCCTTTATAAAATTCTTCTTCCTCACAGCCTTCCATTTCATCGTCAAACTCATCTTGTTCCATGTCTAAATAATAGTCATCTCCAGTACAAGACGCACGTTCCATAAAAATATCAAGTTCTTTTTTTCTTTCTTCTGACAGCATGATAATATCCTCCTTATCTAATAAATACATTGAATTGAGGTTTATTATTCTAATTATATTTTAACATAAATAATTAAGAAAAAATTTTAATGTGGTATATGAATTATCAAAAATTATTAAATTTACATAGGTATCATAAGGCTGTTATAAAACTAAAATTGGCTTTGTATAAAAAGGCGCGGGTTACGTCAGGCGCGACATTCAAAAAATAGGCAAACTATAATTAAAGTATTTGCAGCGTTTGCCGAGGACTGTTTGAGTTTGCGCAGCAAACGAGTTCCGCAGGTGCTGCAAATACTGGCTTATTTATTGCATTTGCCGTTTATTTTTTGCTGGAGCGAAGGCATTTTGGGCTGAGTCGCCAATTAGTGCCGAGTGATAGCGAAGGCAATAATTGTGCCAGCGAAGCTACGCAAATTTTGCGATTGAATAACGAGCAAAATTTACGCTACCTTAATATTTTAGCCCATAAAAAGTAGCAGCAGTAAAAACTAACTTAATAAATAATAAACTTAATTATAATTAAAAACGTAAATATAATCATATACAAATAAAACAAAACCTGCCTTGCGCAAAAACGCGGGCAGGTTATTTTATGCTTTTAGCTGATTATGTAGTTAAAATTGTATCGTTTTTTCGCATATTGTGCGTCAAATTGTAAGTTGTATTATTGTTTTTAAAGCTATTCAATAAGTAAAGCCGATTTATTTGCAATTTTTTCTTTAATAGCAAAAACCGTATCTTCAACTGAAAATAGAGTTGTGTCTAAAATATTTTTCTCGTATGTTCCTAAGTTATTAAATTGCTTCCACATAGTTTCTACTAATTCAATATTAGTTTTTCTATCTAATTTTGAACGTTCAATAGCTCGCTTCAAAGTTTCTTCCTTATTAGCCCTTAAAATTATATAATGAACTTCGTATCCTTCGCGTACAATGTTCAACCACGGCTCCAAAAACCAAGGACCGATAATGCCATCTACAATCACATCATAGCCTCCGCGGACATAACGCTTTGCGGCTTCTAAAAAAGCCTCTATCACAATTAGGTTTTGTTCGTTAGATTCAGGTAAATGTGGGGGAATTGCTCCTTTACTAAGATAATGGTAAAAATCATCTGTGTGCATATGCACTGACTTTTCCATACTGGATTCTTTTGCAACAATAGCTGATGTTGTGGTTTTTCCTGTTCCCGGTGCGCCGGTAATTACAATGATTCTTCCGTTCTTCATTTATTTCTATCCTTCCAAATTCCGATTTATTGCTTTGTTTATATATTAAGCGGCAAATTAAAACCTGTCAAATTATTGGTTTTGCATTTTAAGGCTGCCGTAAAATTAAAACCTGCCTTGTAAAAAAACGCATGGCAGGTTGTTTTATTTTCTGCTGTAAGCAGGATATTTAATTTTTATTGCGTGCGGCGGCTCGTTTCAGGCTGAGGCCGATACGGTTGCGTGCTTCGTCGATGCTGATAATTTCAGCTTCTACAATATCGCCGACAGCAACAACATCAAGCGGATGGCGGAAGCGTTTATCCGACAGCTCACTGCGGTGCGCAAAGCCGCTTGTTTTAAGGCCGATATCGATAAACGCGCCAAAGTCTACTACGTTTTGCACGCGCCCTTTAACAATGCTGCCAATGGCAAGGTCACTTAATTTGGCAACGTGTTTGCGTGTCAAGGGCGGCGGTGTGTCCTCGCGCGGGTCGCGCCCGGGGCGTGCCAGTGCAGCCAAAATGTCCGTAACGGTGGGCAGTCCGGCATTAAGCACTTTGGCTATCTGTTCAGCGTCGGCGTTTGCGGCGGCGTGCTGCAATTCTGCGCCGGTGCAGTCTTTTAAGCCAAAGCCCAAAAGTTTTATAATTTCTTCCGTCAGCTTGTAGCTTTCCGGGTGTACGCTGGTGTTGTCAAGCGGGTTTTGCGCGCCTGCAATGCGTAAAAAGCCTGCGCACTGCGTAAAGGCTGCGGGGCCAAGCCTGCTTACTTTTAAAAGTTCTTTGCGGGCGGTAAAGCTGCCGTGTTCATCGCGCCAGGCAATAATGTTTTTGGCAACGGTTGGCGAAACGCCTGCCACATAGCTTAAAAGTGCGGGTGATGCGGTGTTAAGTTCCACGCCAACGTGGTTAACGCAGCTTTCCACAACGCCGGTGAGCGTTTCGGACAGTTCTTTCTGGTTAACGTCGTGCTGGTACTGCCCTACGCCAATGGCCTTCGGCTCAATTTTTACAAGCTCCGCCAGCGGGTCCTGCACGCGGCGCGCTATGGAAACGGCACCGCGCAGCGAAACATCAAGTTCCGGCAGTTCTTCGCGTGCCAGCTTGGAGGCAGAATACACGGAAGCGCCTGCTTCGCTGACAATGGTGTAGGCAATGTTAAGCCGGTGTTTTTCAATCATCTGCGAGGTAAATTCTTCCGTTTCGTAAGAAGCTGTGCCGTTGCCGATGGCAACAAGCGTTACGCCGTAAGTGTTTACAAGGTTTAAAAAGCCTGCTTCGGCCTGTGCCCTTTGTTTTTCGCTGCCGGTAATGTATAAAGCGTCTGTAGCCAGTGTTTTGCCCTGCGGGCTGATAACAGCCGCTTTGCAGCCGGTACGGTAGCCGGGGTCAAGCCCAAGCACGGTGTGCCCGGCAACAGGCTGCTGCAATAACAGCTGGCGCAGATTGGCCGCAAAAATGCTGATGGCCTGCTTTTCGGCTTTTTCGGTAAGTTCGTTTCTTATTTCACGCTCCAGCGAAGGGAAAATAAGGCGTTTGTAGCTGTCGGCAAGTGCCGCTGTATACATTTCCGTCCATACGGTGTGCTGCTGTATTTTAAGTTTGCGCGCCAGTTTTTCGGTCATAATTTCGGCGGGGTATTTAAGGCTTACTTTTAAGAGCCCTTTGTTTTCGCCGCGGTTTAGTGCCAAAATGCGGTGCGGCGGCAGGCGGTGTACGGGTTCGGCATAATCCGCGTACATTAAAAAGTCTTTGGCTTCTGCTTCGTCTGCGCCAAGCGCCGATGCAAGCTCGGCGTTCTTCCACAGTTCGCGGCGTATAAAATCGCGCACGGCGGCGTTATCCGAGATGTTTTCGGCAACGATGTCCATTGCGCCCTGCCATGCTTCTTCGGCGCTGTTTACGCCTTTTTCCGCATCGATATGCAGTGCGGCAAGTTTTTCAAGCGGCAGCGGCGGCTGTACCTGCTGTGTTATAAGTTCTGCCAGCGGTTCCAGCCCTTTTTCGCGGGCTATCTGCGCGCGGGTGCGCTTTTTGGGGCGGTAGGGCAGATATAAATCTTCAAGTTCCTGCATTTTTACTGCGGCTTCAATCTGCGTTTTAAGTTCCGGCGTCAGTTTTTCCTGCGCTTCAATGGCGGTAAGTATTTCCGCACGGCGTTCTTCCAGCTGGCGCAGGTATTTGGCACGTTCTTCAATGCTGCGCAGCGCTTCTTCGTCCAAAGTGCCGGTGGCTTCTTTGCGGTAGCGCGCAATAAAGGGTATGGTGTTGCCGCCGTCCAAAAGTTCCAGCGCGGCGTGTATCTGCTGCGGTTTTACTTTCAGCTCGGCTGCTATAATTTGTTCAATAGTCATGGCGTACCTCGTTTTACAAAAATAATATTATTACATTCGCCGCGGTCAGGAAAAATCCTTGTGGCGTTTTAGTGAAATATTTTTGTCAACGGATAATGAATATTGACAGAGAAAATCTTATTTAATATAATTATTAAAAAGATTTATTAAGGCTGCATTGCTTTAAGGGCAATGCCGGAAGGAGGAGCTTATGTTAACTAACAGCGAACTTACTGCTATTTTGCGCGAAAACGGCTATAAAGTTACGCCGCAGCGCCTGGCTGTGTACGAAACGCTGGCAGCAACGCATGAACATCCCAGTGCTGAAATGCTGTACAAAACGCTGCGCCCCAAATATCCTTCCATGAGTTTTGCTACCGTATATAAAACCGTGGAGATATTAAACAGGCTGCATGTCATCCAAATCATCAATACCGGTGAGGACAGCTTCCGCTATGATGCCGACATCAGCGACCATCACCATGTGCAGTGCACCTGCTGCGGCAAGGTAGAGGATTTGTTTAATGTTGATTACAGCGGAATTATGGCACAGGCCGAAAAAGAAAGCGGCTACAAATTAAGCGGGCACCAGTTCTATTTTTACGGGGTCTGCGAAAACTGCCGCAAAAAACACTGAGCGTATGAAAGGGCCCCATTCGGGGTCCTGTTTATTTTTCAGGGGAAAATAAAAGTTACAAATATTTAAAAAAATTTACTTTTTTATCAATCTTAAGTGCTTAACTTTTGCTATAATTATAAGGTAAAAGTAAAAATGGGGAGGATTAGCTATGGAACTTGCCCAAAGAATTGAACATACATTATTAAAACCAGAAGCAACCGTTAAAGATATTATGCGCCTTTGCGACGAAGCGCAGAAATACCACCTGTACGCCGTATGCGTAAATCCGTGCTATGTGCCGCTGGCAAAGCATCTTTTGCAGGGCACGGAGGTAAAAGTTGTAACCGTGGTTGGTTTTCCGCTGGGCGCAACTTTCAGCAGCGTTAAAGCGCTGGAAGCCAAAACGGCAATGGAAGAACATGCCGATGAAATTGATATGGTTATGAATGTTTCGGCCTTTAAAACAGGCGATTATGCTGCCGTAACGGAAGATATCCGCCGCGTTGTGGAAGCAGCGGCGCCCTGCCCGGTAAAAGTTATTATCGAAGCGGCGTACCTTACTCCGCGTGAAAAACGCACTGCCTGCCGCATTATTGCCGATGGCGGCGCAAAATTTGTAAAAACCTCCACCGGTTTCGGCAAAGGCGGCGCAACTGTGGAAGATGTAAAACTTTTGCACGAAGAAGCAGGCAAATATGGTTTAAAAGTTAAAGCCGCAGGCGGAATCCGCGATGCGGAAACTGCCAAAGCCATGGTTGAAGCAGGCGCCGACCGCATAGGAACCAGCGCAGGCGCAGCCATTGCCGCAGGTGAAGCATGACGGGCGAATTTAAAATTTCCGTGCTGGCCAGCGGCAGCAAAGGCAATGCCACCATTATTACAGCGGGCGGCAAAAACTTTTTGATAGATGCCGGTATCAGCTGCCGTCAGCTTACGCAGCGCATAAAAGAAACCGGCATGCAGCCGGAGGATTTGGACGGCGTGCTTTTGACGCACGAACACCGTGACCATATCAGCGGCCTGCCGGTATTCAGCCGTAAATACCACTTGCCGGTGTTTGCCAACGAGCCGACCTGGCGCAGTTTGCCGCAGCGCAGCGAAATGGAACGCAGCTGCTGCCGTCTGCTGCCAAAATGCCTGGAAACGGAAGGGCTGAAAATTGAAAACTTTGCCGTTCCGCATGACGCGGCAGGGGCCGTAGGCTATGTGTTCAGCTATGCCGGTGCGCGCTGCGTGTACCTTACGGACGTTGGCTTTATTACGGAAGAAATTAAAAATAACGTTGCCGGTGCGGATACACTGGTGCTTGAAGCAAACCACGACGAAGAAATGCTTAAAAAGGGCATTTACCCATATGCTCTAAAGCAGCGCATTCTGGGTACGCGCGGGCATTTATCCAACAAAGCCGCGGGCTGGCTGCTTTCGCAGATGGAGCGGCTGCCGGGTGAAGTAATACTGGCGCATCTCAGCCAGGAAAACAACACGCCGGAGCTTGCGCTTAAAACGGTGCGTGGAATTTTGGACGCAGGAGAAACCGGCGGGGATACGCAAATATATGTAGCCTCGCAGGATGAAATAGTAAAAAATTATTGAGGGGTGTAAAAAATGCAGAAAACATTGCTTAAAAAATCAATGAATTTATTTTTGTGCGGCATATTAAGCACGGCCGTGCTTTTAGGCGGCTGCGGCATCGGCAATACTGCTAATACGCAGAAAGAAGAACAGCCTGCCGCCGCAGTTCAGCAGGAAGTAAAACTTTCCGGCGCGCGCAATACTCCGGTAGTGGTAGCTGCGCAAAAAGTTGGCCCTGCCGTTGTAGGCATAACCAACAAAGCCTATGTGCGCGACTTTTTTAACCGCGTGCAGCTTACCGAGCGCGGTACAGGCAGCGGCGTTATTTACGATAAAAGCGGCCTGATTGCCACCAACAACCACGTTGTGGAAGGCGCGCAGGAAATTATCGTGAGCCTGACGGACGGGCGCAGCGTTAAAGGCAAGGTGCTTGGCGCAGATGCCGCAACAGACCTTGCCGTTGTTAAAATTGATGTTGATGAAGATTTGCCGGTAGCCAAATTCGGCGATTCTTCCACCTTGCAGGTTGGTGAACCCGCTATTGCCATCGGCAACCCGCTGGGGCTGGAATTCCGCGGCAGCGTAACGGTTGGCGTTATCAGCGCGTTAAACCGCTCTATCGAACTGGGCGACCGCAAGTTTAACCTTATTCAGACTGATGCCGCTATTAACCCCGGCAACTCCGGCGGTGCGCTTGTTAATGCCGACGGCGAGGTTGTAGGCATTAACTCTGCCAAAGTAGCGGTAAGCGGCGTTGAAGGCATTGGTTTTGCCATCCCGGTAAACTCTGCCAAACCTATTTTGGACGAGCTTGCCCAGCATGGACGCATTGCACGCCCGTACATCGGCGCCAGCCTGATTGATAAAGATATTTCCGCACGTTATGGCTTTGACCTTGATTTGCACGGGGGCATTTTTGTAATGAAAATTGTTACCGGCGGCCCGGTTTATAATGCAGGCATGCGCCCCGGCGACATTATTTTAACCTTTGACGGCGCTAAAGTGGAAACCGTACCTGAACTGCGCACCAAACTTGCAGAAAAGAAAGTTGGCGACACCGTTGCCATTGTTGTGCTGCGTGCAGGCATTGAACGCACTTTGCAGGTAACTTTGCAGGAAATGCCGGAGGGAAACTGATATGAAAATCAGCCTCGTCTGCGTAGGTAAAATTAAGGAAAAATACCTTACCGAAGGCATTGCTGAGTTTACCAAACGCCTGACGCCGTACTGCAAGCTGGAAACCATTGCCATTGGCGAAGAAAAAATGCCGGATAACCCTTCGCCTGCCGAAAAAGAGCAGGTGCTGGCTAAAGAAACGGAGCGTTTGATAAACGGCATACCAGCAAGCGCTTATGTGGTGCTTTTGGACTTGCAGGGCAGGGAAATAACCTCGCCGCAGCTGGCGGAACTGTTTGACGGCTGGGCGCTGGCGGGCAAAAGCCATATCGCCTTTGTTATCGGCGGAGCATTTGGCTACACGGATGCTTTGCGCAGGCGCGCAGATATGCGCTGGAGCTTTTCAAAACTGACTTTTACGCACCAGATGATACGTCTTTTATTGGTAGAACAAATTTACCGCGCCTTTAAAATAAGCCGCGGGGAAAAGTACCATTGGTGAAAGCAAGTTAATAATAATAAAAAGCCGCAGTTCACTTTGAACTGCGGCTTTTTGCCTTAAAGTAACATAAGTATATTTTTCCACACTTTTCTCCGTTTAAAGTTATATTAAATCAAAAACTCAATACACTAAAACGCCGATAATACCACTGATGAGCATAAGGGTGATTGCACCGACTTTGCGGTAGTAATGCAGGTAAAACAGCACGGCCAGCACCGGTATGCCGATGGGGTTAAACGTGCTGCTTTCGCTGGTGGCGTTGTCTATCGGGAAAATGGTAATATCTAAAAAGAAAATTACCGCCGTAATCATAAAGGCAATAACCGCCGGGCGGATGCCACACAGCGCTTCTTTAACAAGGCGCGACTGGCTGAACTTTTTCAGCGAGCGGGCAACAAAATAAACTATAATGAACGAAGGCAGTGATACGCCGAGCGTGGCGATAAACGAACCCATAAACGCCGGTACAAAATCAGGCCCGCACACGCGCGCCCCAACGTAGGTTGCGGTGTTGACGGCAATCGGTCCCGGTGTCATTTGCGAAATGGTGATAATACGTGCGTATTCTGCTGCCGGAATCCACCCGTGAGCCAAAACCTCCTGCTGAATGACGCTGACCATGGCAAGCCCGCCGCCGAAGGAGAACAGGCCGATTTTAAAGAACACAAAAAACAAATCCCAGTAAATGCCCATCATTCAGCACTCCTTCCCAAAAGGCGGTAAGCGGCAATGGCGTACAGCGCCGCCGCGATAACGGTGGAGGCAATGCCGAAGCCCAAAACGTAAATTTCCGCAACGGAAATTAAAAGTATAGCCCACCCAAGTTTGTTGCTGACGGAAGAAGCAAACATTTTTTTTGTGGCAACTACCAAAAGCACAGTAATGGCAGCGTTAACTCCGGCGAAGAATTTTAAAATATAAGTGTTGCTGTCCAGTCCGCTGGAGGCAAACAGCATGGCAATGGCAAAAATAATTAAAAACGAAGGCAGCACTACGCCGATGGTGCAGACAAGCGCGCCCATAATTCCCGCTAGGCGGTAGCCTAAAAAAGTGGCGGAGTTAACGGCAATAACGCCCGGCAGCGATTGTGCAATCGCCAGCACGTCGGTAATGTCCTTATCGTCAATCCAGCCCTGACGTTCAACAAATTCGTCGCGGATTAAGGGAATCATGGCAAGGCCGCCGCCGATAGTGAACAACCCTATTTTAAAAAACACATTGAACATGTGCAGGTAACTTACTTGTTTTTGCTGCATATCAACACTTCTTTCCCAAAACATAATTAACAGGTGATAAATATATTATCTCCTAAATATGCAGGCTTGGCAAGTTAAATTGTGGAAATGTTATTGTTTATGTCATTTAGTTTTAATTTACGTTTCCTTTTTGTATTTACGCTAATATTTTTTAATTTACTTTTTTATTCATATTACTTTTTGTTGTGCAAACTCAAACAGTCCTCGGCAAATGCTGCAAGTGCTTTAATTATGGTTTGCCTATTTTTTGAATGCCGCAGCTCCGCTCAAATTCGTACTTTGGTAACTTTTTACTACATACAGCAATGTTTACGTAGTTTTTATTACATAATATATTAAAGTACATAAATTTTTACAATTTGCAGTAGTAAAGTTTGATATAAAGGTAGAGTATTCTAAATCAAATACAAAAAGTTCGGTTTGCGGCTAAATCGCGGCATTAAAAATTTAGCGGTATTTACTAAAAAGCAATAAAAATTTACAGGTGTTTGAGCGAAGCGAGTTCCGTGGAAATTTTTATTGGTTGCTGTGTGCCGCGTGCGGATTTTTTGCTTTAGCAATAAAATTCGTAAATTTTTGCTAGCCGCGAAACTTTCTTGGTTCGTTCTTTGGTTACAAAGAATGAACATGAATAATAAAGTAAATTAGTATATAATAAAATAAATTCAAAGATGTAAAGTAAGAAATAGCACTCCATTGTTTGACAATAATTAAAAATCAATTATAATATAAAGAAAGAGGGATAATCCGGTAGTCGCGTGTCGGTTCTCTCCTCGAAAGTTAACAACTGTTGAAAGAAAGACCGGCTTCGACCATAGCTGGTCTTATTTCATTTTACGCTGTTATTAGCTGAGTCGCCAATTAGAAACGAGCCATAAGCGAAGTTTATAATTGTGACAGCGAAGCTATGCAAATTTTGCGATTGAATAATGAGCAAAATTTACGATACCTTAATATTTTTGGCCTACAAAAAGTAATCTGAGTAATAGAGTAAATCAAAATATATTATTATAAATACAAAGGCATTAACCAAAAACGCCATGACCTAAAAGTCATGGCGTTTTAATATAACAAATATAAAATTACTGCCTTTTTATCTCCGCATCCACGGATGTTTTCCATTTTAAAACAAGCGCAACGATAAGGCTTAACACAAATACTGCTGCAAAAACATACAGCGTTGCCGTGTAGCCGCTGGTGGTTTCGCGCATGTAGGATAACAGCAGCGGCCCGGCAATACCTGCCAGTCCCCACGCCGTTAAAATTTTGCCGTGGATGGCGCTTAATTCTTTCGTCCCGAACAAATCGCTTAAATACGCCGGCATGCACGAAAAACCGCCGCCGTAGCAGGAAATAATTACAAATACCAAAATCTGGAACAGCAGGGCATTAGCTGTTTGTGCCAGCAGGTAAAAAGCTGCAATTTCGATAATGAAAAACAAAACATATACGCTGCGCCTGCCAATATAATCGGAAACAGTGGACCAGGCAATGCGCCCACCGCCGTTAATCAGCCCGATAATGCCAACCATGGAAGCTGCTGCTTCCGGCGTCATGCCTGCAACCTCCTGCGCCATGGGCGAAGCTACTGCCAAAAGCCCGATGCCGCAGGTGATGTTGGTAAAGAATATCCACCACAGTGCGTAAAACTGCCAGGTTTTACGCGCCTGCGCCGCAGTATAGCTTTTGGGCTGCAAAAGTGTGGTGTAGCCGCTTTTTGCTTGCTGCTCCTGCGGCTGTGTTTTGGGCGGCTCTAAGTACGAGGCTGAAAGCACCATAATTACCATGTATGCTGCGCCCAGAATAATAAAGTTTTGCATAAGCCCGTAAGCCGCAACAAGGTGCTGCATTAACGGCCCGGCAATTAAACTTGCAAAGCCAAAGCCCATAATGGCAAGCCCGGTGGCAAAGCCGCGGTTATTGGGAAACCATTTAACCAAAGTTGATACCGGCGTTATATAGCCAACGCCCAGCCCGATGCCGCCGATAAAACCGTAAAACAAATACAGCAGCGCAAGGCTTTTTAAATGTACGGCAAGGGCAGTGCCAAGCATGCCGGTGCCAAAAAACAACGCGCTGGTAAACCCGCTTCTGCGCGGGCCGTGTTTTTCTACAAAGCCGCCTAAAAATCCGGCGGAAAGCCCTAAAAACAAAATAGCAATGGAAAAAGCCCATGTTGTTTCCTGCAAGGTAAAGCCAAGTTCCGCCATAATGGGGCGGGTAAGTACGCTCCACGCATAAACGCTGCCGATGGAAATGTGGATGCCTACTGCTGCCAGTGCGATAAGCCATCTGTTTTTCATAATAAAATCTCCTTTACTGTGCAACGAAGGAGAGAAATAACCAAACAAAAAAGCCGTCCGGGCATTTCTCTCTGCCCAGACGGCCGGCTAATCTTACAGCAGCGCGGTCCACGTGGTTAGTTCCACTTATATCCGTCAGTTCCGCGTCGCCTATGCAATTGAACAAGTTAATTATATCAGCCACGGCTTTTTTGTCAAGCAAATCTGCGCATAAGCCGGGCAATTTTGTTTTTGGCGCTGATTTGTGTTAAGATATAAACATACTTGTGAGCGAGGTAAGATTATGATTTTAAGTGCAGAAAATTTGGGCCATAGTTATGGCGTAAGAACTTTGTTTAAAAATATCAGTTTTAATATAGAAGAAGGCGACAAAATAGGAGTTATCGGCGTTAACGGCACGGGCAAAAGCACGCTGCTGCGCGATATAGCCACCGGCGAACCAAGCGAAGGCAAAATTACCAAAAACGGCACCTGCGTAATTGAATATTTGCCGCAGGACCCTGCTTTTGACCCTGACGCAACGGTGCTGGAGCAGGTGTTCAGGGGTGAATCGCCGCAGCTTGACGTTGTGCGCCGTTATGAAGAAGCCGTGCAGCAGGCAGCGGCAGAGCCGGAAAATAAAGCCGCGCGCCAGAAGCTGCTTGCTTTGCAGCAGGAGATGGACAGCAAATTTGCTTGGCAGATGGAAAGCGAAGCCAAAGCAGTTTTGGATAAACTTGGCATTACCGATTTGCAGCAGCCGATGAAAGAATTAAGCGGCGGACAGCGCAAACGCGTTGCTTTGGCCGGTGTTTTGGTGCGCCCCAGCGACCTTTTGATTTTGGACGAACCTACCAACCACATGGACAACGAAACCGTTGCCTGGCTGGAAGAAGTTTTGCAGAAACGCAAGGGTGCGCTTTTAATGGTTACGCACGACCGTTATTTTTTTGACCGTGTTGTAAACCGCACTTTGGAAATTGACGGCGGCGAAGGCTATTTATATACCGGCAATTACAGCCTGTTTTTGCAAAAGCGCGAAGAACGCCGCATTGCGGCAGCCGGTGCAGCGCAGCGCCTGCGCAACGTGTACCGGCGCGAACTGGCGTGGATAAGCCGCGGGGCGGAAGCACGCCGCACCAAAAGCAAAGAGCGCATTGAGCGCTTTAATGAATTGAAAAAAGAAGTAAATAACATCAAAACCGAGCAGCAGCTGGAAATTTCTTCAGTTGGCTCACGCCTTGGCAAAACCATTATTGAGTGCGAGCATATCGGGCTGGATTACGGAGGCAAAACCTATATTGATGATTTTAACTATGTGCTGCTGCGCAATGACCGCATTGGCATTGTTGGCCCTAACGGCAGCGGCAAAAGCAGTTTAATGGATATTATCGCCGGGAGGCTTGCGCCGACACGCGGCACCGTTAAGGTTGGGCAAACTGTAAAAATTGGCTATTTTGCCCAGCACAGCGAGTTTAAGGACGCCGACTGCCGCGTTTTGGAATATATAAAAAACGTCAGTGATTATATTGAAACCGCAGACGGCACGCGCATAACGGCGGCGCAGATGCTGGAACGCTTCTTGTTTCCGCCGGAGCTGCAATGGGTGCCGGTAAGCAAATTAAGCGGCGGCGAAAAGCGCCGTTTGTACCTTTTGAGCGTTTTAATGAGCGCGCCTAACGTGCTTATACTGGACGAACCTACCAATGACCTCGACATACCGACGCTTTCGGTACTGGAGGATTACCTTGATACCTTTAACGGTGCAGTTATTGCCGTATCGCACGACCGTTATTTTTTAGACAGGTTTGCCGGTAAAATTTTTGCTTTTATGGGCGGCGGTGAAGTGCGCCAGTTTATTGGCGATTACAGCCGTTACGAACAGGCCCGCGCCGAAGCGCAAAACCTTGCGCGCCAGCAGGAACGCGCACAGAGCACTGCCAAACCGCAGCAGCGCGAGGAAAAGCAGCGTGCGCCCAAAATGACTTATAAGGAAAAGCTGGAATACGAGCAGATAGAGCAGGTTATTGCGCAGGCAGAAGCGGAACTGAAAATGACGGAAATGGAAATTAACGCCTGCGGCACGGACTTTGTAAAACTTACGGAGCTTACTGCAAAGCAGCAGGAACTTACGCAGCGCATCAGCGATTTAACCGACCGCTGGGCGTATCTTGAAGAACTGGCCGAAGCGGAAGCGGCAAAATAGAAAGGAAGTTTATGTTAGGCAAAAAGAATGCAGTGCGTCTTAGGCGGCTGCTGGACGTAATGATACCCATTTTAATAACGCAAACGGCCATTATGGCGATGAATTTCTGTGATTCGGCCATGAGCGGTCATGCCGGTGCGGTACACCTTGCGGGCACTGCCATCGGCGGCAATTTGTGGATGCCGGTTATGGCATCGCTGAACGGTATTTTGCTTGGTTCCATGCCGATAATTGCTCATCTTTTGGGCAGGGGCGAGCGGCAGAATATTGGCAGGGTAGTGCGCCATACCATGTTGCTGGCAACGGCGTTTTCACTGCTGCTGCTGGTTGTGGGCGTGCTGTTTTTAGACAGGCTGCTGGGAACCTTTGGGCTTGAGCCGCAGGTTCATTATATTGCCAAAATGTATATCGCCGCTATCGGCGTGGGCGTGCTGCCGTTCTTTTTATCCACGGCGCTGCGTGCACTGGTAGATACCAGCGGCTACACCGGCATTACCATGAAAATTTACCTTTTGGCGCTGCCGGTAAACGCATTTTTAAACTACTGCCTTATTTTCGGCAAATTTGGCGCTCCGGCGCTGGGCGGCATTGGCGCAGGCCTTGCAACCGGCATTACCTATTGGCTGGAATTTTTTATCTTCGTCTGGGTAGTGCATAAGCTGCCTGCATTTGCGCCCTTGCGCATTTTTACCGGCAAGTTTAAGTTTGATATGGCGCAGCTGCGCGAAAACCTGTCGCTTGGCGTACCCATGGGCATGGCAATTTTTATGGAAGCGAGCATTTTCGGCGTTATAGCCATTTTTATTGCCAAGTTCGGTACGGTTATTATTGCTGCGCATCAGGCGGCAATGAGTTTTACTTCGCTTTTATATATGGTGCCGCTCAGTTTTTCCATGTCGCTGACCATTGTTGTAGGCGTTGAAGCCGGTGCCCGCCGTTTCGGCGAAGCGCTGCGCTACAGTTTGCTCGGCATTGCCTGCAATATTACAGTGGCAGTGCTGCTGACGATTTTTGTATTGTTCGACCGTGAATTTATTGCCGGGCTCTACACTTCGGAGCCTGTAATTATCAGGCGGACCATTGGTTTTTTGTTCTACGCCATGTTCTTTCAGGTTATGGACGCTACTGCCGCACCGATACAGGGCATTTTGCGCGGCTATAAAGACGTTAAGGCAACCTTTTGGGCGGGGCTGGCAGCCTACTGGCTGATTTGTCTGCCTTTGGGCTGTTATTTTGATTATTACATGCACTTCGGCCCTTCATCTTACTGGCTGAGCCTTGATATAGGGCTTTTATGCGCGGTACTGTTTCTGGGCGGGCGCTTTTGGTATTTGCAGCGCAAAATAAAAATTAACGGCGGGTTAGAGTAGAATAAAGGTATACCTTGCTTTGAGAGGAAAGGGAGCTTTATATGGATTTTTATCTGCAAGGCCTGGCTTTAGGGCTTGCTTATGTTGCGCCAATCGGCATGCAGAACCTGTTTGTTATTAACAGCGCGCTTACGCAGACGCGCCTGCGGGCGCTTGTAACGGCGCTTATAGTTATCTTTTTTGACGTTACGCTGGCTCAGGCATGCTTTTTCGGCATTGGCCTTGTTATGCAAAAATACCCGCCGGTGCAGCTTGGCATATTGCTGCTGGGCGGGCTGGTAGTAGTATATATCGGCGTAAGCCTGTTAAAAAGCAGCGTACGGCAAATTGGCGGCGCGCAGCAAATGCCGCTTGGCAAAACCGTGTGGGCGGCTTGTGTGGTAACGTGGTTCAACGCGCAGGCTGTTATCGACGGCACAATGCTGCTGGGTGCTTTTAAAGCCTCCATGACGGAAGCGCAGTCGCTGCATTTTTTGTTTGGAGTGCTTTCGGCCTCATGCCTTTGGTTTGTAACACTTGCCATGGTTGTTTCACTGGCTGGCAGCCTGGTAACGCCGCGTGTGTTGGGGGTTATTAATAAAATCTGCGGGGCGGTAATTGCCATTTACGGTTTAAGGCTGCTGTGGCATTTTGCAGAAATTATTTAAAGGCTCAAACTTTTTTCTTAAACAAATTTAAGGTATCTCTGCGGTTTTTTTAACGTTAAAATATAGATGAAACAAAACAAAGGAGGCTTGTGTATATGCTTAATCCTATCGTTATTTGCGCATAAGCAGGGCTTTTGCAGCAAAATAAATGAATACGTGTTGCAATAACCCTTGCTGTTCCTGCAAAAATATTAATTAGGAGCGCAAAATGAGCTATAAAAAAGCAACACATGTTCTGCCGCACGATTTATTATTAAAAATTCAGCAATATATTGACGGCGAATTTATTTATATACCAAGGGCGGTAAACAACAAAAAGGAATGGGGAGAAACCACCGCAACACGCAGTGAACTCCGCGAAAGAAACAACCGCATTTATGCTGATTATCTGTCCGGGGTAAAAACGGAAGCTTTGGCAGAGAAGTATTATCTGTCGTTAAAAAGTATTCAGCGTATTATCAGGCAGTTCAAAAATAACAGTTAAAAGCAGGCTGATATGGTTCTTACCGTATCAGCCTTTTCTCTTATTTGTTTCGTAAAAGAACATTAGGTTGGCTTCACGCCGGCGCAATGTTAAACTTTGCTTGTTTAAACGGGGCTGTTCTTTTATAGGCAGAAAGCCCTTGTTTAAAAATAAAAAGCAGAGGAAGAATATGAGAATAATTATCTGGGAAATACAATGCCATTCGCTGCCGTTAGTTGTAAAGCACTGCAAAAAATGCGGCAAAGAAGAAAAATTTTACTGTACTAAAAAATTCCGCGTAAATGCGCAGAAAAAATCTTTGGATATCTGGCTTATATACAGCTGTGCCGCCTGCAATACAACGTGGAATGCCAGAGTTTACGCACATATTTCTCCGCAGGCATTAAGCCAAAAACAGTTAAACGGTTTTATGGAAAACAATTATGCGCTTGTTAAGCGTTACGCCATGGACGCTGATTTTCTTTATAACAGCGGCGCCGGTAAAATTTTACTGCCGCAGTATTCCGTTATTGGCGAGGAGTTTTCTTTAAATGAAGCTGTTGAGCTGGAAATTAAAACCAAATACCCCTTAGCGGTAAAAGTTATTGCCGTAATAAAAGAAAAACTGTATTTACCGCACAGCACTTGCCTGCGTTTAATTGAAAATAACAATATATTGTAACTACTAATGGCAGCAATTAAAAAAAGTGCAGGTTAAAAAACGGCATAAGCCTTATTTTTAAGCCGGAAGAAGAAAAAAGCTGCCTTTAGCAGTGGCTGATGAAAGGCAGTTTTATAAATTATTATATGCTTTTTGGGTATAAAATTACTGCAAAACAAGTATTTGTTTTATATAAACGCTGCTTTTATAATAAAAGCACGGAAACAAAGCCGTAAAAATTAAAAGATGAGAGGAAGATAGTATATGAAAATGAAACGTAAACTTTTGCTGCTGCTTGCCGGACTTGCTGTTTTGGGCTGCGGAACTGCATTGGCAGCAGAAGCGGACGGGCATCCGGATAATTTTTACAAAAGCGATAAAGTAACCGTGCAGAATGTAGATTTTAACAACCAATACAAAATGAAGGTAGCCGGGCATTTATTTACGCCGAAAGTTAAAAACGTCAACAACGGCGCGGCAGTAATTGTGGGGCACCCCATGGGCGCGGTTAAGGAACAGAGCGCCGATTTATATGCCACCAAACTTGCAGAACAGGGCTTTACAACTCTTTCTATCGACCTTTCCTTCTGGGGCGGCAGCGAAGCACATTAGCGCGAATTCAGTGAAAAAGCCTATGCCCGTGCGGCAGAGCCGAAAGAACTTTATATTGTTCCCGGCGCAGGCCATGTTGATTTGTACGATAAAACCGATTTGATTCCCTTCGGCAAATTAACGGACTTTTTTGCAGACGCGCTTAAATAACGCCGCCGTGCACTGAAAATATAAAAATAAAATAATAAACACTTCCGTTGTACATAAAAAACTTTTAGCGGGAACTAAAGATTTTATCTTAAAGCAGCGGAAGTGTTTTATTTTGCTCTTTTTATTTTTCGTTGACAATCAGTGCCATAACAACAAGGTCGGTTTTGGAATGTGCGCTGTTGCCGATGCTGTGGCTTTCGCCTTCGGGGCAGAATGCCACGTCGCCGGGGAACAGCTCCATTTCCGTACCGTTGTCGTTGTATTCGGCGGTGCCGCTTAAAATATACAGCGTTTCGCTGGTGCCTTCGTGCTTATGGTAGCCAAGCGAGCACCCCGGTTTTAAAATAACGCGGGCATAAGCTGCAATTTTGCCGTTATAAACTTTCTCGTCTATAATGTGCTCCATAATGGTTGTGCCGGTGCCTCCGGCGCGTTTTTCAAAATAATCGGTTTTCCTGTCGGTTACAAGCATTTTTGGTACATCCCCTCTGTAATAAATTTAACACAATGGTTTATTCGCAGTGCTTTGCAAAAATTCCTGCGGAAAAATTTAAAAATTTTTTAATTTAGGGCTTTACAAATTTAGCGAACTAAAGTATAATCTAAAACATAACAACGATATTTAATTTTTTGAAGGGGGATTTTCAAATGAAGAAACTTTTACTTTTAGCAATGACGATGCTGATGGCAGTAATGCTGGTAGCCGGCTGCGGCAGCGACGGCCCGAAAAAAATGGTTGTAGGCCTTGATGACAACTTTGCGCCGATGGGCTTCCGTAACGAGAAAAATGAAATTGTCGGCTATGATATCGACATGGCACGTGAAGCCTGCAAACGCGCAGGGCTGGAAGTTGAATTTAAACCTATCGACTGGGCTTCCAAAGAAGCTGAAATGAAAGGCAAACGCATTGACGCCATCTGGAACTGCTTTACCGTTAATCCGGAACGCGCTGAAGTTTACCAGCTTTCCAAACCTTATATGAAAAACGCTCAGCTGATTGTTGTACCGGCAAATTCTTCCATTAATAAAATTGCCGACCTGGCCGGAAAAGTTGTAGCAGTACAGGATGACAGCACCGGTTCTTACATTATCGACGGCAACGACGAAATGCGCAATTCTTTGAAAGAATACAGAAAATATCCTGACTTTGCAGCCGTTTACATGGATATCGACAGCGGCCGTGTTGAAGCAGCAGTTGTAGACGCCGTACTTGCCCGTTACTATGACAGCAAAAACCCCGGCAAATACAGAATCCTTGAAGAAAACCTCGGTGATGAAGTTGTAGCCGTTGCTTTCCGTAAGGACGACAAAGATTATGCACCGCTGATTGACAAAGCGCTGGACGAAATGAAAAAAGACGGCACTGCCAAAAAGATTTCCGAACAATGGTTCAACGCTGATTTAACCAACTACTAAGATTTAGTAAAGCCGCGGGCCGGTAGTAATGCTGCCGGTCCGCCAAACTGTTAATGCCCGAGGAGTAAAAAATGGATTATGTTATAAGCATCCTGCCGCAGATGTGGGAGGGAACCCTTGAAACTATAAGATTGTTTGCGATAACTATTGTGCTTTCGATACCGCTTGGCGTGCTTCTGGCGCTGGGGCGCGTATCCGGCTTTAAGGCGCTGCGCGATATAATAGGCGTTTATGTATGGCTGTTGCGCGGTACGCCGCTGATGCTGCAATTGCTGTTTGTATATTACGGCCTGCCGTTTATTCCCGGCATAGGCGTAAGGCTGGATGATTTTCCGGCTGCGGTTTTTGCCTTTGTACTGAACTATGCCGCTTATTTCTGCGAAATTTTCCGCGCAGGCATTCAGGCTGTGCCGAAAGGCCAGTACGAAGCTGCCCGCACTTTGGGCATGAATTATGTGCAGACCATGCGCCGCATTGTGCTGCCGCAGGTTTTCCGCCTGATTCTGCCGCCGGTAAGCAACGAAACCATTACTTTGGTTAAAGATACTTCTTTAATTTACGTATTGGCAATGAATGACCTTCTGCGTACAACGCGCAACCTTGTACAGCGCGATTTCAGCATTACGCCGTTTTTGGTTGCGGGCGTGTTTTACCTTTTGATGACCCTTGTTTTAACCTACGGGTTCAATAAGTTGGAACGCAAATATTCCAGATATGACTGACAGGAGCATTTAGTATCATGAACAAAATTAACGCACAAAATATCTATAAAAGTTTTCAGGGGCTGGAAGTTTTAAAGGGCATTAATTTAAGTGTTGACGAAGGCGAAGTTGTTGCGGTTATAGGCCCCAGCGGCGGCGGTAAAAGTACTTTTCTGCGCTGCCTGAACAAGCTGGAAATTATCGACAGCGGCAAAATCGTTATCGACGGCGAAACGCTTGCCGAAACCAAACCGGACGGGCAGGTTGTATATGCGCCCGGCGATGAAAGCCGCCGCATTGCCTGCAAAATGGGCATGGTGTTTCAGCAGTTTAATTTGTTCCCGCACATGACGGTGCTGGAAAACCTTATTGAAGCGCCGGTGCAGGTGCAGAAGCGCAACCGCGACGAAGTTATTGAAGAAGCGAAGGTTCTTTTGAGTAAGGTAGGGCTTTTGGAAAAAGCGCACGAATACCCGCGCCGTTTAAGCGGCGGGCAGCAGCAGCGCGTGGCCATTGCAAGGGCGCTGGCAACAAAACCTGCCATTATGCTGTTTGATGAACCTACTTCTTCGCTTGACCCGGAACTGACCGGCGAAGTTTTGCGCACCATGCGCGAACTGGCCGAAGAAAAAATGACCATGGTTGTTGTAACGCACGAAATGGGTTTTGCCCGCGAGGTTGCAACCAAAGTGTTGTTTATGGCAGACGGTTACGTGCAGGCGGAAGGAACGCCGCAGGAAATTTTTGAAAACCCCCAAAATGAACGTTTAAAAGCATTTTTGCATAAAGTGCTTAAATAACAAAAAGGCATTGCGCGTTGTGCGTAATGCCTTTTGTGCTGTTACGGCGTTCAGCCGAGCTTTGCCATAAATTTTTCTTTGTTTATAATAAAGCGTTCGTGCGTGCCTTTGCCGATTTGCTTGTCCTCGTCGGCGGCGGTAATTTCAAAAACAAGTTTGCGCCCTTCAACGGCGGTAAGCGTGGCGGTGGCGGTAACTTTTTTGCCCATGCCGGTAGCGGCGTCGTGCGTAATATTTACCAAAGTGCCAACGCTGGTCGATTCTTCATCAAGGCAGGCGGCAACGGCGTTGCAGGCAGCCTGTTCCATAAGGGCAATCATGCTGGGCGTGGCAAAAACATGCAGGCTGCCGCTGCCCATGGCAAGCGCAGTGTTGGTTTCGCGCACAACGGTTTCGGCGGTTCCGGCAAGGCCGGGTTTTAATTCTTGCAGCATATTTCATACATCCTTTACTGTAAAATTTGCTTATGCTAACATCTTAAACGCTTTTTATAACTTACGCAAGTGGCAGAAGTTTTATTTTGGCGGATATGTGAAAAATTTTAAAGCTGATTGACGCAGTAGGAAATAATGATTATGATAATTGAAGAAAACCTATAATTTTAACTGCATTATAACCGGAGGGGCAAAATGAACGGAAACTTACAGGAAAAATATAATGAACTTTTAAATATTTTACGCAGCACAGGCGGTCTTGCAGTGGCCTTCAGCGGCGGCGTGGATTCCGCTTTTCTGGTTTATGCCGCGCATGAAGCGCTGGGCGGAAAACTTTTAGCAATTACCGCCGTTACACAAAGCTATCCGCGGCACGAAGCGGCGGACGCTGCCAGAATACTTGCGCAATACGGAGTTAAGCACGAAGAAATTACGCTTGACCAGCTGGCAATACCGGGCTTTTGCCAAAACGGTGCGGAGCGCTGCTATTACTGCAAATACGCGCTGTTTACAAAAATTAAAGAAGCAGCGCAAAAACAGGGCATCAGCCTTGTGGCTGACGGCGCCAATACCGATGACGAAAGCGATTATCGCCCCGGCATGCGCGCCACGGCGGAACTTGGCATTTTAAGCCCGCTGCGTGAGGCTGGGTTCAGCAAACAGGATATCAGGGATATATCGAAAGAACTTGGTATTTTTACGTGGAATAAGCCTTCTTACGCCTGCCTTGCTTCGCGTATTCCTTACGGCGAAGAAATAACGGCAGAAAAGCTGGCCATGGTGGAAAAAGCCGAGCAGGCGCTTTTGGATATGGGCTTTAAAGAAATGCGCGTACGCTGCCACGGCAAGGTGGCACGTATAGAGGTTGCCGCAGCAGATATGGAAAAAGTTTTTGTGCGCCGTGCGGAGATTGCCGCAGCCGTAAAAGCGGCAGGCTTTTTATACGTCTCGCTTGATTTGGAAGGCTTCCGCAGTGGCAGCTTAAACGCGGCACTGGCAAAATAAATGTTAAGCCGTGGGCAGATGCGGGCTGATGCGTTATTTGAAGTATGCTTTTACCTTAAAATAAATTTGCACGTGCGCTGCCGTGGGTATTGACAAGCCTTTATAAGTCAAGTATAATTTTTATTGTTATGGGGGCATAGCTCAGCTGGGAGAGCGCTTGAATGGCATTCAAGAGGTCAGCGGTTCGATCCCGCTTGTCTCCACCAATCGTTCATAATACGAACACTTACTTCTTTCGTATCCGATAGGGTAGGTGTTGCGGTGTAATTGAATCTGACAGTGACTAAATAGTTGCTGTCAGATTCTTTTTTTATTACAGCTTCTCTTAAAAGTGTATTTAAAACTGCTTCACGTGCTTTGGTTGGCTCCATATGGCGAAATTGCGATAAAAAGAATGCAATGTGCTGCTTGGTAATTTCAAACGATGCAGAACTTAAATTTTCGTGTGCCAGGGCGAGGTTGATAGATTTTAACTCATCTTCGTTCTTTTTAATAGCGTTGGCCAACGTTTCAGAAAATAAACCGGCTTCCAATGCTTTAACACAGTTTGCCAGCTTCTTTTCGGTTTCTTTTTTCTGCATCTCCAGCTCTTTAATGCGCGGGTTTTCTACCTGCTGCTGGCTTATCTTAAAAGCCTGCTCAGCAATTATATCAATGTTTTCATCAGATGATAATACATCCATTGCCGCTTCAAAAACTGCATCCTCCAGCTCGTCACGATTAATGTAGCCAATCTTGCAGGCTGTGTTGTGACGGCGTGTGTTGTAGCAGCCATAATAATAATACTTTTGGCTGTTGCGGCTGGTGCCGGAAATACCAACCATATTGCCGCCGCATTCGGCGCATTTTAATTTTGTAGTTAATAGAAACATATCGCTTTTTCTGTTCACGGCGTTTTTATCTCTCTTTTTTGCGGCTATACGGCGCTGACAGGTTTCAAAAGTCAACTCGTCAATAAGCGGCGGAACCACTTTTTCAAGTACAATATCATTCCATCTGAAAGTACCTATGTAAACCGGGTTAACAATCATCCGTTGAAAGCTGCTGCGGTTAAATTTATTGCGCAGGCTTGTTTTGTAATTGAGGCTGTTTAAATAATCTACAATGCTTTTAATTTTTTCACCGCGCGCAAAACGAAGAAAAATAGTTGTAACGGCTCGTCCGGTAGCAGGGTCTGGAATCAGGTGCTTTTGCTCGTCTATCCGGTATCCAAAAGGAATACGGCCGGAAGCCCAACGCGCGGCCAAAGCGTTTTCTGTCATGCCGCGTTTTACTTTTTGCGCCAGCTCCACGCTGTAATATTCTGCCATGCCTTCCAATACGCTTTCTAAAATAATGCCGGCAGGGTCATTAGTAATATTTTCTTTTGCCGATAACACTTTTACGCCGTTCTTTTTCAGCTTCATTTTATAAAATGCGCTGTCATAACGGTTTCTTGCAAACCGGTCCAGCTGGTAAACAATAACGTAATCAAAAGCCTGCTTGCTGCTGTCGGCAATCATTTTTAAAAATCCGGGCCTGTCATCTGTTTTAGCGCTTAAAGCACGGTCAATGTAGGTATTTATAATATCAATGTTTTGCGCTTTGGCAAATGCCTTACATTCTCTTAACTGCCCTTCAATGCTTTCTTCACGCTGATGGTTGGAAGAATAGCGCGCGTAAATTACTCCGTGTGCCATAAAAAAATACCAGCCTTTCATAAAATATTACCCTAAAAAGGGTATAGAATACTAAGGCCGGTATATGCTATAATAATAGCGTAATCCAGCCTTACTTTAGCGAGTATAGGGGTTACATCAGCCGTTCAGGGGTAGGAGCCTGGGCGGCTTTTTTATTTATTTTATAAAATCAATTTCTTGTAATTCATTTAGATGTATTAATTTGTTTAGTATATTTTTTGCTTCTTCAAAGTAATAATATTTTTTCTCTAAATCATCAGGCGAAAAAGTTACTTTGTTTAGTTGTTTTAAACTATCTTCAAAATCATTTTTTAAAGTATTAAAAAATATGAGGTCATTATTTTTATAAATCTTACTTAAAGCTAATAATGTACCAACGCTATGAAATGCATTATAAAATAAGTTGAAAATTTTATCTTTTTTTATATTGTGCTCAATATTGTTGAAAGTGGTTTTGAAAATTTGAAATGAACTGTTATAAGAAGTTAAAACAGGATAAATTAATTCTAGTTGTAATTTTGTATTAGTAAAATGATATAATTCTTGATAATACTTCGCTCTGTACTCAGAAAAGAGTATAAACAAATAAGGATTAACATTAAAGGGGTTTAATTCTAATTTAGCAAAATCTGTGTGATGAATTAATTCATGTACTATTGTTGCGGTATAAGGTAATGAACCTTTTAAGTCAGATGAGTTAATTATTATTAAATTAATTTGTTCTTTAGAAAGTAATTTATAAATATGCTCGCATAATTCATAACGTTGAAAAAAAGGCACGACAGTACAAGCGTTAGATGATTTTCTTTCATTTTTATAGTAGCTATTTAATGTTTGTATAAAAGTTTTAGTAAAAATTATTTGAAAATTTTTTATCAGTTTTATATTATGATGTCTTATAAATTCAATAGCTTCATTCGTATATTTAATATATTCGCTTTCTTTTTGTTTATTATCTGATTTTAAAGTAAAAAATTTATTTTTATGCATCGTTATTACCTAATAATATAAAATTATGACTCCAGTATTTTAATAAAATCATCTTCGTTTATAATTTCAATATCGGCACCGGCGGCACGTAGTGCCTGGGCTTTTATAAATTTGGCGCTGTTTTCGGCGTTTTCCGCAAATTTGTATGGGTCTTGATAACCGAAAACCAAAATATTGGTCTTTTTAGTTACACTGGGTGAGAATACAGCTCCTTTATTAACAATTTTTTGAACTGCTTCTTTGCGCGGCATAGAAATCAGCGTACCAGTAAAAGCGATATTTTTACCATAAAAATAATGTTCTGTATCAATGTCGGTTTCAGTAGCTTGTATTTTGCCTAAAGCTGTGTTAGTTGAATTATTGGATGCAGCACTGCAAGGGCGATAGCCTTCCGGATAAATATGCCCGCATTGGATTGAAAAATGCTGCGCGACTTCTTCAAATGACTGCGCGTTAACGTCTTTTAAAATATCAAGTAAAATCATTCCGCAGGCTTTAGCGTCTTCTAAAGCATTATGGTGTGTAAATTTATATTTAATTCTGCGTGCCAGTGCATTTAAGCGGTAACTAATGGCATCGTTGATAGCTTTTTTTGCTAATACCCATGTACACAGATAGTTAAATTCAGGATACGGTATTGAATAATGGTCGAGTGCATTACGTAATACACTCATGTCAAACTGCGCAAAGTGTGCTACAACTTGTTTGGCCTGTAATTTAGGCAGTAGTTCTGCCCAAAGTTCGGCAAAAGTTGGCTCATTTGCAACCATTTCTTCGGTAATACCATTGATTTCAACATTATAAGGGTCGAAATATTCAACATCAGGTTTTACTAAATGGTAATATTCATCAACAATTTGATTATCTTTAAATGTAACAATGCCGACAGAGCAGATGCTATGGCGGTCAGCAGTTGCTGTTTCAAAATCTATGGTAACAAATTCCATTTAATTATCCTCCTGAATTTTTATTTAAAGTCTAAAAATATCAACTTACCTGAGCGTTGGATGGAGCGCTTTCTTTATCTTTAAGCTGTTCAACTTCAAAATTTAACTGGTTTTCGATGCGTTGTTTGCCGTCAGCGTCAAGCTGGCGGTATTTTTTTATAATCTGAATTTCGGAAGCATTAAAAGAAAAATCTTGCTTTGGGTTTCCGTAAGCTTCTTCTAATACTTCAATATAATTTAAATCATATATTTCACATAATTTAATAAAAGCATCTATGTCTGGTTCGGTTTTGCCGTTTTCATAGTTGCCGATGGTATTGCCTTTTACATTTAAAGCAACAGCTGCTTCACTTTGGGTTAAACCCTTGGCATTTCTTGCATTTTTTAATATTGATAGGATGGTGTTGTTCATATTGCCGCTCCCTAAAATTCTTTTCTTAATAACATATTACCCTAAAATTTTGAAAATGTAAATAAAAATCACAAGAAATTTGATAAAAGAGATTGCAATCACAATAAAATTGTGTTAAAGTAAATACGACACAAGAAACTTGTGAAAAAGAAGGTGATAAAATGTTCAATTTCAAAAAAATGAAAAGTTTTTTTGAGGAACAGGGCGTTAAACAAAAATTTATAGCTCAAAAAACTGGCATTGCTGAAGCTGCCTTAAGCTTAATAATGCAAGGCAAACGCAAATGTACTATTGAAGAATATGTGAAAATTTGTAAGTTTGCCGGCTGTAGCTTCGATACATTCATTGATACCGAAAATGTTGAAAACCATGAAGCTAAAACAGGTTGAAGGTAGGTGATGGGGATGAAAAAACGTAAAAAAAGACAGTCCTGCGATAACAGGACTGTAAAAGCGGCAGTGAAAATTTCATTGAAATTAAGTTTACCTGAAAGATTTAATACCAATTTGCTTCTAAATGAATATGCTGACAAATTATACAAAGAATTATATTCATTGTCAGGTAAACATAAGTCAGGTTGTTACAGAACCGATGATATTAAGCCCAATAAACCGATACAGGAAAGTGTGGTACAAACACCTCCGAGAGCTGTAAAAATTAATGATATATCTAAGAATTTATAATTATTTGACGCATATATCATAAAATTGTTTGCCATAGTTGGTTGCATCAATGACATTTGGACTAAATGTTATTTCCGTATCATTTTTTATATCTTCGCCAAACAGTATTTTGTTATATTCTTTTGCTTTTAATTCTATTTCTTTATTTGCGAATAATTTATAAAATTCTGCTTTTTCGATAGCGCTTGTTGTATCATGTACAATTAGCCCTAACCGCATTATATTTTCAAGAGATTGGCTAAGCAAAATATAATCGTGACAGTCTATATTATCAAAAAAAGTTATGCATCTAAAGATTTCATAGCCTGCAGTTGTGTTTTTAAATAAAGAGCTTATTTCTTTATAATGGGAAATATAGTGTTCTGATTTTTGCTGGCAACGAATTGAGCATGATGGAGTGGATGCTGTTAAAATAGAAGTTTCTTTTATCAGCTTTGCATCGAATGGAGATAACTGTTTAATTATTTCTATAAATGACGGATGAACCTGATACGTAGTTTCAGCATTCATAGATTTGGCAAGTAATTTAGCAAATAAATCATGTAATTCATTGCAATCAACACAATAACTTGCTGCTGTTAATGCTGGTACAGCAATGTATGGAGGCGGAGTTATAATTTTTTCAGGTTCTACTTCAGCTAGTTCTTTTTGTAATTTAAGCTTTACTTTATCCATGCAGTGTTTGGCATGGGTATTAAGGTATTCAATTGGAGTTAACACAGTATTAACGGTATTAGCAACGGTCGATAAAGCATGGTCGATTGCTTCAACTGTTTGCGGTAATACATTTTTTGTTTCTTTGATAATTTCTGATGGGTTAGGAATTAACTCTGGCATTTTTACACTTCCTTGCTGTTATAGGTTTGTGGTTATTCTTATTTTAGCATAGGAAGTGTAAAAAATAAAATACGTAGTCTACATGGATTATTGTTTGTTGATACTGCCGAAAAACGCGAAGGTAAAACTGACTGAAGGTATAGTGCTGAATGAAAAAGCCCTGCGATAATGCAGGGCTTAGGTGAGAGGTAAAATTTTGTGGATAAAAATGATTTGATGATGCTGTATTTTGCAATAGTATCACATGATTTGATGAATAGACCGTATGTTGATGATTTTAATTTTACTGTTTCTCAGGTTCTAAATATTGTGTTTGTGGCTTATCTGATGAGTCGTTCTTTGAAAGGTTGGCTGTTCCTTTGTGGATTTTTAACAATTCTTTGTTTTGGTCTGAGATTTCTTTTAACAGTTTAATCTTTTCATCGTTTTGTCTTTGCTCAATTAGAAAGTCATTGTGTGCCTGTACGGCGTCATCATGGGATTGAACGTTGGAGTATACATTGTATAAAAACATAATAATTGCAGCTATAGCGAGAATAGTTTCTTTAGCTGCTTTTACATCGAAATCTTTTAAAAAGAATGCCGGGAAAAATGCTTTTAATAAAGCAAGTATTTTACCAGACAGTTCGAAATTGATGCTTGGCTTTTGCAAGCTGCTTCCGGCGTTTTCAAGTATAAGGTTTCTTTCTTCTTGTGAAAATCCTGATGAAGCAGATAATACATTCTCGATGTATGCAGTGTGCTCTGAAAAAGGTACATTTCCAAAAGCTTTAAAAGAATTTTCTAATATCCAAACGTTTTGATTACAAAAATGGTCAATAAAATCTTGGCGTCTATCTGCAAAATTCAGCGCAGCCTGAATAGCTGGATTGATTTCATAAAAGTTTATGAAATTTTTAATAGTGGCATAATTTTTAAACATTGGAGAAGTATAAGCTCTTGCCATTCTTGCGGTAGTTTCATAAGGTGCATTAGCAATTTTATTGAGTATTTCGTATTTTTGATAAATAGCTTCAACAGCTCTGGCAGAATTACACATTGAAATATCGGCGCGCTGCATGGCTTCTAAAGCTGGCGCTCTATATAAATCAGCCATAGTCTGCGCCGAATGAGCCATTTGCATTACCTGCTGTGACGGTAAATTCATATTTTGTAAAATTCTTAAAGAGCTTTGCAGTCTTGCAAGTTCGGTAAAATCCATTATGTTAACCTCCGGTCTGGTTTGATGGGGTGTTATTGGTGGTTCTTTAATAATTCTATCTTATCAGACCGGTTGTTATAAGTCAAAAAGTTAAACGTGGTTGTGATAACGGAGGAGTGGTAATTTTGGACAAAAATGGATGCTGTAAATAAAAGGCAGGTAAGGGTTTTGCGCTGCATCCGCTGCGGCCGGGAACTGCGGCGCTGGCATTATTTGTACAGCGAGTATGAAGAAGGCTATGTTTGCACGGATGACAGGTTGTGCCGGCGGCCGGTAATTACCAGGAAGTTGAAAAATTTGGAGAAACTTAAGGAAAGGTGGGCTGAATGAAAAGTGAAAAGAAAAAGAACGCCTGATGCGCCAACATCAAACGTTCTTAAAAGCGGATATAACTGAATGGGTCGTATCCGCTTTCATTTTACCTGAAATGGAAGTGATTTGCAAATGAAAAAATTTTTAATTGCAGTAATTTTTATTGCGCTGGCCGTTTCAGCCGGTTGCTATATTGCCAAAACTCTGGAGCCGGATACTAAAACAATAACGGTACCGGCAGTGGTTTATGCCGGTGACACGCTGGACGGCATCTGCATCTGCCTTGCAGAAAAATACGGCGATACGCGTAGTTATAAAGAAATAAGCTGGTATGCGCAAAAGAAAAATAATATTGAACGCTATATTTACCCAGGGCAAAAGCTTTATATAGACCTGGAAGTACCGGCTTCGGAAATTAAATGATTGAACTATTGGCGGTGATTATATGATAAAAACAACAAATGGAAATATAAAAATAAAAGCAGAACGCGGCAGCGGTATTATATCAAAAAGCGCAGCGTTGTATCTGGCCGAAATAATTGTGCAGGAGTTCCGAAAAAATAAGGAACTGCAAAAAGCCTTTGAGGAGTGGAAGAAAACTCCGGAAGCTGCAAGATATGCATAAAAAAATTAAGGCTTACTTGTGTTAAAAATGGAGATGTAGAAAATGATAAATAAAGCTAATTTAAAACCGTGCCCTTTTTGCGGCGAAAAAGAACATGTAAGAATTATTAAAAGCGGAAGAAAATGTACTTTATATTGGGGTATTTGTCCTAAATGTGGTGCTATATCTGGTGCAGTAGGAACGGAAGAAGGTGCTGTTGCTCGCTGGAATACCAGGGCATACGAAAATGGGAGTGATGATAGTGCTGCCAAAAATTAAAAATTGCCGTAAATGTGGTGCATTCGGAATTTTAGATGAAGGCATATCATTTGACACAAAAATGAGGGCCAAAAGATTTTATTACGTTTATTGTGTTGGCTGCGGCTTGAAAACTCATGGTTGCAGAACACGCACGGATGCGGTGAAAACGTGGAATGAAAAGCAAGATGGAAAGCAAAACGAAAATAATTAGTTTAAAATCATGTCCTTTTTGTGGTGGCAAAGCGAAATTTGAAAAAGTTGTACATCCATGGGGCGAGTGCAACGATGGATGTACAGCTTATTGGGTTAGATGTATATGTTGCGGCGCATGTACGAAAATAAAATTTTCTTTGAAACAGGCTGCTGCAACGTGGAATCGAAGGCAAAATGAAAACATGTGTTAATTGCCGTTGGCAAAAATTTTTGACTAAGCGGATGTATCCGTGTAGTGAATGCATCGGTTTAAAGGAAAATGCCGAATATGATTTTTTCTGCCTGCCGGATGGTGATACGCTGTTCGGCGCGGCAGAACTTTGCCATTGCCGTAAGTGTGGCCGCAAGGTGCACATGGAGTTTGGCAAGCGCGGGTATAAATATATCCGCTGTCTGTGCGGCAATAGTATGCAGGCTAAGGTTACGGCAGAAGAAATGATATGCCGCTGGAATAACCGCGTACCGGCACGAAGTAAAATTTGGAAAATAAAAAAGTGAACTTGTTCCATTTTGGAACAGGTATAAAACAGTTTTAGGAGGTGGTTTGGGTGACACCTGAAAGAGAAAAGTATTATCGCGGTATTAGCAATGAAGAACGGGCTATTAGAGAGCTTTTGATTTATAAACGATATGAATTGAGCAAAATGAAATGTTTTGCTGCTACAACTGGACATAAGACTAAAGACGAAAAAAGTACAGAACTTATTGAATATTTACATTCAATAAAGGTTGTTAAATTTCAGATAGAATGCATAAAACGGCAACTTCCTGCACCGTTGAAGTACTACTTGGATTATCACATTTGTTGCCGGTGCGGTATGCACTATAAACGCTCTGAAATAGCGGGAGCTTTTTATTGTAAAAAGTGCGGGCAAGCAATACGGCCTGAGAGCTGGTGACGGGCAGGAAGGTGGTGATGTAATTGTCTGTTGAAATTTGCGTCAGTTCGGAAGAACTGAAAAAGACATTGGAATATATGGCGCTCATCGGCGCGGCCGGGCTTAAGAAAAAGGATACTGACGAAACTGCCGGGGCTATGCGCATTACTGCGGTCAGCCCTAAACGAGATTATCGTTATATGCTGATGTTTTGCCGTATGGGTGCGGCGGAGCAGCTTGTGTACCGAATGGAAGGCAAAAGCAGGAACAGTAATGAGCCGGTGGATGCTTATGTTGACGGCAAGCGGTTTATTGCGCTTGCCAAAACCTTTAGCGGCGATGTGCATATTACTTTTGGCGGCAATGAAGTTGTTTTAACGGTTGGGCGCACGGAATACAACCTGCCAACGGTAGTTACTAAAATGCCGGATTTGAAAGTTCCGGACGGCGGCGTGGAAATAAGCGCGAAATTTTTAGAGGATGCTATGAAGCACTGCGCGCCGGTGATTGATAAAAACGCGCCTGGTGTGCGCGGGGGCATAAAATTTAAGGTGGAAAAGGATGGCAGTGCCGTCTGCTGGGCTTTTCAAAGTTTTTGCGCCGCAAGATATGCAGTGCCGTCTGCGGGCGGCGTAAAAGACCTTGAAATTACATTGCTTCCGGCGGATATTCAGCGAGTTGCTACACTTGCTGATGGTGACGAGATAAGGCTGATAAGCACGCCTAACGGCAATTATTTTACCTCGCTGCGCTTTGATTATATGTGCTTCTGCCTGCAAGGCGCGTTTCCGGATTGTGAAGCTATGCAGGCAAAATTTAAGGAATTAAAGAGGGTATCTGTTAGCAAGCAGGAGCTGCTGGCCGCGCTGAACCGCTGCTGCGTTGTTGCCGGGGACAATGGCAATATACAGCTTTATACGCTAAATAATGACCTTGTGCTGGAAGCTTCGGGGATATGCGGCAATGGACTGGAATACCTTGCTGCAAACGATGTAAAAGGGCAGGATGACAGTGTTAATTATTTAAACGCGCAAGCACTTTTACGAATCGTTTTTAATTGCCCTGGCGACAGTATTACTATAATAAGCACAGGAAAACTTAGTGCTTATTATATAGCTTCCAGCGGCAGCCCTAACCATTATTTGCTGATGTCGCGGCGTGGCGGTGTGTAATGGACGGGTGGATAAAACTACATAGGAAACTGCTGAAAAGCAAAACATGGCGTGAAGCCGATGCAGATGGCAAGGTAATACTGCTTACTTTGCTTTTACGCGCCTGCCATACTGTTACGGAGTGGAAGTTGCCCGGTAAGAAAGTTGCCGTACTTAAACCGGGCGAACTGTTTATAAGCTACCGCAACTTTGCCGTAAGCTGTGGTGTAACGGTAAAAAAACTGCGTAACGAAATTGACAGGCTGAAAGGCTTGGGCTTTTTAGCTGTAACCTGCAAAAAACAAGGTACGGTTGCCAGTATTTGCAATTGGAACATTTACCAGGACGAAGGCACACCAAAAGGCACACGGAAGGGCACACATCAAAAGCCAGATGTAGTGCCGCCTGACGGGCATAATTTTGCCGCGCCGGGCACACCAAAGGGCACACCAAAGGGCACACATAACAAGAATTATATATTATTAAAAAATAAACTAAACAAGACAGACTATGTATTGCTTACCGAGGTAAAAGAAAGTGCAGACTTTAAAGCTGCTATTGCAGAATACGCATCGGTTTTTAAAGCTGACAAGGATAACCTGACAGCTGAACAGATTGATGTTATGGCTGCTTATGCAGTGCAGACAAAAACGGAGTGGGTAGCAAAGGCAGTTAAAGAACTTATTGCTGCTGATAAGCTACGCAAAGTGCGCGTTCCAGCAGGTTATCTGTTTGGAATAATGGTTAACTGGATGGATGATGGTTTGCCTAATGATAAGCTTGGAGCACAGAAAACACTGGAAGATTTTTACCGTGAAATGGGTGTGATAGAGTGAGAGCGATAACCGAACAGGATGTTTTAAAGGCTTTTTACCGTTTCGATTGTAAAAAGCTGCCGGTAATGGATATTAATGGCAGTTTTACAACAAGCATGGACGTGGCGATGCGCAAAAGACTGTGCGCTGAATGGATGGATGCTTTTGCTGGGCTTGAAGCTGATATTTTTGCAAAAGCTGCGGATATTGCGTTAACTAACTGCAAAAAATATCCTACGCTTGATGAAATGTTTGAATTTATTGCTTTAGCTGATGGAGAATGTACAAGGGCCGAACAGCCAGAGTCGGAAGCGTCAGTTCCTGCTCCGGCAATACCGGCATCGGCTTCTGAACAGAAGAAAAAGCGCATTGCCGCTATGCTGGCGGCGGCTAAAACTGGCGACTATAAAAAAGCGCTTGAATGTGCTGCCGGAATTGGAAATGATAAAGAATTTTATGATTTTGCAAGGCAGCTGTTTCCGGATGCTGCTGCTGAATGGATTGGTAATAACCGTGTTGAACTGGACCGGCTTATGAAGCAGGAACGGCGGTGCAGCAAATGTGGAAGTGCAAGACGCTGTCGGACTAACGGGTACAGGCTCTGCTGGCATTTGGATGAAGAAGGGCAGATTGCTACAACAATGGAACCGTGTTTTATGAAAATGGGGGTTAAAAATGAAAACGTTCAATGACGGTATGGAAGTTTTAAAAGTAGTGCGCTGCCCGGCAGGGCTTTACATTGTAAAGGGCTTGCCTTTTATGCAGAACGCTACGGCCAGCAAGGTGGTGGCGCAAAACTTTTTGGAAAGCTGGGCAACAAAACACAAGCTGCGCGCCGGATATGATTTGGATGCTGATATGTATAAAGAATGCAATGAAAAGGTTTGCCGCATGTGCATCGCCTGGAATGGTAAGAAGTGTGAACGTAATGTTTGACCGGCAGACAAAAGAAACACGCTGCCGCCTTAAAAGATACCGCGCTAATGTTAACCGCATAAATAATCTGTTAAAAATGCCGGTACGCATTAACGGCCCATCTAAAAACGTAACGGTAAAAATAGATGATAATCCCGGCGGTTTTATACCGAAAAGCCATCCGGATGCTATGAGCGATTTGCAGCGTATTGTTGAGATTAACAGCACGATAGCGTCTTATGTGCTGGAAGTAAACGAAATTGAAAACGCATTAAGCGTTTTAAGCAAGGAAGAAAGCCTGGTACTGATAATGCGAGATGTGGATGAAATGAATATGGAAACGATTGCTGCTGCACTTGGCTATTCTTCGCGCCAAAGTGTTTATAATATTTATAAACGCGCAGTTAATAAATTTAAAATAGCGTTAGGTTGAACGCTTAGTTTTGGACAAATTGTAGACAGACAGTTGCTTTTAAATGTGTTATAATGGTAAAAACAGAAAAAAGGTTTTGAACTGCCGGGGATTTCCTGGCAGTTCTTTTTATAAGCATTGTGCGTATTTTGCACAGTGCTTTTATTTTGCCTGAAAGAAGGTGAGAATGTGCCGGGACGTTTTAAAACGGAGTGCAAAAAGCCCGGCTGCCATAACCTAACAGATAATGCTGACGGCTATTGCGATGAGCACCAGCAGGAATGCAAGCCGCTGCGGCGCTATGATGATAAGCGCGGCAGTAGTGCGCAGCGTGGTTACGGTTCGCGCTGGCGCAGATACAGGATTTGGTTTTTAAAACATCATCCTGTATGCGCTGTGTGCGGCAGGCTGGCCAGCGTTGTGGACCATATCGTTCCGCATAAAGGAAACGTTGATTTGTTTTGGGACAGCAACAATCATCAGGCTTTATGCAAGCGCTGCCATGACATTAAAACCGCGCGTGAGGATGGCGGCTTTGGCAATATTGTAAAAATGGGTAGGGGGTAAAAATCCCTGACATAAAAAACGCCGAGACCGTGTGCCTCCTCGTTTGTGAAAAAATATCCCCTATCAAAAAGTTTTTGGCAAATTTAGAGAGGTGGTGAGATTATGCCGACACCTGCTTTTAGCAGTAAAGTTATTGATTTTAACCGTTTGCAGAAAACGGGCAAACATTATACAAATGATGAAATTACAAGGCGCAGGGAAGCCGAAGAAAAATTAAAACGCAAAAAGGTTACATTAAAACCGCCGGCGTTTTTAAAAGAAAAGGCGTGTTCGGCAGCTTTGAAAATCTGGAAAGAGATTGTAAAAGAGAGTGCTGAAATTGAACTTTTTGATAACGTTGACTCGCGCATCCTTGCCAATTATTGCCGCTATCAGGCTTTGTTTGAAGAAGAAGCCGAGAAGTTCTTCCCAGACCGCAAAAAACTGGATATGTATGCAAAGCAGTGCCTTGCCCACGCCGATAAACTTGGGCTTACGCCGACAGCAAGGGCGCGTTTGGTGGTTAAGCGTGCCAATGCCGATAAAGAGGATGATGAAGAATGGAACGCAATGATGGCATGACGGCCGTTGATGAGATGTTTGTAACGCACCGCTATGCGCAGGAGGTTGTGGATGGGTTGCGGCCATGCTGCAAAATGGAGTACCTGGCTTGCCAACGGCATCTGCGAGATTTGGAGCGGCAGGGAACGGAAGAATTTCCGTATGTTTTTGATGAAACGCGCGCTGACAGGATTTTTGACTGGTTTGAACATTACTGCTGCCATGTGCGCGGTGTTTTTGCCGGGCAGCCGATACAGCTGCTGCCGTTTCAATATTTTGACCTGGGTTGTATTTTTGGCTGGGTGCACATGGAAACAGGCAAGCGCAGATTTACAACCGCGTTTAACTTTCGTGCGCGCGGCAATGTAAAAAGCACGGAAATGTCAGGCGTGGCGTTATACGGTATGTGTGCTGATGCTATATATCCGCCGTATCATCCGGAACTGCGCAGGTTTGAGGATATGCCGGAAGTAGAATGCGCTGCCGTTGACCGTATGCAGGCAAGGCGTGTTTGGGGGGATGCTCAGAAAATGGGCGAAAAATCCGAAAAAATACGCAGGTGTCTGGATATTAAAAAGACATACATAACGCATAAAACACGCGGTGGGTGGCTGCGGCCGCTGTCGAAAGATACCAAAAACAAGGACTCCGGCGCTCCGTGCATTGTAATTGTTGACGAATATCACGCGCATCAGAGTTCTGACATTGTGGAAATTTTAAAATCAGGCTTCGGCAAGCGTTACCAGTCGCTGCTGGTGATTATATCAACGGCCGGTAAGGATGCCGAAAACAATCCCTGTAAAAAGGAATATGATATGGCACGCAGCGTGCTGATGGGCGAACTTGTGGATGACAGTTACTTTGCCATGATACGCGAAGTGGAGCAGGGTGATGATGTCAGCAGCCCGGCTTGCTGGGTAAAGGCGAACCCTATTTTGCAGAGCGAAACTGAATACAGCATAAATTTGTTATCTGAAATACAGACTGAATATAACCGCGCTTACGGCAGCGGTGACGCCGATAAAATACGCGAGTTTTTGACAAAACGTTGCAATATCTGGCAGCAGGACAGTGAGGAAAAGTTTTTAACCAGCGAACAGCTAAAGATTTGGGATGAGCTGGCGGTTCCGCAAGAAGAATTTAAAAAGCTGATAAAAGGGCGGGAACACCTTGCCGGTTATGACCTGTCTAAAAAAATAGACCTTACTGCCTATGCCGGCGCTTGTAATTTGCCGGATGGGCGTGTTGCCGTTTGGGCGCACGGATTTATACCCGGCGATGCTGTTGAGCAGCACGCAAAAAAAGACCGCGTGCCTTACTTTGCATGGATTAAAAACGGCTGGGTAACGGAAACTGACGGCGCTGTTGTCGATTACAACGAAATAACCCGTTATGTAGATGAGTTTTGTGCAGAACAAGGGCAAAAACCTAAAGAGGATTGCTTTGACCCGTATAACGCTACTTTTTACATGACTGAACTTGGACAGCGCAGCGGAAGAACTCCGGTGGAGGTACGCCAGACTGTGTATTACCTTTCAGAGCCTACAAACTGGCTGCGCGAACTGATTGTGAGCCGCAAGCTGGTGCATGACGGCAACCCACTGTTAAAGTGGGCGCTGGCAAACGCTTATGCTTATGTTGACGGCAACGGCAATATTAAGCTTAGTAAGAAAAACAAGGATGATACCCAACGTATTGACCCGGCGGCCGCGCTTGTAAATGCGCTGAGCCGCTTGCCTAAAGCGCCTAAAAAACGCAGTAAATATGAGGATACTGACTTTGGTGAGTTATAAGGTAAGGGGGTGAAAAAGATTTGGAATTAAGGATACCTTTTACAAATTTATCGCTGCGCATGAACCTATCCGCAAAAAGTGACGGGCGCTGGCTTGGCAGTGCTGATGATTTGGGCACAGTTTTTAACGGTAGGGTGACGGAAGAAAAGGCATTGGGCATTGACGCTGTATTTGCCTGTGTAAACCTTTATGCCCGTACTCTTGCATCTATGCCCTTGCTGCTTTACGAAAAAACGCCTGACGGTAAGCGGCGGGCTGTGAACCATCCGTTATACCGCCTGTTGCATAATGAACCAAACCCTAATATGACAAGCCATAACTTCCGTAAAATTATGGAAGCATCGCTGAAGTTATGGGGCAATGCTTATGCATGGATTGAATTTGACAACAGCTGGCGCGTTAAATATTTGTGGCCGCTATTGCCCGGTAATGTGTTTCCGCAGCGCAGCCTGCAAACCGGCGAGCTGTTTTATGACGCGGTTTTATATAACGGCGAAAGCCGCCGTTTTCGCGCTTATGAAATGGTGCATATTCCTGGACTTGGTTTTGACGGTATATCCGGACGTTCACCGGTGCGCCAGTTTGCAGAAACAATGGGCTTTAATTTGGACATCAAAAGTTATGGACGCAAGTTCTTTAAGAACGGTGCGAGGCCTTCCGGTGTTTTGCAACACCCTGGCAGCCTGAGTGAAGAAGCGCAAAAACGTTTGGAAAACAAATTTGACAAGCGTTACAGCGGCATTGAAAATACCGGCAAAACAATTTTGCTGGAAGAAGGCATGACTTATCATCAGATTGGCGTGCCGCCTGAAGAAGCGCAGTTTATTGAAAGCCGCAAATATTCCGTAGAAGAAATTGCCCGTATTTACGGCGTGCCGCCGCATATGATTGGCGATTTGGAACACGCTACGTTCAGTAATATTGAAAGCCAGGATATAAATTTTGCCAAGCATTCCATTGTGCCGGAATGCGTAAACTGGGAACAAGAGCTGATGCGCAAGCTGCTTAACGATGATGAACAGGCGCGCTATGAAATTGAATTTAACATGGAAGGCCTGGTACGCGGCGATATGGAAAGCCGCTACCGTGCTTATGCTATCGGCAGGCAATGGGGCTTTTTAACGGCGGATGACATCCGCGCTAAAGAAAATATGAGCAATGTTGACGGCGGCGGCATTACTTATGTGCCGCTGAATATGATTAGCTCTGAACTGGCTGACAGTTACTGGAAAGCCAGAATTACAGAGATGACAGCCAAGGCAAAGGGGGTGAAAAAAGAATGAGCGAAAGTAAAATTTTTTACCGTGAACTGGCGGTAGATTCTGCGCCGGATGGCGCAAGCAGAAAAGTGAAAATCAGCTTTTCTTCCGAAAGCCCGGTGCGTCGCTTTGACTGGCGCAATGGCGAATGGTATGACGAAATTCTGGGGCATGAAGCCGGCAATGTTGACTTGGCAAGGCTGCAAACGCTTGGCGTTGCCTTGTTTAACCATGATTGCAATAAGGTTGTAGGAGCGGTACAGGATGCACAGCTTGACGCTGCTGCGCATAAATGCAGCGCTGTTATCAGCTTTGATACTGATGATTTTGCAGAAACGATTTTTAAAAAGGTTAAACGCGGTACATTAAAAGGAATTTCCGTAGGCTATGTGATTAACAGCTTTGAAGAAGTAAAAAATGGGCAGAAATCCTCGTGCGGTCGCTTTACTGGCCCGTGCAGAATAGCCAGAAGCTGGACACCATTGGAAATTTCTGTTGTAAGTGTACCGGCAGATATGCAGGTAGGCGTTGGCAGGGCTTTAGAAAGCGTTGATGAGGCAGAACTGGAGGAGTTCCGCCGTTATAAAGAGCAATGCCGCCAAAATGCCGCGAATGCTGTACAGTTTGAAAGATTAAATAAAGAAATTGAAATTTTGGAAATGGAGTGTGTTTAAAATGGATAAAATTTTGCAAATGAAACAGAAAAGAGCCGAAGTTATTGCTTCTATGCGTGTACTGGTAAGCGGAGCTGAAAGCGCACAACGCGCTTTAACAGATGATGAGAAACAAAAATATGAAGAACTTCGTGCACAGGCCGCCGCACTTGCCGATGATATCGTACGGGAAGAAGAACTGCGCAGCCTGGAGGGAAGCGTGCCGCCGCAGTCCGGCATTAAACCGGCAGCGCGCACTGAAGAACAGCTTGAAAACGGTATCCGCGCAGCGCGTTTTGTAAAATCGGTGCTTTTGGCATCGCGCAGCAGAACTGAAAGTGCAGCCGATATTGCCGCAAGGCTGTATCCGCAGGATGAGAAACTGCGCGCTGTTATGACTGAGGGCGTTGCTGATGACGGCGGCGTTACCGTACCGCAAAACCTGTACAATGAAATTATTCCGCTTTTGCGCCAAACCGGCGTTACGCGCAGCCTGGGCGTTACGGAGCTGCCGCTGCCTAATGGTAATCTGAACCTGATTAAACAAACAGGCGCTGCTAATTTTACCTGGGTAGGCGAAAACAAACCTATCGGCAACAGCAAAGTAACGATGGGCAGCATTAAGCTTTCTGCCAAAAAACTGGCCGGCATTATTCCTATCAGCAACGAGCTTTTGAATGACAGCAGCATTGCGGCAGACCGTTTTGTACGTGATGAGATGGTTGCCGGTATTGCTGAAGCTGAGGATATTACTTCGCTTTACGGCAGCGGCACCGAAAACGCGCCTAAAGGCGTATCTGTTGCCTGCGCTGATAATAAAATTACTGTTGACGGCGAAATTACAGCCGATATTATCTACCAGATGGTTGGTAAAATTATTTCTGCAAAACTTACCAACCCGAACCTGGCGTGGAGGATTCCGGGCGTACTGTGGGCTAAACTGTACGGTATGCAGACTGCAAACGGCGCGTATATTTTCCGTGGTGAGATGAAAGACGGCAAACTTTGCGGCTATCCGTTTAAAATTGATAATAATATTACTGTCGGCGCAGATGCTAACGGCAAAACCCAGATTTACTTCGGCGACTGGAAACATTTCCTTATCGGTACTGCATCGGCTTTGCAGATTGCGGTTTCTACTGATGCAAGCTATACCGATGGCAGCACTAAAGTATCTGCGTTTGAAAATGATTTGACGCTGATGCGCGCTATTGTGCGTGAAGATTTTGGCGTGCGCTATACCGAAGCCTTTGTATTTGCTGACGGCGTATTCAGCAAAGGAACGGCTGCGCCTTCTGCTGAACCTGAAGAATAATGGTGTAAATTATGAAATTAGAGTGCATCGTACCGCCTGCCAAAGAGCCGCTGACACCGGCAGAAGCCAGAGAGTACCTGCGCATTGATGAGGATATAGAGGACTCTTTAACAGAGTCCTTTATTACCGCTGCCAGGATGTACTGCGAAAACTATCAGAAGCAGGCGTATTATACTCAGACTTTAAGGGTTACTGTAAATGCTGATGAGCTTGCCGGGTTTGAAATAGAGCTGCCGCGTTCCAAACATTTGCAAAAGGTTTTAAGCGTTAAATTTAAAACTAACGCCGGTGAAGTAGATTGTGATGATTATTCGGTACACTGCGGTGATGTTTACAGCTGTGTTGACCTGCTGACGCTGCCGGATGGTGATATTATCATAGAATATGTTACCGGTGAGGATGACCCGCAAATTGAGGATGTAAGAACGGCAATAAAACTTTTAATCGGCGGTTTGCACGGCAACAGGCAGCCTTTTATTGAAGATGGGCGCAATGTACTGGAAATGCCTTTCGGCGTAAAAGCGCTTTTGGACAGAGGCAGGGTGATTATATGAACCCCGGAAAATTAAATAAGCGTATTACTTTGCTGCGTTGCGAGGATGCCGCTGCTGATAACGGGCTGACTGAGCAGAAGCTTGTGCCGGCAATAAAAAATAAAATATGGGCAGCAGTAGAACCTGTTAACGGGCGTGAATATTATGAGGAAATGAAGTATAAAAACGATGATACCGTAAAATTCACTATCCGTTACCGTGCTGGCATTGAAAATTATATGCTTGTTTTATACGGCGATAAGCTGTTTAAAATTGAAAGTGTTGTTGACCCGGCGGAAAAACATGAGCTGCTGGAACTAAACTGCACATTAAGAAGCAGAGGAACGGCAGAAACTTATGGACTTTGAAGAATTTAACAGCAGGTTAAAAGAGCTTTGCGCAGAGTTCCCGGCAGAACAGGAAACGGTTTTAAAAGCCGGTGCTTCTAAAATGGTGCGCAAAATAAGGGAAAACACACCTGATAGCGGCGAGGAGCATAAGCTGAAATTAAAAAAGAGCTGGCGCATGGAGATGGCAGGCTTTACTGGTAAAAGTATCCGTGCTGAAATTCGTTCCGTTGCACCGCATTTTCATCTCATCGAACGCGGCCATGTTATAAAAACACCGGGCGGCAAAATAAAAGGTTTTAAACAGGGCACGTTTTTTATGAAAAAAACTGTCGATAAAAATCAAAAGGAAATTACAGATGAGATGGTTGAAAAACTTTATAAGAAAGTGAAGAAAAAACTGGATGGCTAAAGTAATACGGCAGACAGAAGTGTTAAGTGCGGTTGCCGGTTTACTAAACAAAGAGTTTAATTGCAGGGTTTATTTTGACGAGGTGCTGGAAGCATTTAATAAACCTTGCTTTTTTATTAAATTTACTTCTGTTAACGAACCGCAAACGGTAAATTTTACTTCAAAACAGTTGTCTGTTATCTTAACTTATTTTCCGCGTGACGCGGATAGAAAAGAACTGCATTATCTTGATGTTTTTGACAGAGTGCAGCAGCTTTTTCAGCTGGGCTTGCAGTTATCTGAACGCTATATCCATACGGACAGTATCAGCGAAAACCGTGTAGGTGAAGAACAGGATATTTTACAGATAACGGTTGATTTTGCCTATAATGACAGAATTGTTATTGCTAAACCTGAAGCTGAAATCATGGAAGAAATGGAAGTTGCTGTTAAAGTTAACGAAAGTGAGGAAACTATATGGCACAGTTAGGGATGCCTTCTGTAATTATTTCATTCAACGAAGCCGGTATTGCTGCTATTGAGCGCAGTAAGCGCGGCATTGTGGCACTGATTTTGGAAGAAGAAGCAGGTACAATCAGCAGCCTTGCCAATCCATTTACCGTTTATACAACTGATGATATACCTGAAAGTTTATCAGAAAACAACAGAGATTACATTACCAAATGCCTGCTTGGTTATGTAACTACGCCGTACCGCGTAAAAGTTTATTTGCAGGCCAAAACAGAAGAACCGGCAACCGCAACTAAGTGGGACGCTACGCTTAAAAAGATGGCAACAGACCGTTGGGATTATCTGGCGATACCTACCATTGAAACCGTTTCTATCGAAACGGTGCAGACCTGGATTAAAACCAACCGTGAAAACAAATATAAAAAGGTTAAAGCGGTGCTTCCCGGCGCGGATGCAGATTATGAAGGCATTATCAATTTTTCCAATACAACAATTAAAACGGCTACCAAAACTTACACACCCGCCGAATATACTGCGCGTATTGCCGGTCTTTTGGCAGGCACGCCGATGACAATTTCAGCAACGTATGCACCGCTTTCAGAAGTAATTGACTGCGATAAGTACGATTTGGACGAAAATGACGAAAAGGTAAATGCCGGTGAATTTTTCATTTGGTATGACGGCGAAAAATATAAGATGTCACGTGCTGTTAATAGCCTTGTTACCAATATTCAGGGCAAGCAGGAAGGTTATCAGACCATAAAAATCATTGACATTATGGACATGATTTACGATGACATCCGCAAAACTGCGCAGGATAGTTACATTGGCAAATATACCAATGATTATGATAACAAGTGCCTGCTGATTACAGCTATTACCGGATATTTAAAAACGCTGGAAAGCGAAAGACTGTTGCAGCGCGGGTATTCGCTGGTGGAAATTGATACTGAAGCAGTAAAAAATTACCAGCTTTCCAATGGCTTGTACACGCAGGAGGAGCTGGCAGATATGAGCGACCAGGAGATTAAAGAGCTGGACACCAAGAAAAAAGTTTTCTTGAAAGCCAAGATTAAAATTTTGGATGCTATGGAAGATATTGAATTGCCAATTTCGATTTAAGGAGGTAAACAAATGGATAATTTTACCGCATCGCAGGTAATGAGCGGCACACAGGGCGAAGTTTGGATTGACGGCCAGTATATGGCTGAAGTAACTGGCTTTAAAGCCGAAATTAAACTGCTTAAAGAAGAAGTGAACCAGGTTAAGCGTATGTTTAAGCAGTACAAGGTGGTTGGTTGCGAAGGCACCGGCAACGTGAAACTGAACCATGTATCCAGCTTTTTTATTCAGCTTATGGCTGATAATATTAAAAACGCCAGACAGACGGTTTGCACGATTGTTGTGAAACTGGACGACCCTGATGCCGTTGGTGCAGAGCGTATTTCCATTACTGATGCTACTTTTGATAAGCTGACACTGATGGACTGGGAAGCTAAAAAGCTTACCTCTGATGATTATGATTTTACATTTACCGATTTTGATATTTTAGATGTAGCTGAATAGAGGTGAAATAATGAATTTAGTAGATGCACTGATGGCTGCCGACAAAAACGGAGTGCTGTTACAGGAAACGGAAAAGTTTGAAGTTGAACGTTTGAGCAAACTGCTTGGCGTGCCATTTGTTTTAACCTTGCAGCCGGTTCCGGCACAGCGCTATACGGAAATTCAGGCGGCTGCTGTTAAATTTGATAAAAAAGGCAGGGAAAAGGATGTAGACCTTTACTATCTGCAAATGCACACGATGGTTGCAGGTATTAAAGAACCTAATTTTGGCGAACACGCATTGCTGAAAAAGTTTGGCGCAGCTACGCCGATTGAACTTTTTGCCAAATTGTTTAAAGCTGGTGAAATCAGCGCCATTTCTGCTAAAATTTCGGCACTTTCCGGATTTAGCGATGATAATGAAGCTGTGGTTGACCAGGTAAAAAACTGATTGAGACTGACGGTGATGTACAGATGATGTTTTGGCTTTATTCAAAACATCACTGGCGACCGTCAGATATATGGGAAATGTCGCGCGGGGAGAAAATTATAACCCGCGCTTTCTTCTTACGCGAAGTTGAATTGAAGAAAGAATTGGCAAAGGGGGCGTTACAGTGAGCGTAATTGACGTTATTATGCGCCTTACGGACCAGGTAACGGCACCACTTACGCGCATACGCAGCCAGATGGATGCAACGGCAAAAACAAGCACAAGGCTTGGGCGTACCGTGCAGACGGTTGGTAAAAATATCGGTAGTATCGGCAGTGCTTTAATGCCTGTAAGTGCCGGGCTTGTTGCCGCAGGAACGATGGCGGCGACAACCTTTATGGATTTTGACCGGGTTATTACCGGGGCTGGTGCAAAAGCTGGCGCAAGCGCGGCTGAACTTGAAAAAATGCGTGCTGCTGCAACGCAAATGGGCGCAGATTTTCCTGTTTCGGCAACGGAAGTAGCTCAGGCAATGGATGCGCTGGCAGCATCGGGTTTTAATGCTAATCAGACGGTGGCATTGATGCCCTCTATCCTTACATCGGCGGTGGCCAGCGGCGAGGGATTGGCGCAGACATCTCAGGTTGTTACCAGCGCGCTTAATATCTGGGGCATGGCACAGGAAAACGTTGGGCAAAACGCAGCGCGCGTGGCTGATGTTATTCAGCAGGCGGCTAACGCATCAGCGTTGGGTTTACAAGATTTTGGCATAGCTTTACAGTATGCCGGAGCTCCGGCTGCTGCCCTTAATGTTAATATTGAAGAATTATCGACAGCTTTGGCTCTTATTAAAAATAGAGGTATTGACGCAAGCACTGCCGGTACATCGCTGCGCAGTCTTTTTACCAGGCTTTCTAATCCGCCTAAACAGGCGGCAGAAGCCATTGCGCAGCTTGGGTTGCGGGTTACAGATTCGGCGGGGAATTTTATCGGCTTAGAAAATGTAATAAGCCAAATGCGCAGTGCTATGCAGGGATTGAATGATACGCAGCGCATTGCATTGGCACAGGCGATTGCTGGTACGGAAGGTTATAGTGCTTTGTTATCGCTGGTTGATACAGCGCCGGAGGAGTACCGGCGCATGACTGAAGAAATTAACAATGCTGCCGGCTCATCGGCGCGTCAGTACGAGATAATGAAAAATACTTTAAGCGGCAGTGTGGAGGATATGAAAGGAAGCCTTGAAGCACTGGCGATAAATTTTGGCAGTGTGCTGGCACCTTCTATCAGGCAGGCAGCTGCGGCAATCGGCAGTATTGCTGACGCAATTAATGCCATGTCGCCAGAACAAAAAGCCATGCTTGCCGATATTGCAATGGGTATTGTCGGCTTTACCGGGTTCGCGTTTGCGGCAGGCAAAGTGGTTTCTATAGGCGGCAGTCTTGTTACTATGTACGGCAATATAGCAACGGTGCTTGCCGGGCACCACATCCGCAATAAATTGTTGGAGTATTCCATTATTGGCATAGGCCGGGCATTTAATTTTTTGCGTACAGCGGCGTTGACTGCATTACCACGCATCGGCGCGGTGTTTACGCTTATGCTTTCACCGGTAGGATTGGCAGTTGCTGGCGTAATAGCGGCGGGTTATTTGCTTTACCGTAACTGGGATACTGTAAAACAATGGATTACAGGCGTGCTATCTGCTTTAAGTAATGGTTTTAGTGCTGCTTTTGGTATGTGGCGCGCTATTTTGATGACATTTTTAAATTTTGTAGCCAGTGTGTTTGTAGGCGGTTGGAATGCTGCGTGGAATGGGCTGCTGTCCGTTGTAAGTTATGTTGCTGAAGGCACGCGTAGTATTTTTGGCGGCGTGCTTGAAAGTGTGCGCAGCATGTTTAATGGTGTTATTGATAGCATTAACGGCATTCAGATAACTATACCGGCCTGGGTGCCGGGTTTTGGCGGCAGTACCTTCGGCCCGCTTGGCATACCTAAACTGGCAACAGGTACTGATAACTGGCGCGGCGGCCCGGCAATGATACATGACCGCGGTGCGGAAATTGTTGATTTACCAAACGGCACGCGTGTAATTCCACACGATGCTTCGATAACAGCTGCGTATAATATGGGCGCGCGTACCAGTAGCGTTAATCTTGGCGGCATCAGCGTTAATATTTCCGGCGTTACTGTACAGGGCGAAAACGATATTCAAAAACTGGCGGATAAAGTTGCCGCAGCTATTTATGACCAGCTGCAAAAGCGTTCTGTTAACTTAAAGGCAGGTGCTGTATAATGGCTTCTATTTTATCATTTTTAAACCAGGCGGCCGGATATTTAGCCGGTACAGCACTTAATACCGGCTGCAATGTTGTAATTAGCTGCGCCGGCAGTTCGGTGGTATTTCCAATATCACCGGATGGGTTTAAGGTTACTAATCCGTACAATAACAGTACGGTTAACATTAACTCTTTGGGCGATATTAACATGCTGGGTAAGCGCGGGCTTAAAACCATAACGTTTAAAAGCTTCTTTCCGGCGCAAAATTACAGCTTTTTGGAAGAAGTTGCCGAAAGCCCGTATCTGTACATAAAAAGGCTGGAAAGCTATGCTGAGCAAAAACAGCCGTGCAGACTGGCAATCAGCGGCACGAATATAAATACGCCTGTAACGGTTGAAACCCTGGCGTATGAAGAAAAAGACGGTACGTCTGACGTTTATTTTGAATTGAACGTTAGAGAGTACCGTTATATTTTGCCGGCAAGCGAAAAAGCGAATTTGACAACCGGGCTGGCAAGCAGGGTTGCGGAAAGCATTACTGAAAAAACAATAACTTTTTACCCAGGCATGGATTTAATGGACTGCGCAGCTAATGCTGTAAAAATGCTGTTTCCGATAAATGCCCAGGGCGAAAAACAGCTGCGTATTTTTTATGCTTTAGCTAAAAAGGGCGTAACGGCGCCGGCAGTATTGCAGGTAACGCAGCAGCAGCTTTTAGTGAACGGCGAAACGGTTACTTTGTGAGGTGGTTAAATGCTTGTTGTAAAATATACGCCGCCTGCATCGGCGCAAAGTGGCGAAACGCTTGACGTAACCGATTATGTAATACGTGCCGTTTGGAGTGGCGATGCTGAACAGGCCGCCCGCAAGCTGGAACTGGAAGTTGCATATAATTCTCCTGAAAAGGATAAAGCTTTTCGGAATTTGGATTTGCGGCTGGGCGGCAAAATAGAAGCACTTTATCAAGATGATTATGAACAGCAGGCGCAGATATTCAGCGGGCGTGTTTTTTACCGTAAGCGTGCGACTGATACTTACAGTTTCAGTATAGTAGCTTATGATAATATGATTTATCTTGCTAAAAGCAAAGTGCACATGGTATTTAACAATGCTACGGTAACGGATGCAGTTAAACGTGTTTGCAATGAAATAGGTATATCTGTTAATGAAAACAATCCGCTGCTGAACACGGTGGTAAGTTTTATTGCGGATGGAAAGAGCTGCACTGAGGTTATTAACATTCTGCTGGAAAAAGTACGGGCTGACACGGGGCTGAAATATAATGCTGTGTCTATTGGCGGCAAAGTTACGCTGCTACAGGCGGGCACTTTGGTTGATGATTACATTGCAAGCGATATTACAGACGTGGTGAAATCTGAACACAGCGAGAGTTACACCGATATGATTAACCGTGTAAAAATGGTTGATGAGCACGGCGGCCTGGTGCAAACGCTGTCTGCCGGGGCATATATTGCTGAATATGGAGTGTTGCAGGAAGTTTATAAAATGCAGCCACCCAAAGACGGCGAAACAGTTGATAATATAAAGGCCGCCAAAGCGATGCTGAAGTATATTGAAAACGAGTCGCAGCTTGAAGCGCTTGGCAATGTTCAGTGCATTACCGGTTATGCAATTACTGTTCAGGAGGAACAGCTGACAGGCAAATTTTTAATTGTTGCCGATACGCACAGTTTTGAAAATAACGTGCATAAAATGGCATTGACGCTTGAATATATCCCGGAAACAGAAGAAACAACGGAGATTACTTACAGTTAAGGCGGTGAGGCATGAAAAGAGCAGAAGACCCATACAAAGGGTTACTAAAGCTGATGGGCAATATCGGCAAGAGCAGCGGGCTTCAGGCAATGCCTGTTATTGGTGAGATTATTACGCCGCCGCCTGCGCTTACTGTAAGCTATAACGGTATGGTGCTTGACAGCAAGTATTTGTGGATTGATGAATATTGGCTACAAGGGCATACCAGAAACGCCAGGGGACATATTATAAGCGCCACGCAGAACCGTTCCGGCGGCAGCGGCGACCCTGCTTTTGCAAGCCACAACCATGATATTGATAATGATTATACGGACAGTATTATTTATACCGATACATGGCAGAACGGCGATAAAGTTTTGATGGTACCGATTGTGGGACAGGACCAGAAAAGCGTTGAACAGTTTGTGATACTTTGCAAACTTAAAAGATTGGACGGAAATTAAAATGGCTAATCCTTTTGTTTTTGGAAGTACGAATAATACAGCTGAAAGTTCTGCTTTGCCGGAATTTAAAGAATATGCGTGGGATTTTGTGAATAATACGTTTATTTACGATGATACCGGACGGCATAAAATAGTAACGCGCAATGAAGCTATAAAAATATGGGTTTATAAAGCACTGCTTACTGAACGGTACCGTTACCGTGCATATTTTGATGATTATGGTGCAGAGCTGGAGCATTTTATCGGTACAGTGCCGAATGATGACAAACAGGCCGGTGAAGTATACCGGTATATTGAAGAAGCCCTGCTTGTCAATCCGTATATTTTAGAGGTTGAAAATGTATCTGTTGAACAGGCAGGAAAAGCAATTACCCTTAATATTGCGCTGGCTACTGTTTACGGCAGTGCAACACTTGGAATAGAGGTGTAAGGCTTGGAAGAAAAAGTAACTAAAAAAGATGTTCTGGACAGGCTGATAGCGGCTTACTTAAATGCTGCACAAGACGGCGTTGCTACTGTCGAGGGTAGCTTTACAAGCGATACGCTGGCAGCCAACGCAGTAGAGTTTGAAAAAGCGTATGGCGAAATTAAACTGGTGCTGGAAGCTGCATTTGCGCAAACATCGTGGGGTGAATATTTAACTGCCCGCGCTGAAGAACACGGTGTAATGCGGCAGGCGGCAACGCACGCGCTTGTTGTTTTAACCGTTGCCGGTAGAGCAGAGAGCACTATACCTTTAGCATCGCTTTTTGCTACGGCTGACGGCAGAAACTTTGAAACGGTTGAAGAAGCCGTAATTGGTGAAGACGGCAGTGTTGATGTAAGAGCACAGTCACAGGGAGTTGGCAGTGAAAATAATGTTGCGGCTGGAACTATAACTAAAATTCCGGTTGGCATTTATGGAGTCAGCAGCGTAAATAACGCGGCTGCCGCCTATGATGGTTTTGATGAGGAAACGGATGCTGCGCTTTTAGAAAGGCTGCTGTTTAAAGTACGGCAGCCGTCTACCAGCGGCAATGTTTATCATTACCAGCTTTGGGCAACTTCTGTTGCCGGAGTTGGTGCTGTAAAGGTGTTACCGCTGTGGAATGGCAATGGCACGGTAAAAGTTTTGGTTGTTGACGCTGAAATGGGCGTGCCTTCTGAGGATTTGTTGCAAAATGTGCGTAATGAAATAGCTGCCAATGCGCCCATCGGCGCGACAGTAACAGTTGCTGCACCAGAAACGCTGACTGTTAATGTTGCATTAAAAGTAACTGACGGAGTTGGAAATAGTGACGGTATTAAACAGGTTTTAAATGATTATTTTAAGGAAACGGTTTTTGAAGCTGACAATATATCGTATGCGCATATTGGAAAAACGATTTTAAGCGAATATGTAAAAACTGGTGTGCTGGATTATGCTAATTTAACCGTTAACGGTGGTACGGTAAATATTCCTGTTGCTGATGGACAGCTTCCTGTTGTAGGGCAGGTGACTCTCAATGAATAATTGGCTGCGTCAAAACAAAGTTGATATATTAAAATATTTGCCGGATTTTTTAAGTAAAGATGACCGCTTTAAGGCAGTTGGCATTGCTGGTAATAATGAACACGAAAAATTAAGAGCAGCTGTTGCTGATATTATAAACCAGTTTTTCGTAAATACGGCAACCTGGGGGCTTGATTTGTGGGAAGAATTTTGTGGTCTGCAAACAGATTTAGGCGATGCTTATGTGCAGCGCCGTGCAAGGGTATTAGATTTTTTAAACGCTAATCAGGTATCAACGCTGGAGTTTATAACATATCTGGTTAATCGGTATGTTGCAGATAAAACTGGCATCGTGGTTGACCATCCGGAAAATTACAGCCTTGATATTTTTTTGCCAGATAACAAAATTACAAGCTTTGAGGATTTGGAAAAAGCTTTAAGAATATTTGTGCCGGCACATATCGCCTGGCGGTATCTGGCTTATGTGAGTGTATCAGGAGATATTTATACCGGTGGTATTGTAACAAGTTATTGGAAAACAAATATTGAAGCAGATACTGATTATGCTATTGCGTTTGACGGTCCGGCAGAGCCGGTTAATGTTGGTGTTGTGAATACCGGTTATGTTATTAATATACCGGCGGAATTTTATGTATAAATGGAGGTATAAAAATGGCTGAAACGCAGAATACTGGGCAGTTTGCTAAAGTTATTGTTACTGACGTCGGCAAGGATATGATTGCAAAATCACAAAATGGGCAGGTACTTACTTTTAGCAGAGTAGCTTTAGGTGATGGCTTGGTTGCTGAAGATGAGGATGTAACTAAGTTTACAGCTGTTAAAAACGAACGGCTGAGCGTGCCTATTGCTAAATATTCTAATTTAGGCAATGGCCAGTTTGAGGTGCAGTTCCGCCTTACCAATATGCAGGTTGAAAGCGGTTTTTGGCATCGTGAAATTGGAATTATTGCAAAAATTGATAATGGTGAAGAGCAGCTTTATGCTTATACAACGGCCGGTAATAAGGCAAGCTATATTTACGATAAAACTACGCCAATAGAAGAACGCATTGTTAATGTAACTTTTGTTATTGGTAATGCGCAAAATATTGAAGTTATCATAAATTCCAGTGTTATTTATAGTACGCTGGAGGATTTGGAAGAGGCTATTGCTGAAGTAAAAGGATATACTGATGCGGCAATTACAACGCACGATGAAAACAGTGCCGCACACGAAGAACTCCTTGATGAAGTGGACCCTATTGTGAAAATAAGCGAAAATGCAGGCACAATTACAGCGGAAACTTACAAAGGCACTAAACATAATTTTCATGCAGGATTAAACATTTTAGCACGTAACAAAGCATACGCTTACGGCGACATAGCGTATAGCCCTAAACTGCCGTCCTGGGCATATTTGTATTGCGTGCAGGCAGGTACAACGGCAGCTTCCGAACCCAGTTTTACCAGTGTTAACGCAATGGGTCAGTACATTACAGACGGTACAGTAAAATGGATTGTTGATGATGTGCGCTTTGGTTTGCCGGTTGGCGTACCGTTTCATGATAAAAAACTGCGACCGGGCTGCGTAAAAATTAATGGCGCGACAGTACAGCGCAGTGACTACATCCGCATTTTCCACGATGCTGATGAAGACGATGCTTTTTACGATAAAGATGACCGTTACAGCTTTACCGGTACTACTACCGTCAGCGGCACTACTATTACCGGCATATCGGCCGAGGATATCGAAAAGCTTCAAACCGCAAAAGAAGTTTGCGGTGACGGTATTTTGATAACAGGTACGGGCATACCGGAAGACTGCATGATTGATGAAATCAGCACCGACAGTGTAACGATTACAGTTGCGGCAACAGCTGCCGGAACAGTAAAAATCAGTTACGGCAACATTCACAATTATCCTTACTTATATGGTTGGGGTGACGGAGAAACAACCTTTGTGCTGCCGGATTATAGGGGACGCGTAATCCAAGGTGGAGATATCTTAAAAGTAAACGCCCCGGCTCTTCCAAATATTATTGGTTACGTTAAAGGCGGTATGGCTGAAAACTGTTCGCCCTCGGCAACAGGCGCGTTTTCAAATCTTTGGGGTGGGTGTGACCGAATTGGTGGTGACGATTGGGCTGCTAAAAACATTGATTTTAATGCCAGTCGTTGCAGTAAAGTTTACAGAGATAACTTTAATACTGTTCAGCCTCCAGCAATAGTATCATTACCGCAAATTCGCTTCTAAAAGCAAAGGTGGGGACAGCACCTCTGTGTTAACAGCAATGATACCTAATATAACTGGCAGCACTGCCCATGTTCCTTGTTTCAGCGAAACCGTAGGTGGAGCTTTTTATTTTGTTGAAAAATATGCAGCTTCTGCTGCTACTGGTGCTGGTTGGGAAGAACATGGCTATACAGTTCTTGATGCTTCGCGTTGTAGTATCGTATATAAAACTAATTGTAAAACTGTTCAGCCGCCTGCACTTGTATTATTACCACAAATTAAATTTTAAATTGCGGTATAAGCTGTAAAGCAGGTGCTTGTACGGTTGTAGAGGCACCATAAATTGGATTTGAACGGGAAGCGTCGAAAGCCAACCCATTAAGTACTCCCGTGTTTGCGTCTTCTGAGCTTCCGCCTTTAACGGTAGTATTTTTAAAATAAAAAGCTCCGTCCAATGTACCTTGAATGCCATCGTCACTAACTCTATTAGGATTTTGCGAAGCAATAATATTCGGCAAACCTGCCGTCAGGACAGCCATACAATCTCCACCTTTAAGCCCTAATACTTAATTTGCATTAAAAGCGATAATGCAGGTGGCTGTACTATATCGCTGTTGCCGTATATTTTATTAGACGCAGATGCATTAAAATTTATAGTGCCGGTCGGAGCACCGGTATTAGCAACAGAGCCGTTGTACGATACGCTTTTTGCGCTAAATGCTCCCTGCGGATTAAAATTTCCCTGTGACCCACCTGGAAGAAAAAATGACCCGCTTATATCTGGTAATGCAGATGTAATATTTTGCATATAGTCTCCACCTTGCATTTTAAAAGCGGATTTGAGGCATTAATTGTAGCGCAGGAGATTGTACTGTGTTACTGTTATCATAGATTGCGTTACTTTTAGATGCGTCAAAACTAATATTCACAGTCCCTGCCTGGGCACTTGCTCCATAGGGTAGGGTATCGTTCCTTAAAATGTGAAATGCACCCGTTGTTTCAACCTGGTCAATAGAGCCGCGAATATATGTTATAGTGCCTGTAATATTCGGCAGACCAGCCGCTAATACTGCTATATTATCTCCACCTTGCACTTCTAATACTTAATTTGAGGTATAAGCTGAATAGCTGGTACCTGAACAGTACTTGAAGTACCATATATTGAATTGCTACTAGCAGCATTAAATAGTATTTCTGCTGGTCTACTTTCGCCGTAGCTGCCGCCGTAAATTCCGTTAGATAAATGTTGCGTTGAACCAACAGAAAATACTCCTCTCGTATAAGCTTGGCCTGGATTTGTTGTCAATAAACCCATTCTATCTACTTGTAATTCACCTGTTAAATTAGGAAGTCCGGCAGGTAAAATGGTTAACAAATCCCCACCTTTAAGCCCTAATACTTAATTTGCATTAAAAGCGATAATGCAGGTGGCTGTACTATATCGCTGTTGCCGTATATTTTATTAGACGCAGATGCATTAAAATTTATAGTGCCGGTCGGAGCACCGGTATTAGCAACAGAGCCGTTGTACGATACGCTTTTTGCGCTAAATGCTCCCTGCGGATTAAAATTTCCCTGTGACCCACCTGGAAGAAAAAATGACCCGCTTATATCTGGTAATGCAGATGTAATATTTTGCATATAGTCTCCACCTTGCATTTTAAAAGCGGATTTGAGGCATTAATTGTAGCGCAGGAGAT
>ERZ773130.241-NODE-241-length-71830-cov-17.693528_pt1 | contig 71830 bp, 53 predicted proteins | sample MGYA00511919_ERZ773130 | MGnify/ENA primary metagenome ERZ773130 (study PRJEB29015, sample SAMEA2737851) | human gut metagenome | biome: human gut; feature: human-associated habitat; material: faeces | place: China | collected 2012 ...
ATTATGAACAAAAAGTTTTTAAGTGCAATCCTGTTCGGAGCCTTAATGGTTTCGTTGACAGGAACATTTGTGTCTTGTAAAGATTACGACGATGATATCGACGAAATCAACAAGGAATTGACTGACCTGAAATCAAAACTTTCAGATCTTGAAAGTAAAGTAAATGCCGGTGGCGCTTACGTTACCAAGATTGAATCGGTAGACGGTGGTTTCAAAGTATCGGTAAGCGACGGTACTTCTTACAACCTGACTGTTGCCAGCGCTGCTGCCGGTAGCAAGGTTGTGATTGATGACAAGACCGGTGAAATCAGCATTGATGACAAGGCTACAGGCTGGTTTGCTACTACCGGTGAAGGTGAAGAAGCAGTGGATATGACTCCGTATGTAAAAGACGGATACTGGTATCTCTATGACAAAACAGCAAAAGAGTTTGTGAAGTCTGAATACAAAGCTGCCGGTAACGCTTATGCTGTAGTAGCTAACGGTATCTGTACATTGAACATTCCTGATGCTGATGGTAAGATGCAGACTATCCAGTTGCCTACCACTTCGGCTGCTATCACTGGTGTGCAATTTATTAATGTAGATGACGGAGCTGTTGAACCTACTCCTGCATACGCTTTGAACTATGGTGTGGCAACAAAGGACAATGCTGAATGGGATGGTCCTAAGGGTGCGATTACTAAAGACCAATTGTTGGTAGGTACTATCGAACCTCTTACTTTGCAGGTATATCCTTCTTCTGCAGACTTGTCTAACGCAGATATTAAGTTGGTGGGTAGCGATGGCACAGTTGCTCCGGTTAAGGTAACAGCTACTCCGTTTGAAGGTGTTATCACCAAGGCTGCTTCTGCCAATGGTCTGTGGAATCTGAATATCCGGCCGGATGAAACGGTAACAGACAAGACTATTGCAGATGCATTTAAGGCTGAAACTGGCGACTATGCTTATGCATTGCAAATCAATGGCAATATCCTGACCGGATATGCTTCTAAAGTTACTCCTACTGATAAGTCTGCTGCTGGAGCTCTTGTAGCTGCTGATGTTAAATACAATGCTGAAGAACTTAGCTCAGCTAAAGTACCTTTCGGTGAAACAGTTACTCTTGAATTTGATGGAACTAAAGCATACGATGCTTATTTGACTCCGAAATCGGCCAGTGCATTAGAATTGGCAGGTGTTACTATCGATGGTAAGACGATGTCATTCACTTCTACTGAAAAGGCTGCCGGTAAGACGGTTGAGTTTACTGTGAATTTCGTAAACTTTAAGGGAGAAACCGGTAGTGCTTTTGATATAACAGTTACCTTTAAAGGTGCAACTGTTGATCCTGAAGCTCCTGTAGCAGCAGTGAAATATACAGCAACTGATGGTGTTAAACCTATCATTATTGATTTAGGTACTACATTTACAAGCTTGAGTGCTCAGACTGCTACAGCGTTGGCTGCTGTTACTCCGACTTGGAATGTGATTTCTATTGACGGTAAAGCGGTAACAGCAGACCAATCTACTGCTAACGGTAAGTTTGCATTTGCAATGACTCAGGTAAAATACTACTCAGACTTGAATGCTGATGGTACACCGAAAACAGAAGTTACTGCTATCAATACTGCTGATAATCTTAAGAAGGTTAAGTATGCTGTATTTGCACATTCTGATTATCAAGCAACTGCAGCTCCGGGTGCTTATGTATTGAACATGAAATTTGTTGATGGTGAAAATGAATTGAAGAAAGTGGTTGCTCCTGTAACAATCTCTGTTCCTACATTCACTGACTTGTTCACTAAGGTTACTTCTGTATGGAATGCAGATAAGACTGTCTTGAATGCTTTGTTGGTTGGCTCTACTAGTGCAGATGCTGCTAAACAATATGTAATGACTAACGCATTCAAGAGTGTAGAAAACTCAGGTGCGGACTGGAATAACTTGACTCTTACTCCGAAAAAAATGAGTATTAGCGGAACTCCGACTGAGGTTGCTACATATGCTAAAGTCGGCTCAATCTTGGCAATGGCTGATGCTTTGCTTGATGCCAATGGTGCAGTAAGAGGCAATGTAACAGTTGATGGTACATATCTGGTTAAAGGTAAAACAGACTTGAAAGTTGAAGTTCCTGCATTTGCAGTAAACTTTATGTCTCCGTTCAATGATGCTGTGCTTAACTTCTACAAAGGCGGTAAAGTGGTAGATTTGAATGTTGCAATTGCATCAGATGGTAAAGGTACTATCGCTAAAGTTGCAGGTGATGCCGGAAAAGAAGCAGGTTTGCAATTAGTTGCCAGCAGTGAAAAGGTGGCAGTTAGCGAGGATATGGAATTGTTTGGTGCAACAAATGATAAGTTCACATTCGTAGTTAAGGGTGACGGTGTTCCTGCCGGTGCAACAGCTACATTGTCTGATGCCGGTATTGCTTTGACAGGTATGTCTTATGGTCCTAACTATTCAGCAACTCTTGAAATGACAGTTACAGCATTGAATGGTATCAAGACTACCATTACATTGCCTATGACTATCAATAAGCCCTAATCATTATCCTAAGTATACTGTTTACTTAAGATAGATGAATCATTGAAGAGTGTGTCCGCCTCGTGCAGACACACTCTTTTGCTATAAAACAGGCAGGTATTTAAATAACCTTTTCAAAAACAAACATATTATCAAAACTATTACTACTTTTGCAAACCCTTTAAGTGAAACTTTAGATAGAAGCAGTATGAAACACATTTTATTCCTCGCAATAGCTCTTTTGTCGTTGACAGGCTGTATGAAAGAAAAACCGACAGCCCTTCGTTGGGCTACATTCAACATTCGCTATGATAACCCACAAGATAGTTTGAACAACTGGCAGTATCGTAAAGCACGCGTATGCAAGTTTATTCAAGAACAGAAAATAGATATCCTCGGAATGCAGGAAGTGTTGCACAATCAGTTTCTCGATTTGCGTTCCGGTCTGCCGGAGTATGACGGTATCGGTGTCGGTCGTGACGATGGCAAGACAGCAGGAGAGTATGCTCCTTTATTCTACCGGAAAGATAAATATGAAGTATTGGACTCAAACACTTTCTGGTTGGCAGAGAATCCCGACAGTGTGGGCATGATGGGTTGGGATGCTGTTTGTGTGCGCATTGCTACATGGGCCAAGTTCAGAGAAAAGTCTACCGGAAAGATATTTATGGCAGTAAATACGCATTTTGACCACATCGGTGAAGAGGCGCGCCGCCAAAGTGCGTTACTTATTATCAAAAAGATAAAGGAAATAGTGGGTGAGCGCCCTGCCATTGTGACGGGCGATTTCAATGTGACGGATGCAAGCAGTGCTTATGAAACCATTACCACGAATGAGTTTGTCATGAAGGATGCTTATAAGATAGCCGGTCATGTGACCGGTGTGGATTATACTTTCCATGACTTTGCCCGCATCCCGCCACAGAACTGCGAGAAGATTGATTTCATCTTTGTCACTCCACAGATAAAGGTAACAGGATGCGATATTCCGGCAGAAATACCGGGCGCTCTGTTGTCCGACCATAATCCCCAGTTGGCTGATTTGGAATTCTAGCCGGATTCCCCGGAGACTCCATGACTCATGTCACTCCCGAAGAACACAGTCTGTTCAGCCCCCTGCTGATATTGTTCCTGTGTCTTTTCTATATATTGATTATGCTTCCCATACGGCTGAACAAGATTTACAGGAAATCCGTCGCCGGGCATACTTGGGTTGAAATGACTCCTGAAGGACTGGTATACGACAGGGCGGAGCAGAAGAAAGAGATTGCCTGGGAGGAGGTGGCAGGCGTAGCCCTTTATAAGGATTATTGTTTTTTATACGACAAAGGCGGCGAGTTCTTGCTTGTGACTTCGGACGAGAGAGTGAAAGAATCCCTCCTTTATTATCTGAATGCGAGAAAAGTAAAGTAGGAGGGTGAAGTGTTTTCCCTCAAAACGTTGTTCCTGTTGTTATAATGTGTATTTTTGTACTCATTAAAACCAAATCAAAAAAATACGTTTATGAGCAACTTATCTAACATGCCTTGGGAAGACCGCCCGGCCGGTTCGAAAGAAGTGGTGTGGCGCTACTCTGCCAATCCCATCATTCCGCGCGATTTGCTTCCTACTTCCAATAGTATTTTCAACAGTGCCGTGGTGCCTTTCGGTGACGGCTATGCCGGAGTGTTCCGTTGCGATGACACGAATCGCCGTATGCGCCTGCACGTGGGCTTCAGTAAAGATGCCGTTCATTGGGATATCCATCCCGAACCTTTGACGTTTGAGTGTGACAATGCCGAAGTGGGCGAATGGGTGTATGGCTACGACCCGCGTGTTTGCTTCATAGAAGACCGTTATTATGTTACCTGGTGTAATGGGTACAAAGGCCAGCCTACCATCGGTGTGGCATGGACCAAGGACTTCAAGACTTTCCATCAGCTGGAGAATGCTTTCCTTCCGTTCAATCGCAACGGAGTGATGTTTCCGCGCAAGATAAACGGACGTTATGCCATGCTGAGCCGTCCGAGCGACAACGGGCATACTCCGTTTGGAGATATCTATTACAGCGAATCACCCGACATGGAGTTCTGGGGACGGCATCGGCTGGTGATGAGTCCGGCACCCTTTGAAGTGAGTGCATGGCAGTGCCTGAAAATCGGTGCAGGGCCTATCCCTATCGAAACACCGGAAGGCTGGCTGCTCATCTATCACGGCGTGCTCCGCTCGTGCAACGGTTATGTATATGCTTTCGGTTCGGCATTGCTCGATTTGGACGAACCGTGGAAAGTGAAATACCGTTCGGGAGCCTACCTGCTTTCACCGCGCACTCCTTACGAATGCATGGGCGACGTGCCCAATGTGTGCTTCCCCTGCGCCGCGCTGCATGATGAAGAGACAGGACGCATCGCCATTTATTATGGCTGTGCCGATACCGTGACGGGGCTTGCCTTCGGTTATGTGCCTGAAATCATAGAATTTACTAAACGTACTTCCATCATTTAACTCAAATGATTATCTTTGCGGCATAAAGAAACAAGCAAAGATTTCATCATGATGAACCGGAACGTACTTCATTTGACATGTCCTCCTATACCTGTCCTCCGCATTGGCTTTGTGGGGCTGGGTAATAGGGGGATTTTGGCTCTTGAACGATATATGCATCTGGAGGGTGTGGAGGTAAAAGCCTTATGTGATTTGCGCCCCCGGAATATAGAGCGTGCCACTGCATTGCTCCACCGTTTCAACCGCCCTGCGGCTGTTGCCTATGGCGAAGAAGGCGGATGGAGGCAATTGTGCGGACGTGCGGATATTGACTTGGTTTATATTTGTACCGATTGGCTGACACATACCGATATTGCGGTATATGCCATGCAGCAGGGACGCCATGCCGCCCTTGAGGTGCCTGCCGCCATGAGCGTGGCGGACTGCTGGCGTTTGGTGGATACCGCCGAGCAGACACGCCGGCACTGCATGATGTTGGAGAACTGTTGTTATGATGCTTTTGCCTTGACGACCCTGAACATGGTGCGGCAAGGGGCATTGGGAGAGATAACCCATGCCGAAGGAGCGTATATCCATGACCTCCGCCGGCATTACTTTGCCGACGAAACGGAAGGCGGCTATCATAATAACTGGATAAAGCTGTATAGCCAGCAGCATACCGGAAATCCGTATCCCACTCACGGGCTGGGCCCTATCTGTCAATGGATGGACATTCATCGTGGAGACCGCATGGAGTATCTTGTATCCATGTCGTCGCGTGAAGCGGGGCTGTCGGCTTATGCCCGCGGGCAGTTTGGCAAGCATTCCGCCGAGGCTGCACAACCTTATCTGATGGGAGATGTGAATACGACATTGATTCGGACGGTCAAAGGGCGTACTATCGTATTGCAATATGATGTGACGACTCCGCGCCCATACAGCCGCCATCAGACTGTGTGCGGCACAAAAGGCTTCATGCAGAAATATCCCGTGCCTTGCATCCTGCTGGACGAGTATGGTAAAGAACCCTTGGCAGGAGAGGATTTTGAGAAAGTAATGGAACGTTATAAGCATCCGTTCACTGCTACCATCGGTGAGGAGGCAAAGCGGAAAGAGATGCCGAACGAGATGAATTATATCATGGATTATCGTCTGGTGCATTGCTTGCGCAATGGTCTGCCTTTAGATCAGGATGTATATGATGCAGCCGAATGGTCGTGTATCACGGAGCTGAGCGAACTTTCGGTGCGGCAGGGAAGCATTCCGGTGGAGATACCGGATTTTACACGGGGGAATTGGGAAGGAGACAAGTGATGTTCTTGACAGAGGGAGCGTTCTCCTTTCTCCTTACCTTTCGCCTTTTATGGTAAAAGAGTCAAGAATCCGTTTTATCTCTTCGATTTTCCCCGGATTCTTTTTGGCATAATTTTCTCTCATCCTTATGGTTACACAATGTACCATGTCATCATCTTGCTGTAATAAATAGTAAACGCGATATATATTCCATGTCTTATCATATTCTTGACTCTTTTGCACAATGACAAACCTTTCTTGATTCTTATTGGATTTGATTCTCGTTTTGCTGCAGAGCCGGATAGGACCGGAAATCTTTTTCATTTCCAATTCTTCTACTTCTTTTAAAGTAATAGGGGATGCCTTATCTATTTTCTGATAGCTTTCAATAAAACACAATACATGATTCGGTAAGTCTTCCCGGAAATTAATCAATGGAGTTTCCCATATCAGATAATAGAGATGACAACCGATGGACCGGGCGTCTCGCTCTTCCGGTATAATGCCATTGCCTTTTTCATTCTTTGTGCTCCAATGGCAAGGCAAGGTGATGGAGTGGAACTTATTGCTAATCTCTTTCCATTCCTCATTATGTTGCTTGGTGAAGGAGCAACATAACAGGAACAGTAAGGAGTAGAAGATAGCGGATTGCTTGTTCATGATATGATAATTATGGTTAGTTATATGCTTTAATGCCAATAACGTCCCGGTGAATGAAAGTTATATTTCTATTAACCACGGCTGTGGTTAACTCTAACCACCTACGTGACTAACTCTAACCACCCGGGTGATTAGGCTTAACCACGGTCGTGGCTAAGCAATCACGATATGCTTTACACCAAGATATGTATTTACTTTATAAGTATGTATTCAGTCAGCACTTCCTTATAAAATAAATAAGAACAGCCGAAAGGTAAATCCGGCTGTCCTTATTCAATGCTTTGAGTTCTCTTTTTATTCCATATCTACACTATGCTTTACGGGAGAGAGGATGAATGTAAATTCATAGTCACCGTAAGGCAATTGATATTTAGGCAATGCTATGGTTCCCCAACTGTTGACGCAACCCAATCCCATTTGTGCCTTGTCGATGCACAAGTTGGTGAGGTTGGCCTTCTTCACTTCGGGTGAGTGACGCTGGTCTTTCTGTGCGCCGTCATCCAATGATTCGATGGTGTAATGCAATGCAGAGGCAGAGAAAGGAGCTTCGGCTACAATCTTCACGCCATTGCCGCCGGCATTCAACTGTTTCCACCAACGGATGTCGGTCTTGTTTCCGGTTTCCTGCGGACGGATGTAGGAGTAGAATTGTTCGTCTACACTCTGGCGATAGATGCCCAAATCGGTGCTATGGTTACGGTCACTGTAGTTTTCAACCGGGCCGCGTCCGTAGAACTCAATGGTATTGAAGTTCTTCGGCATTTGCATCTGCATACCGAAACGGAACATCGGAGATACCTTGGCATTCTTATCGGCTGTCATCTTTTGGGTGATTTTAACGGCACCTTGGTTGTTGATGACATACTCCAGATAAAGTTTGGCAGAAACGGCTTTCATGTCGTATTCGGCTGTCACCTGTACTTGATTGTCTACGGTAGTGGAAGCCAGGCGGACAAGTTTCAATCCCGGGTTTTTCCATACTGCAAAGCGGTGTTGCAGGCCGGCACCCATATCATTATCGGTCGGAGCACGCCAGAAGTTGGGGGTCAGTGCAGCGCCTTCTTTAATCATTTCCAGCCCATTGACATCGTATTTGCTCAGGTAACCGTTGGCTTTGTTGAACTCAACAGTGAAGTTCTCACCTTTCACAATCAGGTAGTTTCGCTGGTTGTCGATGATTTGGGGAGTAACGATAGCCACATTGGTGGTCTCTACATTCTTCAACTCCATGGCCGGAGCCTTGTAGGGATTCAGAGTGAGCTGGTCTTTGGCAACTGTATGACCGGCAGCCAATAAACCTTCGCGGTTCTTCAGTTTGTAGGATACGTTCAACAGCCATTCTGTGCACTGGCAAGTCTTGCCTAAGTCAAGTTTAATCTTGGCGGTCTGCTGCGGAGCGACATTGAGATTATCCACACGTCCCGAACGGATTGCTTTTCCGCCTTTCAGCACTTCCCATTCCATATAGTAGGCAGAAAGGTCGCGGAAGAAGTTCTCATTGTAAACGTTTACTTCTCCCTTGCTCAGGTCGGCAGGAGTAGTCCAGATGTTCTGATAGAAATAACTTACCTCGTGCATGTGGGGATTGGGGTTACGGTCGGGGCTGATCAGACCGTTGTCGCAGAAGTTGTTGTCGGATGCATCGAAGCGGTTGAAGTCGCCGCCGTAAGCATAGATTTCAACTCCGTTCTTGCCTTTCCAGCGAACGGACTGGTCGACGAAGTCCCAAATGAAACCGCCTTGCAGGTTCGGATATTTGCGGATGATGTCCCAGTATTCTTTGAATCCGCCTTGAGAGTTACCCATGGCGTGGGCATATTCACACTGGATGAGCGGTTTGGTGGCATCGGTACGCTGACCGTATTTTTCCATGCCTTCATAGCCGTAATACATCGGACAGAAGATGTCGGTGTGCTCTTTCAAGCCGGCTTGTTCGTACTGGCAGGCACGGCTGGGGTCTTCTGCCTTTATCCATTTGTAACATGCTTCGAAGTTGGGGCCGTCTCCGGCTTCATTACCCAATGACCAGAAGATGATGCTGGGGTGATTGAAACCACGTTGAACATTACGCTGGTTGCGTTCCAGATGTGCTTGCTTGAATGACGGGTTCTTTGCCAGAGTAGCTTCACCGTAGCCCATTCCGTGAGATTCCACATTTGCTTCGGCTATTACATAAATACCGTATTTGTCACAAAGGTCGTACCACAGGTTGTTGTCCGGGTAGTGGCAGGTACGCACAGCGTTCAGATTGTATTGTTTCATGATTTGAATGTCCTGAAGCATACGTTCGGGAGATACTACATATCCTCCGTCCGGGTCGAGCTCATGACGGTCGGCTCCCTTGAAAAGAACAGCTTTTCCGTTGACCAGGATTTGACCTCCTTTCAGTTCAATTTTGCGGAAACCGACATTTACGGGGATAACTTCATTGCTTCCCTGTATGCTGGCACGCAAAGTATATAAATAAGGAGTCTCGGCACTCCATTTATTCGGATTTTCTACGTTCATGGTCACAGTGCCGCTTCCTTTGGCGGTAGCCGTGGCTACTTGCTTGCCGGTGGCATCGACCAGTTCCAAATCGACGGTTCCGCTTCCCTTCAGGTCGAGCTTCACAGCCAATGAGCCGTTTTTATATTCAGTATCCAAGTCGGGAGTGACGCGGATATCCTGAATGCGCTTCTTGTTGCGTGCATACAGATAGCAGTCACGTCCTACACCGCTGAAACGGAAGAAGTCCTGGTCTTCCAGATAGGTACCGTCGCACCAGCGGAATACCTGAAAGGCGATTAAGTTCTTTTGTCCCGGTTTCAGGTAAGGAGTCAGGTCGAACTCGGCTTCCAGCTTGCTGTCTTCGCTATACCCCACATAACGTCCGTTTACCCATATATACATATTGGAAGTGACGGAGCCGAAATGAGCGATGATATCTTTCCCTTTCCACGAAGCGGGAACAATGATTTCGCGGCGATAAGAACCGACGTGGTTGTTTTCGGTCGGAACTTCGGGAGGATTGTTCTTAAACTGGTTGCGCCATGCATAGCCTACATTGACATAAATAGGGTCGCCGTAGCCGTTTAATTCCCAAACGCCGGGAACCTGCATATCGTCCCAACCTTTGTCATTGAATGTTGTTTTCCAAAAGTCCATGGGGCGTGCGTCTGCATCTTTCACCCAATTGAACTTCCAGGCGCCGTTTAGCGTCATATAGTTGGCTGATGATTCTTTCAGTCCTTTTTTAGCTGCATCGGCATTTTCGTAAGCAAAGTAGTTGGTGTGCATCGGGGCGCGGTTTACCGCATTTACCTGCGGGTTGCGCCACTCATTGGACTGTGCGCTTGCTGCGAGTGCAAATACGGTGAACAGTCCGGTAAGAAGTTGTTTTTTCATGCTATAATAATTATAAAGGTTTTGTGCAAATATAGTGAAAAACTATAGTACTTATGGGCATAGACCGGGCAATATTTGTTATAATTGTACTTATTTTATAACTTATTCTTAAATATAATGGCATTTTTGAAAGGTATATGGGGAAAATGGCAGCATTTGCTGCACGATGACAAATGGAAGCATAAAATTTATGTAGTCATCTTTGAGAGCGATACTCCGGCAGGGAAATGGTTTGATGTGGCGCTTATCGGGTTTATCGTGCTTAGTATTCTGGTGGTGATTGCCGAAAGTATTCAAGGTTGGTCAGCAGTGATCGGGCCTTATTTGCGGTTTTCGGAATATGTCTTTACTTTCTTCTTTACCGTGGAATATCTGTTAAGGCTTTATTGTTCTCCCCGGCCGCGCAAGTATGCTTTAAGTTTTTTCGGTATTATTGACTTGCTGGCGACTTTGCCTCTTTATATAGGCTGGTTCTTCGGCACGGCGCGGTATTTGCTGGTAATCCGTACTTTCCGGCTGATTCGGGTGTTTCGCATCTTTAAACTGTTTAACTTTCTGGACGAAGGAAACTTGTTGTTGCATTCACTGACCTATAGCAGCCGCAAGATTATTGTTTTTTTCCTCTTTGTGCTGATATTGGTCATCTCTATCGGAACATTGATGTACATGATTGAAGGACAGCGTCCCGGCACGGCTTTCGACAATATTCCCAATAGCATTTATTGGGCGATAGTTACCATGACCACTGTCGGTTATGGCGATATCACTCCCGAAACCCCTTTAGGGCGTTTCCTTTCGGCAGTGGTGATGCTGATAGGCTATACCATCATTGCTGTTCCCACAGGAATTGTATCTGCGTCAATGATGAAAGAACACAGACGCAGGCAAGTCCTGAAATGTCCGCACTGTGGAAGAGACGGACACGAAGAGGGAGCAGCCTATTGCAAATATTGCGGAGGGAAGTTGGAATAAAAGAAACTGTCATTCCACTACCCATCTTTTATCATGCGGGACAACCGTTTGGGGGTTGTAATACATGCCCTCTTTGGTGGGTATTTTCAGCTTATAAGTCCTTTTGCTATGATTGGCTAAGCTGGTTTCCCTCAACCACGGGTTCATATTCTTCAGGATGGCCAATGTGATTCCTTTGCTGCGGGCAAAGCGGGCAAGGTTTGCTATTCCTTCTGTTACGGTTATTTCGGTATAAGGGATGGCAGGGTATAAATCAGATGCTCTCAGCCGGAAACCAAAAGCAGTCGGGTCGGAGAACATAATTTTGGCAGCGAGGATACGATATACATAGCGTGCGGTTTCTTCCACCAATTGCAAGTCCAGTGAATCATCTACATCTTGTTTTGCCAGTTGGCTGGCAATTCTTGCCTGTCCGGCATTATAAGAGGCGGCCACTGCCACCCAGTCTTTGTATTTGGCATAAGCATCTTTCAGATAGCGGCAGGCAGCACGGGTTGCTTTTTCCACATGATAGCGTTCATCTATGTTGGAATTGACTTCCAGTCCGTAGTCTCGTCCGGTCCCTTGCATGAACTGCCACAGTCCGGCGGCTCCGGCAGAGGAGCGTGCGATGGGGTTGAGGTTGCTTTCTATTACCATCAGATATTTAAAGTCATCCGGGATTCCGTTTTCCTTCAGTATGGGCTCTACGATAGGGAAATAGCGGTTGGCTTTCTTTATCATTTGCAGGGAGGTGCTGTGCATATAGGTAAATGCCAGCAGTTCGCGATCCATACGCTCATGACGGTCGTATCGGCTGAGGTCTATCGTTTTTCCACAGAAAATGACACTGACCGGCACTTCGGGACTGCTGTATTTCAGTGCGGTGATACCTAAATCTTTTTTTATGGCTGTACTTGCTGTGTCTTCCTGTTCTCCTTTCGGAGCAACGCAACTGCTGCCCACAAGGGCAGGTGAGATTGTGACCAAAGCAAAAAGCATGGCTGCGGTTATGTTCAGTGTATATTTCTTCATCTTTTTTCTACTTTCTTCCGGCGGTGGTACCATCAGGTTATTTTTATATCATGGCAAAGATAGCTTTTTTGCCTTATAATACCTATATTTATTTTTGCAAAGGTGTAATTTATCGTTTGGTGTTGTGCCTGTTGATAATTTACGATTTGCAGTGATGAAGCGGATTAAACGGGAAAAGAGGTAGCAGAAGAAAGGATACCGCCTATGCTCTTATTTTGTTCCGCTTATTTTTATTGTAGTAAATATTCTTCGGATATGTCTTATTTATGGAATATATTTTTCTATCTTTACAGCCATTAAAGGACTGGAGTCTCTAAAAAGTCTAATACATGTGAAGGTAGGGTAGCAGGTTTTGACTTTTCAGAAATGGATACTCAGCCATAGTACGAAATCAATATCGAAAATTATGATAAAGAATAAAGCTCAAAAACAAAAGCTGCTATCCCCGGAAGCATATATTAAGGAGAAAGCAAGACAGTTGCCGATAGTAGAGTGCTATATAGGAACGAAATGGGATTATATGGGGGAAAAGACAGTTATTGTCACTCGTCAACATCCGCAAGGACACTTTACGATGGGAGTTTATTTGGTGGATATTTATTGTAAAGGTTTGCTTCATTCCGAATATTTCTTCAATATGAATCATGACGATTATGAAATGATGGTGAAACGTATCGATATGGATGAAGACTTGAAAAAAGCAGCGTATGCCGATGCCCATAAGTTGGTGTATGGTGCTATCGATTTTGCCGAAGCTGTAGGAATAGATTCTGAGGATTCTTTCGATATCACGAAATATATTCTGGATGAAAAGAAGGAGGAGATACCGTTTGCTGAATTTGGCAAAAATGGTAAACATTACCTGCGTGCCGATACAGATGAGGAAGCTGAACTTTATATACCTATTATAATGGAGGCAATCGGCACTGATTTTACTTACAGTATAGAAGGAGTGACTGATGGAGAAGTGGATGCAGCAGAGGTGCCTTTGGGTGATTTTGATTTCAGTGAATTGAATTATGATGAAGAAGAATTCGACAAAATGTTTGAGAAACTGAATAGGGAATCTCAGGATTGATGTTGTATAGTCTGTTAGATTATCACCTGTAGGGGACAAGCATATCTCGTCCCTACAGGTGACAATAGCAGCGTTATCAACGTTTTGATACCCTTTCTTCTTATTCTTATTTAGGTAAATTGAAAGCGACAGACATTTCTTTCATTTGTTCCTGGCTCATGCCGTCGGGTTCAAAGCCCATGTTCTTTGCCGCGATATAAATCAATGCTGATTTATTCAATACATCAATTTGGTCGAAGGCTGCCATTACATCGCGGTCCACAGCAAAGATGCCATGCTTTTCCCACATGACGACATCATAGTCTGCCAGTTCCTTGATAGTGGCTTCTGCCAGTTCTACTGAGCTGGGAAGCGCATAAGGAATCATGCCTAGGCCGCGCGGACAGAATGCTTTTGTTTCGGGAATCATACTCCACAGCAGGTTAGTGGCTACATCTTTTTCCATGAATTTCTTGTTGTGCGACAAGGCAATCAGTTCGATGGGATGCGTATGTACGGATGCTTTATAAGGAGAACCTTTACTGATGAGGTAATTATGCACGCTCAGATGAGAAGGAACTTCAGAGGTGGGCTGAACCGGTTTGTCGGCTATAATAACGTAGCTTGCGCAGTCATCCAGAATGCGGATAACAGAACCGTTGTCCATGGGGCGGCGAGCTAAATCACGCATACGCATGTTGGTTCCTTTGCAATAGAAATAGCATCCTTTCAGATGAGGCAGTGTAACGCCGATTTGTTTTACTTCACTGATGGCAGGCATATTGCGGATTTCGTCGTCTGCGTATTCTGTGATGTTAACGGTGATATTTCCTCCGTTGCGTTCTGCCCATCCTTTTTGCCATAAATAACCGGCAACTTCTGCTACTTTATTTACTTCATGTGCCAGCTCGGGGCGATTGTCTAAAATTGATTTCATATTTCTTTTTGATTTGATTGTTCTGTAATTTACAAATATAGCAAATATTAAATATCCTCTCTGTAACAGGCAAGATATTTATGATAAGCTTCTTCCCATTGGGTTGTATTCTGCGGCTCGAAGGAGACGGTCTCTACAGAGGTACTGATGAGACGGCGCATGGCGGCAATGTCGTTTACCAGTCCGTTTGCTTTTGCCTGCAGCATGATATTGCCGATTGCTGTTCCCTCACTCGGTCCTGCCATGACAGGAACACCCACTGCATTGCAGGTGAATTGGCTGAGTAGGTTATTGCGTGAGCCTCCGCCGATTATGTGTAATTTTTCGATAGGGAATGGCGCAATCTTTTGCAGCACACTGAATATCTGTTTGTAGCGCATGGATAAACTATCAAAGATGCAACGGGTTATTTCTCCGTATGTTTCGGGGACAGGTTGACCGGTCTGTTTGCAATATCCGGCGATAGCCTTGATCATGGATGCCGGATTTTGGAAACATGGGGCATCGGGATTGATAAGACTGCGGAAAGCGGGTGCTGCCAAAGCAGCGTCAATCAATTCGGTATAAGAATAACTGTTGTTGGTTGTTTCCCATTCCTTGCGGCATCGTTCGAGTAACCACATACCGCAGATGTTTTTCAGGAACCGGGTAGTACCTTCCACTCCTCCTTCATTGGTGAAGTTCTGTTCGTAGCTTTCTTTGTTGATAATGGCATCTTTTACTTCGATACCCATCAGGCTCCATGTGCCTGAGCTTAGATAGGCGAAATTCTCGTTCTGAGCCGGTACTGCTGCTACAGCCGAGGCGGTGTCGTGTCCGGCTACCGAGATGACGGGAACAGCTCCCAGACCGGTCAGTTTCTGTACCTCTTCTGTCAGTACTCCGATTTGCTCTCCGGGGAAGACAAACCGGCCGAATTGTTCTTCTCTGACTCCCACTACGTCCAGCAGTTCTTTTTCAAAACGTTTGGTGCGCGGGTTCAGTATTTGTGAAGTAGAGGCAATTGTATATTCGGTGACCATTTTTCCGGTGAGCATATAGCCCAATGCATCGGGCATAAAGAGAATTTTGTCTGCTGCTTCCAATGCGGTGCAATGATTGCGGTGTAGTGTCGATAACTGGAATAATGAATTGAAATTCATTATCTGAATGCCGGTAATATCATATACTCTTTCGCGAGGAATGTGCGTGAAGTATTCTTCGGGTGCTCCTACTGTATGTGGGTCACGATAGCAATAGGGATTGCGGAGCAGTTCGCCATCCTTACCGATAAGTGCGAAATCCACTCCCCATGTGTCGATACCGATGGAACGGATGGGAATGTTGTCTTTGGCTATTGTTTTGAGTCCGTTGATGATTTCGCGGTAAAGGGCATAAATGTCCCAGTAACAATGACCGCAGGCCTCTATTATATGATTGGGAAAGCGGGTAACCTCTTTCAACTCTAATTTGCCGTCTCCCAGGCAACCTAAAATGGTTCGTCCGCTGGTGGCTCCCAGGTCTACTGCAAAGAAATAAGTGTGTTCCATGTTTCTGCAATTGATAATTTAAGGAATTAATGATACTGCAAAAATAACTCATTCTTTTAAACTGTTCCTCTTTTTTTGATATAATAACTGTTCGAATGCGTGGTAAATGCCCTAAAACATATTATTCTTACTTTTCTGGTAACTTCTTTGGTGAAATGACAGAATATCAATACCTTCGCTAAATGAAAAATGTATGAAGGTTTAATTAAGAATGAAAAAAATAGTCGGACATCTTATTGTTCTCTCTTTATTATGCTTGATAAATGTTAATCCGGCAAGAGCGTGGGATGCTGATCGACGGCAGCCCCAATCTTATGAATTGCAACAAAAATATATCCATTCATTCAGGCAAAATGCCGGCTTTATTCATACAGAGAGGAATGATAGTATCGCTCTTTTGGGGGACAGTCTGACTACTGTATTGGATTCTATAGGCAAATATGATGAATATTTTGAATTGAAGAGGGTCGTAATCCGTTCGCATATTCTTAGGGGGGAGAGTCGCATTGCCGTTGCTCAAAGTGATATGATGTACTCTAAAGCTCAGGCAATGAACCACAAATTCGGAATGGCAATGTCGCTCAGTGCAATTGGTGAAGTGTATAGTCACATGAACCGGTTGGAGGAAGCGGGAACATCACTTGAAGAGGCTTTAAAGCAGTTAAAAGATCCTTCGGATAATCAGATTCTTACAAAAATACTGCTGATGCAATTGGTGGATAATCTTCTGCATTTGAAGAATATTGGGAAGGCTAAATTGTATATAGAGCGCATAAATGAGTATTTGTCGGAAGATTTATCTCCGGTGGAACAGGCATTGTTTTATAATTATAATGCTTACTATTGTATTCAGGCGGGGATGCCGGATGAAGCCGACAACTACTTAAAGGAGGCTTGGAAGTTAGAACCGATGCTGCCGGTGGGGATTATCCGGCATCTGTTGATAACCGAGGCGGCTTATTATGAGAGTAAGGAAGAATATGAAAAGGCGTTGGATGTTTACGACCGTTTCTTTAAAGGAAAGGCACCGCAGAGCAATCGCGGATTGTATATTGATGCAATGCGTAATAAGGCAGAATTGTATGTTATGATGGGGAAAGAGCAGGAGGCTTTTAAACAGTTTGCTAACGTATATGCTTATGTGAAGTCTGTATTTAATAAGAATTATCCTAAGGAGATTGACCGGCTTTGCACTCGTTTTCAGGCAGATCGGCTGAAGTTTATGAATGAACACCGGCGTACTCTGTCCAACCGCTATTATGTGACCGGAATTGCTGTTTGTGTCTTGGTGCTGTTTTATCTTATTTTTCTGAGTTGGAAGAAAATATTCAAATTGAAGGAATCAAAAAGAAAGCAGGAGGAGATGAGGCGGAAGGCAGAGAATGCCATTCGCAAAAAGAATATGTTCCTTTCTAATATGAGCCATGAAGTGCGTACGCCGTTAAATGCTATTGTGGGTTTCTCCACTTTGTTGGCGTCGGAAGAGGATATGGGCATGGATGACGATTCCCGTAAGCAAGCTTGTGAGATTATCCGTGTCAATTCGCATCAACTGCTGAAACTGATAAATGATATACTTGATTTGTCGGATTTTGAAGAAGACAATATTCACTTCAATATGAAGGAGCATGATGCGGTAAAGATATGCAATGAAGTAATAGAAACCATACGCGCCTCTTATAAACTGAATGTAAGGTTGGAATTTGAGACAGCTCTTGCTTCGTTGAAGCTCGAAACGGATGATTCGCGACTGAGGCAGGTGTTGATAAATTTGTTGGTGAATGCTGTTAAGTTTACTAAAGAAGGTTCTGTTGTGCTTAAACTCGAAAAAGCAAATGACGGGACAGCTCTCTTTTCGGTGGCGGATACAGGTTGCGGCATTCCAAAGGAAAAGCAGAAACTTATTTTCGAACGTTTTGAAAAATTGAATGAGTTTGTACAGGGGACCGGTTTGGGACTTTCTATCTGCCGGCTGATAGTGACGTTCGTAGGTGGTAAGATATGGATTGACGGAGATTATACCCGAGGGGCACGTTTTTGTTTCACTCATCCGTTAAAGTATAAATCGACACTATTATAAGCAGAGTATCATAATATGAAGAAAATTATAACACTGGTATCTTGTCTGATTTCGTTTTCATGTCTCTTTTCCCGGGGATGGAAAGGGGATGATACGATTGCTTTTCGTGACAGTTTGATGAGGAAGGTGGAACATTTACCAGCAGATACTTCTCGTTTGTCTGTGTTGCTGGACGCGGCATATTTGCATCAGAATCCTCCTTATAATGTGTTTTTTGCCAAGTGCCTTTATGAAGAAGCACGTAAGCAGCAGAATATCTATTATGAGAATTTGGGTGCCTATTATCTGGCTGTCTGTTATGATAAAAAACATGATTTGGACAGTATCACCCTTTGGGTGGATGAGTTGCAGGAACTTGCTTCCAAGATAGGCAAGTATGATTATTATCTGGAACAAAAGGCTGCTATCAGTCGCGTGCTGGCTTCTAAAAAAATGAATGAAAAGGCGGCTTTTGTGGCAAAAGAAGTTTTGAAAGAGGCACAAGAGAGAAAAAGTAATAATGGCATAGTGGCTGCCTATAATAGTTTGGGATGTACGTATGCTGCTTTTAATCGTTCGGATGAAGCACTTGCAGCTCTTCTAAAAGGGTATCGGGCTTGCAAGAAAACGACTAAATTGAGTTTGCGCATTGATATTCTTTCTCGTTTATCAAGTAGATATGCTGATATTGTTTCCGGTTTGCCTTCTAAGGACCCCGATAGAGTGAAGAGAGATTCTGTTTTGTTTTATTTAGAGAAAATGGAGGGCTTGTTGAAAGAAGTGTTGTCTAAGGAGCCCAAGACTGTGAATAATTGGAGAGATGTAATGGTGGATTGCCAAACCAGGTATGTTCGTTATTATATGCATCATAAGGATTATTCTAAAACGGCTGAATTCCTTGAAAAAGCCAAAAACTTGCTTACTCCGGAAGTGGATTCGGTGTATTGGCTGAATATACAATTGATGGAATTGCAGTATTATGCCCGGATACAGGAATATGATAAAGGAATCGCATTGATAGACCAGGTCGCTCCGTTTGTCGAAAGGGGACATATAGATGTATTCGAAACTCTTATTTTTTATAAGTCTTTGATATTGCGTGATAAGGGTGACTGGAACGAAGGCATCCATACATTGAAGTTTTTGCTGCATAAACAGGATTCTTTGAGTACAGCTACAACCACCAGCCAGTTGGAACAAGTAAAAGAGAATTATCAAATCAATGAATTGCTGATGGAAAAGCAAAAGATTACTAACCTGAACTATCTTCGGGCTATTATGATTTTGGGTGTACTATTGGTTTTGATGCTGTTGTTTTATCTTTATACCGGTTACTTATCAAAGAGAATTGCTTTGGCAGAAAAGGAGGCGATAAAGGCTGCCGAGCTTTCGCATGCTGATAATTTGGCTAAAGAACGGTTGAAACTTGAAATCAGTCATGATATACGTACTCCTTTGAATGCTGTGGTGGGTTTTGCCGAAATTTTGGCTGATGCGGATAATTTGGATGAAGAAAGTAAATCTGCTTATAATAAGATTGTTCAGGAGAATGCTACACAGTTATTGGACTATGTGAATAATATCCTTGAGCTTTCTCGCCTTGAATCGGGGAAAATAAAATATGTGGAAGGCAGTTGTGACTTTATCGGTCTGTTTCGCGCTGTGATAGAGGAGGCTGATAAAAACGGGCAGAACTGTGTGCATGCAGAGTTGCATACCGATTTGGAGAAACAGATGGTCAGAACAGATCAGGCACGTTTACTTTCTTTGTTTGAAAGTTTAGCCGTCTCTACCGTGGACACAGAATTTTATCATTCGGATATAACAGTAAAACGTGTGGAAGAAAAATCGCTTTTACTGGTGACGGTTGTTAATACACCATTGGCAAAGGAGCGTTTTGAGAATAAAACGGCTATGATTCGTAATGAGATAAATGCTCACTTTATTCATTATTTCGGAGGATATTATAAAGTAGACGAACAGGCAAAACAAGGACCTTCTGTGACTTTTACATATCCGTATGATGTTGCCGGTCTGCATATTCATTGAAAAGTTTCACGAAAGGATTGAGTTACGTCGAAAGTAGACAAAGGCAGTTGTTTTTCTGTCTTACTTCCTTATTGGGTATGGCTTTTTTCGATTAAAATATAACTTTAACACTACTTTTTTGCATATATGCGCAAAAATATTCTGCTTTTTGTATCTATATTCCCAAACAATGCGTAATTTTGCAATCGAATCAGAATAATTATGCAGTATGAAGAGCAAGAATAGCAGACTGGATGCCATCAAAATTATAATTTCCTGCAAGGAAATAGGAAGTCAGGAAGAACTGTTACAGGAATTGGCTAAAGAGGGGTTCCGCCTGACACAGGCTACACTGTCACGTGATTTGAAGCAATTGAAAGTTGCAAAGGCTGCCAGCATGAATGGGAACTATGTATACGTATTACCTAATAATACAATGTATAAGCGTATGACCGAACAGCATTCGGCCGGCGAATTATTAATGCATAATGGCTTTATTTCCATTGAGTTCTCGGCAAATCTGGCTGTGATAAAAACTCGTCCCGGTTATGCCAGCAGTTTGGCTTATGATATTGATAGTAAAGAATTTGATGAAATTCTGGGAACTATTGCCGGAGATGATACCATTATGCTTGTGGTGCGCGAAGGCTGCACAGAGACCGGGGTGAAGAACGCACTTTCACTCATTATACCGAATATACAATAAAAATAATATAGAATAAGAAATGGATGCTAAACAAGTTGATGTGATGGTGGCTGATGCCTCACATGAAGTTTACGTTGATAAAATTTTAGATACCATCAGGGAAGCAGCTAAGGTACGCGGAACGGGCATCGCAGAACGCACACATGAATACGTGGCGACTAAAATGAGAGAAGGAAAAGCGATTATCGCTTTATGTGGCGAAGAGTTTGCAGGCTTTACTTATATTGAGTCGTGGGGAAACAAGCAATATGTGGCCACTTCAGGGTTGATTGTTCATCCCGATTATCGTGGCTTGGGATTGGCAAAACGCATTAAGGCGGCGTCTTTCCGATTGGCGCGTTTACGATGGCCGAAAGCTAAGATTTTCAGTCTGACAAGTGGTGCAGCTGTAATGAAAATGAATACGGAATTGGGCTACGTTCCTGTTACATTCAATGAGTTGACGGACGATGAAGCTTTTTGGAAAGGTTGTGAAGGATGTGTCAATCATGATATATTGATGGCAAAAAACCGTAAGTTCTGTATTTGTACTGCGATGCTTTACGATCCGTCTTTACACGAGGAAGACACGATTTAAAGAAGAAATAATAGAAAAAACACATATTATTATGGAAGAAAAAAAGAAAAAAGTAGTAGTTGCGTTCAGTGGCGGTCTTGATACTTCGTTCACTGTAATGTATCTGGCTAAGGAAAAAGGGTATGAAGTGTATGCAGCTTGTGCAAACACCGGTGGTTTCAGTGAAGAACAGCTGAAGCAGAACGAAGAAAATGCTTATAAGCTGGGAGCGGTGAAATATGTAACTTTGGACGTTACTCGGGAGTATTATGAAAAGAGCTTGAAATACATGGTATTCGGTAATGTTCTTCGCAACGGAACTTATCCTATTTCTGTAAGTTCGGAACGTATCTTCCAAGGATTGGCTATTGCCCGTTATGCCAATGAAATAGGTGCTGATGCTATCGCCCACGGCTCAACCGGTGCGGGTAACGACCAAATCCGTTTTGATATGACTTTCCTGGTATTGGCTCCGGGGGTAGAAATTATTACCCTTACCCGCGATATGGCGTTGAGCCGTCAGCAGGAAATCGATTACTTGAACGAACATGGTTTTGCTGCTGATTTCACAAAGTTGAAATATTCATATAATGTAGGTCTTTGGGGAACTTCTATCTGTGGCGGTGAGATTTTGGACTCTGCACAGGGATTGCCCGAAAGTGCATACTTAAAACAAGTGACTAAAGAAGGCAGCGAACAACTTCGTCTTACTTTTGAGAAAGGTGAGTTGAAAGCTGTGAATGATGAAAAATTCGACGATCCGATTAAGGCTATCCAAAAAGTGGAAGAAATCGGTGCTGCATACGGTATCGGTCGCGATATGCACGTGGGAGATACCATTATCGGTATCAAAGGGCGTGTAGGTTTCGAAGCTGCTGCCCCGATGCTGATTATCGGTGCACACCGTTTCCTTGAAAAATATACTTTGAGTAAATGGCAGCAATACTGGAAAGACCAGGTTGCCAACTGGTATGGCATGTTCTTGCATGAAAGCCAGTATCTGGAACCGGTGATGCGCGATATCGAAGCTATGCTTCAGGAATCGCAGCGCAATGTCAACGGTACGGCTATCCTTGAGCTCCGTCCGCTTTCGTTCTCTACGGTAGGCGTTGAATCTAAAGACGATTTGGTGAAGACTAAGTTTGGTGAATATGGTGAAATGCAGAAAGGCTGGACGGCAGAAGATGCGAAAGGCTTTATCAAAGTAACTTCAACACCATTGCGTGTTTATTATAATAACCACAAGGACGAAGAAATCTGATTATGATTAAAGTAGGAATTATCGGTGGGGCAGGTTATACGGCAGGCGAATTGATTCGTCTGCTGATTAATCATCCCGAAGTAGAGATAAAGTTTATAAACAGTAGCAGCAACGCCGGCAATAAGATTACCGACGTACATGAAGGGCTTTACGGTGAAACCGATTTGGTATTTACCGACCGGCTTCCTTTGGACGAGATAGATGTATTGTTCTTCTGTACCGCCCATGGTGACACGAAGAAGTTTATGGATAGTCATAATGTGCCCGAGGATTTGAAAATCATCGACCTCAGTATGGACTATCGTATCAAGAGTGATGACCACGACTTTATTTATGGCTTGCCCGAGCTGAATCGTCGTGCCATCTGTCATAGCAAGCATGTGGCAAACCCGGGGTGTTTTGCTACTTGTATCCAGTTGGGGTTATTACCTCTGGCAAAACACTTGTTGCTGAACGAAGATGTGATGGTGAATGCCATTACGGGAAGCACCGGTGCCGGTGTCAAACCGGGTGCAACCAGCCATTTTAGCTGGCGCAACAATAACATGAGCATCTATAAACCGTTTTCTCACCAGCATGTGCCCGAAATCAAACAGTCATTGAAGCAGTTGCAGAACAGTTTTGATTCTGAAATAGATTTTATTCCTTACCGTGGAGACTTTCCGCGTGGTATCTTTGCCACATTGGTTGTGAAATGCAAAGTAGAACTGGAAGAGCTGGTGAAGATGTATACGGACTACTATGCCGAGGATTCCTTTGTTCATATCATAGATAAAAACATAGACTTAAAGCAGGTGGTGAACACCAACAAGTGTTTGATTCATTTGGAGAAACATGGCGATAAACTGTTGATAATCTCTTGTATCGATAACTTGTTGAAAGGTGCCAGCGGTCAGGCTGTCCATAACATGAACCTGATGTTCAATCTGGAAGAAACCGTAGGCTTGAAACTGAAGCCGGCTGCTTTCTAAAAAAGAAGAGTTATGAAATTATTCGATGTATATCCTCTTTTCGATATTAATATCGTAAAAGGAAAAGGTTGCCATGTATGGGATGATAAAGGTACAGAATACCTCGACCTGTATGGCGGTCATGCTGTCATTTCTATCGGTCATGCACATCCGCATTATGTAGAGATGATAAGCAATCAGGTGGCACGGTTGGGCTTCTATTCCAATTCGGTGATTAACAAGTTACAGCAGGAAGTGGCAGACCGATTAGGCGAGATTTCGGGATACGATGACTATCAGCTGTTTCTCATCAACAGTGGGGCCGAAGCAAACGAAAACGCCTTGAAGCTCGCCTCTTTCTATAACGGACGGAAACGGGTGCTTTCTTTCAGCAAAGCATTTCACGGACGTACTTCATTGGCAGTAGAAGCAACTCATAATCCGAAGATTATTGCTCCGATTAATGCGAACGGTCATGTGACGTATCTGCCTTTGAATGATATAGAAGCTGTTAAGACAGAGCTGGCAAAAGGCGATGTGTGTGCTGTGATTATTGAAGGAATTCAGGGGGTTGGAGGTATTCAGATACCCGATGCTGAATTTTTGCAAAACCTGAGCAAGGCATGTGAAGCGGCAGACGCGGTGCTTGTGCTGGATGAAATCCAGTCGGGTTACGGACGAAGCGGTAAATTCTTTGCCCATCAGCATGCGGGTATCCGTCCCGATATGATAACCGTGGCAAAGGGAATCGGTAACGGTTTCCCCATGGCAGGTGTCTTGATTAGTCCGAAGTTCAAGCCGGTATACGGACAGCTCGGTACTACTTTCGGGGGAAATCATTTGGCTTGTTCCGCTGCCATTGCCGTGCTGGATGTGATGAAGCAGGAAAATCTGGTGGAGAATGCCGCTAAGGTCGGTGCCCACTTATTGGCCGAATTGAAGAAACTTCCACAAATAAAAGAAGTCCGCGGTGAAGGGCTGATGATTGGTATGGAATTTGATGAACCTATTAAGGAATTGCGTCAGCGTTTGTTGTTTGAACAAAAAGTATTCACCGGTGTCAGTGGCACAAATGTTATCCGCTTGTTGCCTCCTCTTTGTTTGAGCATGGCTGAGGCTGATGAATTTTTAGCTCGCTTTCGTAAAATATTGCCATAAACACTATATGCTGGAATAATAATTAGCGAAAGAAAAAACTTGCCGGGATCAGAGTAAATCCTAATAACCAGATATGTTGATCTAAGCAGGTTTGCAATGAAAAGGGGACGTATCAAGACATGGAGAATGCTGTTCTTTTGTCGGTAGGGGAGAGGCTTGCTCGCCCGAAAACAGTTTGCCCGGTGTATTACTTCCTGGGTTGTGACTGTTGGTTCGGGCAGGTATCCCCCCTGTCTTTGCAGTTGATGATTTGATACGTCTCCTTTACATTTTCTCTTTCACACGGTTTGGAGTATTTTCCTGACAGGAAGATTAAAAACGTACTTGCAAGCGTGCCTGTAACACGCCAAAAGACCTTTTCACCTCCTCCATGTCTTTAGTCCATACTACAGAACCGTTCAATTTCAATATCAGAAACTTGTTCATGTAATAATTCACTCCCACCGTGATGTCTTGTTGCATTCCTCCTTTAACCGGTCCGTCATTCAGATTGGTAACATTAATCCGGCCGGACAATAACAGAGACTTACTTTCTTTCGGAGTCAAGGGTAAAGCATCCCATTCATCATAATTAAAGAAATTTCCTTTTATCAGGAATCCTCCTTGTATATATGCTCCCCAAGGCCGGTAGCAGGCAGCCTGCGCACGCTGTACATTCATGTTTAAATATTCTCCTTGAAGAAAAAAGCGGCGGGATAGATACAATGCCTCCAAATTCCATTGGAATGTATGCTTTACGTTGTTTATTTCTATGTCCAATACCGAAGGGACAGACAAGCCGGTAACACCATTGGAGCTGAAAGTTACCAATCTGTCTTTTTGTTCTTTCTCTCTGTCCGGTCTGCGGAATAAACCACCTACTCCCAGATGGAGCAATTTCCCGGCTTCATTTAACGGACGAAACACTCCACGCAAGGTTGCATTGTAACCGGGTAGTACCTTATCATCATATTCCGCTCCATCTCCGCAAAAGAGTCCGGCCGAACAATAATATTTATTCTGCGAAAAAGTATAAGATACTCCCACCCTTCGTCCCAAATAGAAAGTTTCGGCAGCATTGGCACCGGTCATGAAGACATAGTCATTGGTACTGGCAGACTGCTCTATACAGCACATCCCCAACATATAACCGATTCGAAAATTATTATTTCCCCATTTCTTCTGAACAAAAGCATCTTTCAACGAAACTTTGTTGCCGGCAAAGCCCACATCTATTTTTGTATACCATTCATCGGGCAAAGTAATTTTTCCGGTTAACCGGACATCCGTTATTTCAGCTTTGGCATGAGCTGAATAAGAATTCTTTGTAAAAAGACCTCCATCAATAAATAATCGACCGCCCAATTTTACAGGTCCATCTGTACTGGCCGACACAATAATAGGGAACAAAAAAGCAAGCAAAAATCCCCGCCACTTATAATACATAGGCTATTTATCTGTTTAAAAAGTGATTGAAACATTCTCTATGACCGGTAAGTAAACACACAATGCTATTTCAAAATCACTTTTCGGTAACATCCGGTTTATCATTTCTTACCTCGCTTAAAAATTGAAAATGGTACTTCACCCACCCATGGAAGCGGCTTCTTTACCTTAAACAAATATAAGATGGTGGCAGCCGTATTTACTGTATTGTTAGGTTCCTCCAGTTTTATCCCTTTTTTTATATCAGGACCGGTGATTCCCCAAGGCACAATCATTTCATCAACAGAGAAACCTCCATGCCCATGCCCGATACCTCCATGATCCGACAGAAACATAAAATAGGTATCTTCATATAAACCTTCTTTTTTCATTTTATCAATAAACGCGCCTATTTGTATATCCGCCTCTTCTATGGATTTGATATATTCCGCCGACATCCATTTATGAGCATGTCCGGCGTGGTCTGTATGCACTGAATATAAAAAGACAAGTGTGGGCAAATCCTGATTCCGGACTATAAAATCAAATGCCTTTTCATAATTGGGAACATAAGCATCATTTTCCAAATAACTCACTTCATCTAAATATTTCTTGTTATATGGATAAAAAAGATTGATCCAATTATAATAAAAAGCAGTTTTACACTCCGGAATTTCTTCTTTCATTACCTTAAATACTGAGGGATAATATCCTTCTTTATCAATTTCCACTGCAGGAAATCCTTTTTTATCTATTTGCCATCCATTATCAACCACTCCATGCTGCTCGGGACCGCTGCCGGTCAGATGACTGGTCCAATTGGGCAAAGTCACGGAAGGCATTACTACACGAGTCGTTAATGACAAGGCGCCTTGGGCTAATAAATTGTCAAGATTAGGAGTGTGGGCAGTAGTAAATCCCGGAACAGAAATGCCATCAAGGGCAATCATTACAACCCGTTTTGCCCGTGGACGGGCAGATATCGGCATAACGCCTATAATCCATAAAGCCAATAGGACTGACATGATACTTTTTAAGTTTTTCATCATATTAATTTTAAAAAAAGGTTTTCAGACAGATATACCACTTTAGAGTTGGGCATAATATCTTTTCTATGGCAATAATTTGCCGGATAGTTTCCAATTCGACAAATACACTTTATAAATTTTGCAAAGTAACTAATTTACTATTATCTAAAACATAGATATTCTTTTTAATTTCATGGATAATCTTACGGTTGCTTATGCGGTTGGTTCGGGCAGGCAAGCCCTGCTCCTACGGTTGACGGTTTGATATCTCTATACTAAAATATGTGGTAATATGTCAGACACACCGAAATCTCATCATGTCTCAGAAAATTCCATAAGTATGCCATTGGTCATCCCAAATAAATTGATACCTTTGTCAAATCCCAATTGTTCTAAACATACACAGGAAGCCGATTACACATAAACAATATATAACTTTATAATCAACAATCATGAACAAAAACTATCTTATCATCGTCCTCCTATTCTTTTGCTCTATCCTGAATGCGCAAAACCTTAATATTGTTTACATAGGCAATAGCATTACAGAAGGAGCTTTACTGAAAAATCCGAAAACCGAGGCTGCACCCATACGTGCCAGCCAATACCTTGATAAACATTTGAATGGTAAAGTAACCTTTCGGAATTGCGGAGTAAGTGGTATGACAACACTCAATTTCCTTCCCATTAGCGGGCAACAGTTTCCCAATGTAAAAACAGCAGCTTCGGAACTGGCGCAACGGGAAGGGCAATTATTATTTTCCATTTCGCTGGGAACCAACGACAGTGCCTGCACTATGGCTTTCGGTGCCCCGGTATTACCGGAAGAATATTACACAAACATGAAAGCCATTATTGATGAATTGTTGGCATTATACCCACAAAGCAAAATTGTAGTACAATATCCCATCTGGTACAGCCCCAATACGTACAACGGTGCTATGTACTTGAAAGCCGGTTTGGAGCGCCTGAAAAGTTACTATCCTATGATAGAAAAACTAATGGCACATTACTCCATCACTCATCCGAAACAAGTTTTTCCCGGTTCAACAGAAGCTTTCGACTTTTTTAAAGAAAACTATTCAACGCATTTTACTCCCGAAGAAGGGAATGCCGGCACATTTTACTTGCATCCCAATAAGAAAGGCGCAGAGGTCCTAGGAAATTATTGGGGAGAGGCTATTTTAAAAGCCATTGGCAATGAATAAATAAAAGACTTCAATACTTGCCTGCAGTTTATCTGCTGATTTAAGTACAAAGCCTGGAATCCCCGGGCTTTGTGCGAATAAATACCCCGCAAAATCTTTTTCCCTGTCAAGCCAAACCGATTATAATCTGGAGTTTATATGTTTCCTCTCCCTAAATTCACCAATGCTCTGTGTTTTTTTGATTCCGTCTGCAAGGACACTTCTTTCAACTTTTTTATACTGATAGTCATTCTTTTTGTTTCTGCTTTTTAGAAGTAATTTTATTTTTAACTCTTCATCATATGTCCTTCTCTTTTTTTCCTTTTATCTTTGCGTTTGTAGACTTAATCATTATAATCGTATGAAAGTAGCAATTATAGGTGCGGGAAATATGGGAGGAGCCATTGCCCGCGGCCTTGCCCAAGGCACAATTATTCCGGCAAGTGATGTAACCGTAGCCGATCCGTTCAGTGGTAATCTGGAAACCTTGCAGGCCGACTATCCGGAGATTCGTGTAACGACGGAAAATCCGAAAGCGATAGAGGATGCCGATATTGTGATTTTGGCTGTAAAGCCATGGCTGATAGACCAGATATTGAGCGTGATTCGTTTGGAGCCCCGGCAAGTGTTGGTTTCTATCGCAGGGGGTGTGACTTTTGAACAGTTGGTGAATAGTGTAGGTCCGGAACAGACTATTTTCCGTCTGATTCCCAATACAGCTATTTCCGAACGCCAAAGCATGACTTTGATAGCCAGTCGCAATGCCAGCAAGGAGCAGGAGCAATTAATGCTGGATATTTTCAATGAGCTTGGAATGGCTATGTTGATACCCGAGAGTCAGATGGGAGCTACCACTGCATTGACTTCTTGCGGCATAGCATACGTGTTGAAATATATACAGGCAGCTATGCAGGCAGGCATTGAGATGGGGGTTTGCCCGAAAGATGCTCAGAAGATGGTGGCGCAGTCGGTAAAAGGTGCTGCCGAACTGATATTGAATAATGAAACCCATCCTTCGGTGGAGATTGATAAGGTAACGACTCCCGGAGGAATAACTATCAAGGGTATCAATGAATTAGACCATGCCGGATTTACTTCAGCCGTTATCAAGGCGATAAAGGCCGGTAACGTAGAATGACATAGCCTTTCTCTAAGTATTGAATTTCAGTATGTAAAGACAATCGGCTCTTGCTGTATTCATAAATCTCTGCCACTGATTTATAAACCGGAAGCGGTAATTTATAAATCAGTGGCAGTGACTTATAAATCGGTGGTGCTGATTAATGAATATATAGGGAGGTTACGAAGAATATCTCTCTTTCCATTTGTTTTTTGTATTGTAAATAAACAGTAATTCCAATGTGGCTTTTCCATTTCACGAAACACTGCACCGGGGGGCATTTGGTCAGAGCCGGAGCTTATGGAAAAGAATAGAAAGCGGTTATACAGGGAGATGTAAAGGAAGTTCCACAACAAATCTTGCACCTCCGGTGTATTGTGTGTCCAGATAGATTTTACCTCCCAACAGGGTAGTGAGGCTCCGGCAAATACTCAGACCGAGTCCGAAACCGGGATTCATGCTGTTCAGCTTCTCAAAACGTTGGAAAATCAATTCGCCTTTTTCCTTATCAATGCCGCAGCCGGTATCGGTGACAGAGAAAATGATAGAGGTGCCTGCTATCTCATAAGCCAAGACGATACTGCCTTGAGAAGTGTATTTGCAGGCATTGACCAGCAGGTTGGTCAATATCTGTTGCAGGCGTTGCGCGTCTGTGTTCAGGATGATTTCCGTATCGGGTTGTTTCAGCTCCAGTCTGACGCCTTCGGCCACTCTGTGTGCCACGCCTGCTAAAGTGGATTGGCATAGTTCGGGCAAGACGACATTGGATAGCGAGATGCTATAGTTGCCGCTTTCCAGTTTGCTGAGGTCGAGTACATCATTTACCAATGTGAGCAATAAATAGGTATTGGTGTGCAGATGACCGAGTAATTCGCTCCGCTCTTCTTCGCTGAATTCTGCATCGGCATCGTTCAGCAAATCATTAAAACCGATGATGGCATTGAGTGGCGTACGGATTTCATGACTGAGGTTCTGTAGGAAAGCCGATTTCAGCTTGTCCGCTTTTTCAGCTTGCTGCCGTGCTTTTTCGGCAGCTTCTTTTTCTATCTTTAAATGCCTGGCATGCTGCCGGCGTGTAAAAGCATATATGCTGGAGAAGCCGGAAATAAGTATCAAGATGGAGAACACCACCCAAATCTTGCGCTGATTGGTCTCTTGCTCCATTTTGATGCGTTGCAGCTGTTCTTGTTTGTGTATGACTTCCAATTGTTGTTTTTGTGTTTCGGCTTTTTCCAGTTCGATGGCTGTTTGTTGTTGCTTCAGTTGCAAGTCCTGGTTTTCCAGCTCCATGCGCGTCTGTTCTTTTTCCATCAGTATCATTTGTTCCCGATTTTGCATTTGTGCCAGTTTCATTTCTGTGTTTTGGAGAGACAGGCGGTTCTTTTCCAATTCCAGCCTTTGGTTATTGAAACGGGCGTTGTATGCCGCCATTACTTCCGCATTGTTTGCTTGGTTGATAGAGTCTTGCAGGCGGTATTTTTTGTATAGTTCGGCAAAGGCGGAATAGAAATCCCCTGCCATTTCAAATGCTTTGTATCTGACCGCAAGGCTCAATCCTTTGTCACTGATGGAATCGCTGTATGCAAGAGCTTTGTCAAGGTCTCCCAATGCCGCATAATAATAACCGTTCAGAGTGAAATAGTTTTCAAGGATGGTCCCTTTCATCACTCCCTGAGCTCTGTACTGCGCTAATTCTTTTTGAAGTTCGTCGGCTTTTTTTGAATCCATTTTGCTGCATGTCACTTGAAACAAGAGTAGTTTGGATTGTATCAATGCAGATTGGGTGACGGAAGCATCTAAACATCTTAGGGCATATTCTTCGGCTTCTTCGTATCGCTGCAGATTTATATAGCATGAGCTTATGGAGCGATACGAATAAAAGTTCTCTTTTTCATTGCCGGTCTGTATGTAGTAATCCACAGCCTGTTTGTATTGTTGGAGGGCAAGCCGGAACATGCGCTGCTGGTAATACACATCTCCCATGCGCACGTAGCTTTTCCCTATGCCGTAAGGATTGTCCAAACGAATGGCTTCGTCCTGATATTTTTTCAGTTCTTGGATGGCGGAATCATATTCCCTGTTTCTCAAATAGTAAGTGATAATGCGGTTCCATGCTCCGAATATGTATTGCTTATAAGGAGTATTGCGTGCAAAGTCGGCTACCTTTTCTTTCTCGATGAGCAATGTATTGATATCGTTGATAAAGTAATAATGGTCGGATTTCAGGTTCAGGGCAAGGCATTGCGCTTTTACGTCTCCTTTTTTCTTTGCCATGTGGAAGAGTGTATCCGCCATGAGCAATACTTCGGGCTTCCTGATGGCGCTGTTGCACTTTTGGTAATAGGAATAGAGTTGGTCGTTTATTTTATAAGGATTGTTTTGACTCATCGTTATCGGGCAGAAAAGAAATATTTCCGCCAATAGTATTAGGATAGTATGTCCGATGAACCTCTTCATATCATTCTGTGTGTCTTTGGCAAAAATAGTGATTCTTTTATAATTCATGCTATCATTTATCATAAGTTTTATGGAGTATGGATTTTTTTCTATGTTTCTTCATGGATATAGGGAGGTATCTGCTCCGGGCTTGTGGGTTAATCCAAACTGTTACCATTCTTACGGTGCAGAAGAAAACGTGGTTGCAACGCTCTATGGTAGTGCAGCTTCCGCTCTTTGTGGCGCATAATGGTTGGACTACATTATCCGGCTTTTTTCACACGTTGGGAATGTTTTTGCAGTCCTGTTACCCGAATACTTTCATTTGAAACTATCCGAAAGGCAACCACTTCCTTAAACCCGTGTCCTTGCTCATATAGAATGATATTGTGCAGTTTTGTTGTCTGTCAGATAGTTTTCATAGAAACTTCTTGAAACTTTGCTAGGATTAATTAAATCTTCATTATCTTTGAAGCCTAAATCTAAAGATTATGAGTGACCAGATAAAGCAAATAGCCGAACGTCTCCGGGGATTGAGAGACGTTTTGGAACTGACTTCACAAGAAGTGGCCGAAAGTTGCCAACTTACAGTGGAAGAGTATTTGGGTATGGAAAGCGGTGAGAAAGATATATCGGTCAGCGCTTTGCAGAAGATTGCCCGCAAATATGGTATCGCACTGGATGTGCTGATGTTTGGCGAAGAGCCTAAAATGAGTGCTTACTTCCTGACTCGTTGTGGCACAGGGGTATCGGTGGAACGTACCAAAGCATACAAATATGAATCATTGGCATCGGGATTCCGCGGACGTAAGGTAGATCCGTTCATCGTTACCGTGGAGCCGAAGCCCGAAGATACGCCTATTTATTTCAATTCACACGAAGGACAAGAGTTCAACCTGGTGATAGAAGGACGTATGTTGCTTAATATTAACGGAAAAGAACTTATTTTGAATCCGGGTGACAGCCTTTACTTTGATTCTGCCCAGCCTCACGGCATGATGGCACTGGACGGCAAGACTGTGAAGTTCCTGGCAGTAATTATGTAAATTGTAAGAGTATGGTAGAAAGATTCTTAGAACAAACCACTTTTGCCTCACAAGAGGATTTTATAAAGAACCTGAAGATTAAGGTACCCGAAAATTTTAATTTCGGTTATGATGTAGTAGATGCGTGGGCTGCCGAGGAACCCGACAAGAAAGCGCTGTTGTGGACTAATGATAAAGGGGAATCCAGACAGTATACTTATGCCGACCTGAAGAAATATACCGATATGACGGCGTCTTATTTCCAAAGTCTGGGTATCGGTCGCGGTGATATGGTGATGTTGATATTGAAACGTCGTTATGAGTTTTGGTATTCCATTATCGCTCTGCACAAGTTGGGTGCGGTGGTGATTCCCGCCACTCATTTGCTGACCAAGAAAGATATTGTGTACCGTTGTAACGCTGCCGATATTAAGATGATTGTTGCGGCAGGCGAAGATGTGATTACCAAGCATATCATAGAAGCGATGCCCGATTCGCCTTCTGTAAAGAAGCTGGTCAGTGTCGGTCCCGAAGTTCCCGAAGGTTTCGAAGACTTTCATCAGGGAATGGAAAATGCGGCTCCGTTTGTAAAGCCTGAGCATCCGAATACCAATGAGGATACCTCGCTGATGTATTTTACATCGGGAACTACCGGTGAGCCGAAGATGGTGGCGCATGACTTTACTTATCCGCTGGGGCATATCGTAACTGCCTGTTTCTGGCATAATCTGCATCGCGACAGTTTGCATCTGACGATTGCCGATACCGGTTGGGGAAAAGCGGTGTGGGGAAAACTTTACGGACAGATGATTGCGGGGGCGAATATCTTTGTGTATGACCATGAGAAGTTTACTCCTGCCGATATTCTCGGAAAGATTCAGGACTATCATATCACTTCACTGTGTGCTCCTCCTACCATTTATCGTTTCTTGATAAAGGAAGATATCAGTAAGTATGACTTGTCGTCTTTGGAATATTGTACCACTGCCGGAGAAGCATTGAACTATTCTGTATATGAGACGTTTAAAAAAATAACCGGTATTCGTTTGATGGAAGGTTTCGGACAGACGGAAACCACTTTGACGTTGGGTACTTTTCCCTGGATGGAGCCGAAACCGGGCAGCATGGGTGTCCCCAATCCGCAATATGATATCGACTTGCTGACTCCCGATGGGCGTTCGGCAGAAGACGGTGAACAGGGACAGATTGTCATCCGTACGTCTGAAGGCAAGCCGCTGGGTTTGTTCAAAGAGTATTATCGGGCGGCCGAACTGACCGAAGATGCTTGGCACGATGGCATTTATTATACCGGTGATGTGGCTTGGCGTGATGAAGACGGATACTTTTGGTTTGTGGGACGTGCGGATGATGTTATCAAGAGCTCCGGCTACCGTATCGGCCCGTTTGAAGTGGAAAGTGCATTGATGACTCATCCTGCCGTGGTGGAATGTGCCATTACGGGTGTTCCCGATGAAGTGCGCGGACAAGTGGTAAAGGCGACCATCGTTCTTTCCAGGAACTACAAAGGACAGGAAAGCCCGGAACTGATTAAAGAATTGCAAGACCATGTGAAGCGTGTGACTGCCCCTTATAAGTATCCGCGTGTGATAGAGTTTGTAGAAGAGCTTCCGAAGACTATCAGCGGTAAGATTCGTCGCGTGGAGATACGTGATAAAGATAAATGACCGGGGGAGTGCGTTGAGCGAAGTCTTTATTCGTAAATAAAGTAAAAGATGAAAAGAATTTTGTTTTTTGCCTTTTTATGCCTGTGTGTCTGCTTGTCGGCAGGTGCACAGGCATTGTCTCCTGTTACATGGACTGCCTACGGATTGACTTTTAAGGTTCCGAAGGGTATTGTTGTGGAAGAGGATACAGAAGAAACGTTCCTGTTGAACGATAGTAAGTTTTATATCACTGTTCAGGCGTTGGACTCTGACGGCATCACGAAGGGTGACCTGGAAGGTATGTTGAAAGACTATGCCGACGATGATGGGGTGGAGAAGCAGACTGCTGTCAAAGCCTTTGACTTGGAGCAATTTTATGGTGTTTCGATGGATGGGCAATGTGAGGGTGAACCTTGTTGCTATGCCTGTCTGATGACCAAGGCGGCCGGGAGTGCATTTCATGTTTCCATCATTTATTCGGCGGGGAAAAAAGCTGAGGCGGAAGCTATTCTGAAAAGTTTTGTGATGGAAGAGTAAGCGAATGCAGTCAGTTCTGTGCATTCGGGGAGTCAAAGCATTACTAAAGTTAACTGTAGGGGCGGGGATTGCCCGCCCGAATGCATCAAGTAAAGTGTATTCGGGCGAGTGTCCCCGCCCCTACAGGCAAAGTGATAGGTTGATTGGGTCTTGATTAAACCTCCTATTTTGCTCTTACCTTGAATTGCAAAGCAATAGGTTCATTCTTTATTCCTTTGGGAAGAAATACTTTTACTTTATCACCATCACAAGTATATTTCACACTCTTGTTTCCTTTCAGCATTTTCATTTTGCCTTTCGGAAGATTTCCTGCCCATTCTATGACTTCCGGCAGTGTTTCTCCTTCGGGCAATGCATAGATGGCATAGAGTGTCTGTCCGTCCTTGTCGGCAGTGAACCATGTGTGTCCGTCCTGATAAACAGGAGTGATTCGGGTATTGTAGATGGCTTTGCCGTTTGCCCGCAACCATTCTCCCACTTCGTGCAGACGCTTGGCCACTTCTTCTTCGATGACACCGTCCGGGGTTGGTCCTACGCCTAGCAGCAGACAACCACCTTTGGCAGTGATTTCACTCAATATGTTGATAACCTTTTGAGACGATTTGAATGGAGCATTCGGCACCCATCCCCAATCATTGCTCAGCGTGATGCAACTTTCCCACGGATAGTTGAGCTGTGTCTCGGGGATGCCGCGTTCGGGAGTCTGGTAGTTTTCGTTTTTGCCTCTGATGCTGCGGTCTACCGAAATCAATCCCGGATGCTTCCGGCGTGCTTGTGCCAGAATATCGTCCAGACCAATGTCATCGCCTTTCACCCAGCCGCCGTCCAGCCAAAGGATATCAAAGCTTCCGTAGTCGGACATCAGCTCATTCAGCTGGTTACGGGTAAAGGTCTGATAGTTTTTCCACCAGTCGGGATGGCGGTCTTTCTTATAATTGATGTTACGGTCGGGGGTAGCGAAATAAGGATTCCAAAACCATTCGCAATGCCAGTCGGGTTTGGAGAAATAGCATCCCGTCATGAAACCTCTTTTGCGGAAAGCATCGAATACATGGTAGGCTACATTCTTGCGCGGATTGTCCTTGAAGGCTCCGTGGGCAATGGAGAAGTCCGTGTATTTGGAGTCGTAAGTACAAAATCCGTCGTGATGTTTGGTGGTGAATATCATGTATTTGATACCTGCATCCTGCATTACATCTGCCCATTGTTCGGGATTGAAGTTTACCGGATTGAGCGAGTCTTTCAAGCCCCAGTACCACTCTTTGTATTCATCGTATGGCAAAGGTTTTTTGCGTGAAATCCAATCGACATCTTCCGAGCAGATGGACCATGACTCTACAATGCCGGGAACGGAATAAAGTCCCCAGTGAAACAAGACTCCGAACTTCTGGTCTTGCCATTTATCCAGTTTATCCAATACTTGTTGGTCGGTAGGCCATACATAATCCGTTGCTTCTGATTGCTTGTGGACAAAGCCTTGTACTTGCTGGGCGTGGAGGTTCAAAGCGAACGCTGCACCGGCCATGCATACGATTAGTTTTTTAAGGTTATACATAACTGTTATGAGTTAGTGTTTATTGTTTTGTTTGCACTTAATTTTCCTTTAAGGGATGATAAAGGTAAGGTTTTCTTATTTGGCGAGCAAAAAAAGAGGAAAGAAATTTAATAATTGGTCAGAAAACAAAAAAAGAATGTCCGGAAAGCATCATTCGCTTCCCGGACATTCTCTAATAGATTATAATGTATCAATTACCATCCCGTGTTCTGTGTCAGATTCGGGTTGATAGAGATTTCATTGGTCGGAATAGCAAACAGGTAGTTCTTCGGATCTTCAAATCTGGCTTGTGTATCTACACGCTTGCTGTAAATGTCGAGTTCACCTTTGCTGTTTGTGCCTAATACGTTCTGCATAGCAGTGATGTTTTCGGGAGAATAAAGCTTTGCATCAGGAATCATACCCATGCGGGGTGCAACAGAAGCATCCAGACGTTTGCCACATGCCCAACGGCGCAAGTCATCAAAGCGGTAACCTTCTCCGAATAATTCTACGCGGCGTTCGCGGCGGATTTCACGAATCAGTGTTGCGTTGTTGGCGCTTACGTTTGGATATTCGGCTTCCAGTTTGGGGTCAACGGCCGGGCTCATTGTCAACTTGTGGTTGAATCCTACACGTTCACGCAACTTATTAACTGTAGCATCCAAATCTGTTTGAGAAATGGTTCCCAGTTCTGCTGCTGCTTCTGCACGGATTAACAGGATTTCACCGAAACGGAATACCGGAGCATCTAATGTTCCCTGATGGTGAGCTGCCAGATGTTCGGCTGCATTATAGAATTTGGCAATGCTATAACCGGTAGAAGAAGAACCGCCTGCACCGGTATTGACAATGTTGGCAATATTTGCCGGATGTCCTTTTAAATAATAGGTGTGTTCACCTGCTTCGGGAGAACATACAGTCTGTAACAAACGCGGGTCGCGGTTGTTCAATTCTGCCAATAATCCGGTGTGTGTGGTATGTCCGGGGCAATTGCAGAGAGTGACAGGCAATCCTGTTTCGGCACACAGATAGTCGTCAATACAGTCTTTGCTGACGCCCAAGGGAGTTTCGCCGACACCGATCTGACGGCTCAGGTTGTTACCTTTGCCTAAGCTGGGATCATAAGCTTTGGACAAGATGATTTCAGGGTTGTTGGCATAATCGGACTGAATGAATAATTCATGATAAGCCTGTGAAGGAGTACTACCCTGGAATAATGAGTAACCATATTCCGATTTCATCAATTCTCCGGCTGCATTGTATGCTTCCTGCAAGAATTTTGTATCTCCTTCAATCTTGTGGTAGCGACGCCATGTACCTTCAAACAAGCAGAAGCGTGCTTTCAACGCCAATGCAGCATCTTTGGAGATACGGGTAACATCCACTTTCGATTTCATGGGCAGCCATTCAATAGCCTGGTCAATATCTCTCAGCATATTGTCTGCTACCAAAGTGCGGGGATCACGTGCTTTGTATAAGTCTTCGTCTCCCGGGTTTACAACTTTGTCATACCAAGGTACATCGCCGTAAGTTTTCACTTTGTTGAAGTAGTCAAGAGTTTTGAGGAATAAGATTTCTCCTGCAAAACGATGCTTTTCTGCTTCGGAAGCCTGTGACTGTTCATAATTAGCTAAGAAGTCATTACAAGCACGGATGTTTTCCCAGTTCCATTCTGTATCTTTTGCACCGGTAGGAGCTACGTGTAAACCAAAGCTGATAGAATTGTATTCCCATGTATAGATGTTGTCCGATTTGAAATCTTCTTCCATCATACCGAAATTGTAAGATTGAGGGTCTCCATGTCCTTTAATCAATTTAGGATAGAGATTGTTACAATATTGCTGTAATCCATCAGCGCCGGCTGTTGAAAAGAATTTGTCTTTAGAGATGGAGTCCAGCGGTTCGCGATCCAAATAATCGCAGCTTTGCAATGCTAAAGCTACTAAACCTATATATAATATATTTTTTTTCATAATCGTTCCTGAATTTAGAATGTTACGTTGATACCAAATGAATAAGTACGGCAGAATGGGTATTTGGTCATACGATCTTCCATTTCACCATCTTTCTTTCTGTTACCTGTTGCATCCGGGTCTAGGTATTTGTACAAACCTGTAGCTTCCCATAAGTTTTGTCCGCTTGCAAAGATTCTCAATTGAGCGATACCGAATTTAGAGATCCAGGCTTGTGGCAGGTTGTAGCCGATAGTTACATCTTTCAGACGGATGTAAGAGGCATCCTGCAAATATTTAGTCTGAGTCTGACGGCTGCGAGTTGTGTTGGTCGGAGTTGGATAGTAAGCATTCGGATTTTCGGGTGTCCAATAGTCCAGATGAGTATCGTTCAATGTACTCCACCATTGTCCGTAGTATCCCCAGAAAATACCTGTGCTACCTGTGCCGAGCCATAAGTCGCGTTTCATTGTACCTTCGAACAGAGCGCGGATATCAAAGCCTTTCCATGATGCACCCAAGTTGATATTGAAACGATAACGCGGAGTATTGTTACCGATAATTTTCTTGTCACCGTGGTCACTTAATGTGTTCTTTCCGTAGTCAACAGCACCGTTTCCATCCAAGTCTGCGTAACGGATATCACCCGGTAACCAAGTAGTGGCAATTACTTTCTGACGAACTGCTTGTTGTTCTGCTTCTGCTTTATCCTGAATGAATCCGTCGGTTACGTAACCCCAGATTTCACCTAATTCCATACCTTCGTAGTAATCACCCAGATAACCGGTTGGGTTATCATATTTAGTAATCTTTGAGTAGCTGTCTGAAATACCGATACCAACATTATAATCCAATGGGCTGCCTCCTACGTTAGCGATTTGGTCTTTCCAACTCAAAGAAAGTTCCCAACCGTTTGTTCTCATGTTGGCAAGATTTTCCTTACCACCGGTAGACCCCATTGTTGCAGGATAGGTCTTTGATACGACCATATCATTGGTATAACGGATAAAGTAGTCGAATGAAGCAGTCAAGCGGTTATTCAACAGACCCAGGTCAATACCGAAGTTGGCGGTAGTTACTTTTTCCCAACTTACATTGTTATAAGCCAATGAAGCAGGAGTAATACCTGTTGCCAATTTACCGTTCAATAAATAGTTGAGCTGAGCAAAACCCATAGAACTTAAATAATCGAAGTTGCCTGTAGTAACCTGATTGCCTAATGAACCGACAGATGCACGAAGTTTGACGTTTTCGAATATATTACGTGCAGAATCAAAGAATTTTTCTTCAGATAATCTCCAACCAATAGAAGCTGACGGGAAGAATCCCCAGCGGTCGTCTTCGCCATATTTTGAAGAACCGTCATAACGACCGTTTACCTCCAATAAGTATTTGCCTTTATAGTCATAGTTCAAACGGAAAAAAGCACCCTGTACTGCCCAGATTGTTGCTTCTTCTTCCAGATTTTGCTTGGTTCCGGCTAAGTCGATAACAGGGATGTCATTTACAAACAAGCCGGTTGTCTTACCATACATATTGCTGGTTTCTTTGGATTCTTGGTTATAACCAACCATTGCAGTGAGAGAGTGGTCACCGAAAGATTTTTTATATTCAGCCCATAAGTTCAATGCTTCATAAGTATCGTCATACTTCTTCAGTGAAACACCGTTCGGGTCTCCTTTTGACATTGAAGTGCCATCGGGCTGCTTCTGGTAAATAGTCTTTTCGTGTGCACGAGTCGTTCTGAAGTAACGGTTACCGGTATAGTCACCTCTTACGGTAAGTCCTTTGAACGGAGTTAATTTGAAAGAACCTGTATACCAAATATCATCATAAACATTCTTTGTACGTCCGGCTTGTGCCAACATACCTGCAATGTTGAAGTTGAAGTTAGAACCTGCTACACCTGCAAAGTCTCCATCCGGCAAGTAAACGGGAATAAACGGCATGGAGCGATATACTTCATAATAGGGGTCTTCCGAAGTATAGAAGTTAGAGTTAGGTTCGTTAGCTTCGCTACGATTGTATTTTACGTTCAATCCGATTTCCAACCAATTAGTTAATTGAGTGTTGAAATTGAATGACATATTAATACGTTTGAAATGGTCTGTTCCATAAGCCAGCAAACCGTCTTGTCCTTTATAACCTACTGAACCATAGTAAGAGGTCTTTTCAGAACCGCCACGAACACTGGCGTTGTGCTGTTGCATGAAGGCTGCATCATTAAACAATACATCCAGCCAGTCTGTGTTACCGGCATAAGCCCATTCTCCATTGGCGGTGAATTTATTTCCCTGCGTGTTTTCCCAAGCAGTAGGAAGGCTGGGATCTTTCATGCGTTCTTCTACGGCAGCAATAAGTTCGTCACTCCAATATTGAGTACCGCTGGTATTGTTGGACTCTACATTCATGGCGCGCAACCATTGGTCTGCCGGTAATCCCTTGGCCATGCGTGAAGGTGCCGACCATGAGAAGTTATTGTTATAGTTGAAAGTAACTTTCTCTCCCTTTTTACCTTTTTTAGTTGTAATCAATACAACGCCGAATGCTGCACGTGCACCATATACGGCTGCAGAAGAAGCATCTTTCAACACTGAGATACTTTCAATATCCTGCGGGTTAAGCAGAGAAATATCATTGGTTTCTACACCATCTACTAAGATTAATGCAGAACCACCGTTCAATGATGTAAGACCGCGGACGTTGATACTTGTGCTTGAGTTAGGGTTACCATTGGCAAACGAAATGTTCAAGTTGGGAATTGCACCTTGCAAACCTTGAGCCAAGTTAGCGATAGGGCGGTCTTCCAAAACATCGCTTTCTGCCATTGCTACTGCACCGGTCAGATTTACTTTCTTCTGTGTACCGTAACCTACTACCACTACTTCTTCCAAAGTCTGAGTATCATCTTTTAAGATGATGTTCAGAGGAGTACCGTTCCATTTCACTTCCTGAGTAATATAACCCACGAAAGAGATTTGCAGAATATCTCCCTTCTTCACGTTAGATAAAGAGAAGTCACCATCAATTCCGGTGATTGTTCCGTTAGTAGTACCTTTTACTACTACTGAAGCTCCAATGACGGTCTCACCGGTTGCATCCTTTACGATACCGGTACAAGCTCCGTCTTGCTGTGCAATTTTCACATCGGTTATGCCGGGATTGCTAACCGCATACGCTGCTCCGGTAGAGGCTCCCATTAGGAACAGCATCATACTGACTGATTTTAGTCGTTTTAACATAGCTGTGATTTTTAAGTGTTTATTGAAAATCAATTAAATGCTTTTACCATAAAGTTCTTTCAGAACTATGCTTCATCATAAATGTTTGTATATAAGCAAGATAAGAAATCATGTAAAAAGCCGTAAGTAGGCGTTCAAGGAGAGTAAACAATGAATTTATATATATAATTCTACTTCTTTTCTACCTACTTTATTAACTTGCCCCCATTGTGAAATAGATAAATAAAATTTGGCAATTATATTTTGTATCCGAAAATCATTGTTGATATCAAAAATGTTCTACTGCGTTTCTACTTATGAGTCTATAAGTTTTCCTCATAGAACCATATTTTTAAGATTTAGAGAGGTTTTAATTCAGAAATAAACATTAATTTAACTTCTGTAGCATAAGACTTTGGAATGCACCTTTGTTAAAAAACGGTCTGTTGAGCAAAATATTTTTTATTCGAAACCCACATTCTTTAAAATTATTATATATTTGCATCGTTAATCTAAATTATATTGAAAAGCATAGTTCTGAAAGAACTTGATAATGTTGGTTATTAATAAGTTTCAATAAACACTTAAAAATCACAGCTATGTTAAAACGACTAAAATCAGTCAGTATGATGCTGTTCCTAATGGGAGCCTCTACCGGAGCAGCGTATGCGGTTAGCAATCCCGGCATAACCGATGTGAAAATTGCACAGCAAGACGGAGCTTGTACCGGTATCGTAAAGGATGCAACCGGTGAGACCGTCATTGGAGCTTCAGTAGTAGTAAAAGGTACTACTAACGGAACAATCACCGGAATTGATGGTGACTTCTCTTTATCTAATGTGAAGAAGGGGGACGTTATTGTTATTTCATTTGTAGGTTATATCAGTCAAGAAATCGTTTGGGATGGAAAACCTGTCAATGTCACTCTGAAAGATGATACTCAAACACTGGATGAAGTAGTGGTTGTGGGTTATGGTACACAGAAGAAAGTGAATGTAACCGGTGCCGTGGGAATGGTGGATTCCAAGGTTATTGCTGCCCGTCCGGTGCAAAACGTGTCGCAAGCATTGCAGGGTGTTATTCCTGGTTTGAACTTGACAGTAGGTAACTCGGGTGGTTCGCTGGACGGCGAAATGAACATCAATATCCGTGGTACAGGTACTATCGGTGATGGTTCCGGATCTTCTCCGCTGGTGTTGATTGATGGTATTGAGGGAAATTTGAATACTGTAAACCCTAATGACATTGAATCTGTATCAGTATTGAAAGATGCTGCATCGGCTTCTATTTATGGTGCCAGAGCTTCGTTCGGTGTTATCTTGGTAACAACGAAAAGCGGTAAAAGTGGTAAAACCAATGTCAATTACTCTGGAAACGTGCGTTTCAATGATGCTATTGGAATCCCTGAACTGATGGATTCTTATACTTTTGCACAATATTTCAACCGTGCTTCATCCAACCGTGGTGGTGGAGATATTTTCAGTCCGGCAGTGATGGAACGTATCAAAGCTTATCAAGAAGGTACATTGACAGCTACTACCGTAGACAATGGTTCAGGTATTTGGCAGAAATGGGCCAACGCCAACGGTAATACCGACTGGTTCGGTGAGTTTTATGACAATTGGGTTCCTTCGCAGGAGCATAACTTGAGCATTAGCGGGGGTACGGAAAAACTTCAGTATGTATTGAGCGGCAGCTTCTTGGACCAGAAAGGTTTATTGCGCCACGGTACTGATAAATTTCAACGCTATACGCTGAACAGCAAAATCACAGCAAATATCACTGATTGGTTGAAAGTGACCTTAAACAGCAAATGGACTCGTGAAGATTTTCAACGACCGACTTACTTGACTAGCAGCTTCTTCCATAACTTGGCACGTAAATGGCCGGTACATCCCGCTTATGACCCCAATGGATTCCCTATGGACGAAGGTGAAATAGAACAAATGGAAAACGGTGGTGAGCAGAATAGTCAGAAAGACTATTATACCAACCAGTTGCATGTAGTTATCGAGCCTATTAAGAATTGGCGCATCAACTTGGAAGGAAGTGTGCGTACCACTACTCAGTATCAGCATTGGGAAGTATTGCCTGTACATGCTTATGATGTTAATGGAGACCCGTATTACACAGTATGGGATATGGGATACGGTTCTTATTCAGCCGGTTCTTCACGTGTAGATGAGTATTCGTGGAAAGAAAATTATTATACCACTAATATTTATTCTGACTACTTTAAGCAATTTGACAATGGACATTACTTTAAGGTAATGGCAGGTTTCAATGCCGAGCTTTACAAGAACCGCAGTATTGAAGCTATAAAGAATAATTTGATTAGTCCCGATGTACCTACCATTGATACGGCAACGGATGATCCGCAAGCTTACGGTGGTTATAATCATACTTCTGTAGCCGGTTTCTTTGCTCGTATCAACTGGAGTTACAAAGACCGTTATATGTTTGAAGCCAACGGACGTTATGATGGTTCATCACGTTTTGTAGGTGACGAACGTTGGGGATTCTTCCCATCATTCTCAGCTGGTTGGAACATTGCCAATGAAGAGTTCTTCCAAAAGTTTGGAGAAAAGACAAAGATCAACACATTGAAGTTGAGAGCATCATGGGGACAGTTGGGAAATACGAATACTAATGATGCTTGGTATCCTTTCTATCAGACTATGCCTACGGGTAGCAACTACGGATGGTTGGTTAACGGAGTACGCCCTAATTACTCTTACAATCCGGGTATGGTCAGCCTGTTGAAAACATGGGAAACTATTGAAACATGGGATATTGGTTTGGACTGGGGAGCATTCAATAACCGCTTGACAGGTTCGTTTGATTATTTCGTTCGTCATACAAAAGACATGATTGGCCCGGCCCCGGAATTATCATCTGCACTAGGTACTACCGTTCCTAAAATCAACAACTGTGATATGAAATCTTACGGTTTTGAACTTGAAATCGGATGGAGAGATCAAATAGGTGGTGTGAAATACGGTATCAAAGCTCTTTTGTCAGATGACCAGCAGAAGATTACCCGTTACCCTAATGAAAGTATGAATGTCAGCCAATACTACAAAGGCAGAATGTTGGGAGATATTTGGGGATTGACCACTATTGGCATTGCTCAAAGTCAGGAAGAAATGGATGCACATTTGGCAAAGGTAGACCAATCTACACTGGGAAGTAACTGGGGTGCAGGTGATATTATGTATGCTGACCTTGATGGAAACGGAAAAATAGATAACGGAAGCAATAAACTGGGAGATACAGGTGACTATCGCATTATCGGTAATAATACTCCGCGCTATAAATTCGGTTTGACACTGGATGCGGCATGGAAAGGTTGGGATTTCCGCGTGTTCTTCCAAGGTGTAGCCAAACGCGATTTGTGGTTGGACGGATGTTATTTCTGGGGAGCCAATGCACAAGGAAACGAATGGCAGTCTACCGGTTTTGTTGAACATTGGGACTTCTGGCGTCCTGAAGGAGACCCCTTGGGAGCTAATTTGGATGCTTACTATCCGAAAGTAAATTTTGATGGTGGACGTAACGCACAAGTGCAGACCCGTTATATACAAAATGGTGCTTATATACGTATGAAAAACATCCAGTTGGGATATTCTCTGCCGGAAGCATGGATTAAGAATGCCGGTATGTCATCGGTACGTTTTTATGTATCTGCCGACAATTTGCTGACCTTTACCAGTCTGTCGGATATCTTCGATCCTGAAGCTACAGGAAGTTTGGCCGGAACAGGTCCCGGAAAACTCTATCCGTTGCAAAAAGTTATTTCATTGGGTGTAAATGTCAACTTCTAAAAAAGATTAAGAACTATGAAACTTAAAAATATATTATTTCAGGCTTGTGCCTTGGCAGGAGGAACAATAATTCTTTCTTCTTGCAATGATTTCTTGGACAGGGAGCCTCTGTCATCGGTAACACCGGAAGTTTATTTTAGTACAACTGACCATTTTGAAGCTTATTCTATTGCCAAATATAACAACTGGTTTTCAAGCCATGCCGGATATGGTATGGGAATAGGTAATGGTGACGGAGGAACGGATAATGCTGTATCCGGGGGCTATAATTCAACATTGTATGAAAAAGGAGCATGGAAAGTTCCTCAATCAGGTGGGGGATGGTCTTTCAATGATATCCGTTATTGTAATTATTTCTTTGAAAACGCAGTTCCTAAATACGAAGCCGGCCAGGTTTCGGGTAGTGCTGCCGACATAGAACATTACATTGGCGAAATGCATTTCATGCGTGCATGGATATACTTTAGTTATTTGCGTAAGTTCGGTGATTATCCTATCATTACCGAGGTACTTCCTGATGATAAGGCAGTGCTGATGGAAAAATCGGTACGTCAACCCCGTAACTTGGTAGCCCGCTTTATTTTGGAAGACTTGGATAAAGCTATCAGTATGTTGAAAGGTTGGGGATTTGCTTCCAACAACCGTATTAATAAGGAGACTGCTTTGCTGGTAAAGTCACGTGTCGCTCTTTACGAAGCAACGTTTGAAAAATACCATAAAGGTACAGGCCGTGTACCGGGTGATGCAAATTGGCCGGGAAAGAAAGTGCATCCTAATTTCACTTTGGATGTAGACAAAGAAGTAGATTTCTTCCTGACTCAGGCTTTGGAAGCAGCCGAACAGGTTGCCGACAAAGTCACCTTGACTCAAAACACAGGAGTAGCTGATCCGGAAACTATCAGCACTACTTCAGGATGGAATCCTTATTTTGAGATGTTCGCTTCACTTGACCTGAGCAAAAACTCGGAAGTATTGCTTTGGAGATCGTATGCTAAAACCGGAAGTTACTCCATTACTCACGGAGCACCTGCATGGGTGCAGTCAGGAAGCAACAACGGTTTGCTGAAAACTTATGTGGAAAGCTTCCTTATGAAAGATGGTATGCCTTGGTATGCAGCTACAACTTCAGCTCCATACATGGGTGATAAGACATTGGATGATGTAAAAACCAACCGTGACGACCGCTTGCAATTGTTTGTGTTCAGTGAAAGCAATTTCTTGCCTGTTCATTCACAGCAAACAGCAGGTACAGTTCAATATTTCATGCCGCACCCAGTATCAAACCGTCAGGAAATGCAAGACCGCACCGGCTATCGTCTTCGTAAATATGCCAGCTTCGACCTTACACAGAATGTATGGGGTAAAGCTGAATCAACTACAGGTTGTATCATCTTCCGTGGTGTAGAGGCTTATCTGAACTATATGGAAGCTTATTATTTGAAAAACGGAAGAATAGATGGTAAAGCTGCCAACTATTGGAGAGCTGTCCGTGAACGTGCAGGTGTGGATCCTGATTTCAACAAGACCATTGCTGCAACAGATATGAACAAGGAAACAGACTGGGCTAAAAAATCGGGTGATGAAACAGTAGATGCTACTCTGTTGAACATCCGACGTGAACGTCGTTGTGAATTTATCGGTGAAGATATGCGTTATAATGACCTGATACGTTGGCGTGCTATGGATGACATGTTGTCGAAGAAGTTCATTCCGGAAGGATGTAATTTCTGGGACGAGCTCTATAAAGTAGCTAACAAAGACGAAAACGGTGCTGAAATAGAATACAGATATACCGGTTCTGAAGGTTCTAATATTTCTGATCCTTCTTTCAAATACTTGCGTCCTTACTCTGTCATGAAAGACAACAACCCTGTATATGACGGATATACTTGGGCCAAGGCAAACTATTTATCACCGTTGCCTATCCGTGAAATAGAACTGTTGTCGCCGGATGAAAATGTAGAAACTTCTGTTCTCTATCAAAATCCGTATTGGCCGACAACGATCAACGGTACTGCTATAGAATAAACGAAAGATAGTAATATGACCGATTAGGTGGAGTAATTCCACTGTTGATTCTTAAAGAAAAGAGAGTAATCCGTGATGGACTACTCTCTTTTTTTGTCTTCTTGGAGAGGTTTGGAATACCATTATTTCATCTTATACACCAATGTTCCTCCCTTCAATATATCTTCGTGTGAGATATAGTTCTTGGTATAAGGCTCACCGTTCAGCGTAATGCTGTCAATGTATTTATGTTCTTTGGAGATGCCGTCTGCAATGACGGTAAATGTCTTTCCGTCTGCCAGATGAAGCACAATCTTCGGCATTTGCGGAGCGCCGAACACATAGTTTCCGCTTACCGGGTCCACCGGATAGAATCCCATGGCAGAGAACATATACCACGCAGACATTTGTCCGCAATCGTCATTACCGCAAAGGCCGTCGGGCTCGGGGCGATACTGGGTATCAAATATTTCACGAACCAACTCCTGCGTACGTTCGGGACGTCCTGCCAACGCATACAGATAAGTAATGTGGTGGCTTGGCTCGTTGCCATGGGCATATTGTCCGATGAGGCCGGTGACATCTGCCTGAGTCGTTTCCAGTTTGAGTGTGAACAGCGAATCAAGCTTGTTCAAGAAAGGTCCCTCGCCGCCAAAGAGACTGATGAGTCCCGGAACATCATGCTGCACATGCCAAGTATATTGCCAGGCATTTCCTTCGGTATAGTCACCACCGGTACTTTCGGCGTGTGCCACCTGACTGGGGTTGAACGGAGTCTTCCAAGTTCCGTCCGAATTACGCGGACGCATAAACTGGGTTTCCGTATCAAACAGATTCTTGTAGAAATCCGCACGTTTGGAGAAGTAAGCCGCATCTTCTGTCTTGCCCATACGTTTAGCCATGTCTGCGGCTGCATAATCGTCGTATACCGATTCGAGGGAAGAAGAAACAGATTCGGTCTTAATCAAATCAGTGGGGAAGTAACCGTATTTCATGTACGTTTCCCAATCGGATTTCTGTTTGTGCGATACGGTCTGGGTTTGCTTGATGGCGTTGAAAGCGCGTTCGGCATCAAATCCGCGGAACCCTTTGCGGTAGGCTTCGGCTATGACGGATACACCGTGGTTGCCTACCATGGTATAGGTTTCCTTGCCCCACAATCCCCAGATGGGCAGGAAGCCTTGCACTTCGCTCTGCTCTACCAGTGAGTTGACAAAGCCGTCTACCTTTTCGGGAACCATCAGCGTGTAGAACGGATGTGCGGCACGGTAGGTGTCCCACAAGGAGAAAGTGGAATAGAATGTTCCCGTTCCTGCCTTAACCACAGAGTCGGCGGCGTTGCGATACAGGCCGTCTACGTCCGAAATCTGATTGGGCTGAATCAATGCATGATAGAAACAGGTGTAGAAGTTGGTTTTCTCGTCTTCTGTTCCGGTCACGTCGATGCGGCTCAGGTAGCTGTTCCAATCGTCATGTGCCGTTTTTTTCACTCCTTCAAAATCCCATGCGGGCACTTCGGCTTCCATATTCTTCCTGGCGCCTTCTATGCCGGTAGTGGAGAGAGCGACTTTCATCAGCAGTTCTTCGCCGGGCTGCATGTCAAAAGAGGCAATGATGCGTTTGCCTTTTTCGGTCTCGCCCATAGGCAGGTAGAGGGAGTCGGTGACGGGTCGGTTGAACTTCATCACGAAGAAATAATCCTGATTGACCCAAACACTGTTGCGCACATGCCCGGTCAGGGTTTGAGCGTCTTCCCAGTTCACCTCGCATTCCTTCACCTGAGAGTGATATTGGTTTTCGTTCCATGTCGGTCCGTGTTGCAAGTCGATGAGGACGGAAGCAGAGTCGGCATTGTGATAGGTGTAGCGATGCAAGGCTGCGTGGGGAGTGGCGGTGAGTTCCGCTTTCACGTTCGGCTCGGTCAGCTCTACCGTGTAATATCCCGGTGTGGCGGCTTCCTGCTTCTTGGAGAAACGGCTGCGGTAGGCATCCCAGGCACGGGTGCGTGTTCCGGTGACAGGCATGACGAGCACGTCGCCCAAGTCCATACATCCGGTTCCGTTGAGATGTGTCTGAGTGAATCCCCAGATGATGGAGTCACTGTTGACATACTCGGAGCAATATCTCCAGCCCACCGCGCCGGTGACAGGGCTGGTTTGAATCATGCCGAAAGGTCGGCAGGCACCGGGGAAGGTATGCCCGTTGTCGGCAGCTCCGATAAAGGTGTTCACGTACTTTGTGTAGTCTGTTTCCGCCGGTTCGTTTTCAGTGGGATTGCAACTGAACAATGTCCCGGTCAGGGCTAATGTACATAGAAAATAGAAACTTTTCTTCATTGGTATTTTAATTTAATAATGAACGGATTAATAAAGCAGTGTGCCCGATATGCACCAGTAACTGTTGCTTCCTCCTTCGGGAGCTCCTTGCGGTATCCGGACGGAGAGGGTGTGTTCTCCTGCTTCCAAATCGCCCAGATAGATATATTCGGGCGTAGTCACTGTGCCGGGACACCAATTGGAACGGCTCAAGTCCGAAGAGCTCAGGCCGTTTGAGAAGTTGCCCGAGCAGGGATTGGAGTTACGGTACGTTCCGCAGTCATCGCGCCAGGGGATGAACGAGATTACTTTCTTGCCATCCAGATAAACGGTGTTGGGCTTTTGATTGAATTCATCTCCGTTCCCCCAACCGCCGTGTCCGGTGGTGAGATAGAACAGGCGTGCGTTTTTTGCCGGTTCTTTCAGGGTGAATCTCACGCGCAGGGAGTCATTCAGGAAGAAGACGGGGTAGGCTTGTCCGGCCTGTTCCAGATAATTCACGGTGTTGAACAAGGGCATGGCTTTGTTTACGCGGCGTTCGTCGTCGGGATAATACTTCAGTTTCAGGGAGAGGCGATGCCCTTTGGCATCCCAGTTGCCTATGTAGGCTCCTATCCAGACTTCGCCTTGCAGTTGCGAGGCGAGGGGAGTGACCTCCGATTTGTAAATGACCGAGTCTACCCAGTGTTGTCCTTTCACTTTGTTGTGGTTGAACTTACGTACGCCGAATCCGGTAAAGAAACGCATCAGTTCCACGGGAGCCTCATAGTCATCTGTAGAGATGAGTGCCGGATAGTTGCCGTCTTTGGCCTGGAAGGACGGTACGCTTTTCAGGTTCCGTATGGCATCCAGGAAAGACTGTTTCTTGTCGGTCGGGATAACGAAGACGGAACCGGTGCGGTCGTATGCGTCGCCGTCCGAGTATTGGGCAACTTCCACAAAGATGCTGCGGTTCTTTGCTGATTCCGGCAGTTTCACTTTTTTCAGGATAAGGGTTCCGCCTCCTGCGCTGTAAGTTATTCCGTCTTCCAGCGTATCGGGCAGTTTGGCGTTGTTGAAACAAATGGTCTGTTGGTCGAATACAGGAATGGTGATGACACCGCTTTGGTTGATGGTATACTGGTAATCGGCGGCATCCATCTTTTCGCCCCATGAGTCCGGCAACAGTGCCTGCGCTTTCTTGAGAGGGGTAATGGCGGAGGCTTCCTGTATCATATCTCCGTTGCGCACCACCTTCAGCACCAGTCCGTCGGGCACGCCGACATTGGCTTGCGGTGTTCCTCTGAAAGGAATGTCATGGGTGTACCACACTTCGATGGTGTTCGAGTTGATGGAAGTGCGTGCTATCTTGCAGTTCAGTCCCAGATGTTTGCCTTCTCCGGCAGGAGTGAACCCTTTACCGAATTCGAAAGGGGTTGCGGCGGAAATAATTTTTCCGTCAGGCAGCTCCGCCCATTTATAAGCTTCGCGACCGGCATAGTCGATATAATTCTTGATGACGGGCTGTTTGTCTTCGCGAATGCCCTCGGTCGCAGTCTCTTTCTCCCCTTTGGGAGAGACGCTTTCCAGTGCCACTTGGTTGCCCGATACGGTCATCTTTATCTGTCCGGGGCGGATTTTACCTTTATAGCTGGATTGATAAATGACTTCAATTCCTTTGGCATTCTTTACTTTCTTTTGAAGGTTCTGTGCGGCGGCTGCCGAAACGGTCAGCAGACAGAGCATCAGTAACCATGCGTTTCTTATTCCGGTTCTTCTCATGTTTAATGCTAATAGTTAGTAATTAGAATGATTGTACGATAGGCAAAGTTAATCATAAATCCGTAAAAGATTGCATCTTAGCCTCTGTCTTGAGCAATAATTTATAGATTTGACCATTTATTAGTATCCTTAAGCCGTTTCCTGCGTATGGCTAAGGTTTTCTGGGCGGCAGATTATTACGTCCTATTGCAATGGAACGTACGTCCTGCCGTAATGGAACGTACGTCCTGCTGCTGTGGGACGTATGTCCTGCTGCCGTGGGACGTAATAATCCACCGTATAAAAAGTCTTAGCCTAAGGAAAGAAAATGCTTAGTCCGACCGGTGGAGTGACTTCCTGTCAAAGGAAACAGCTTTAGTCATAAGTTATATCTGTTGGTTGGATATTATCATTATATATTTTCATTTTGCAAATGATGAGAGTAAAAATAAAGGCATACAAATGCCTTACCGGTTAATTTTTAGCTTATTTCACCTTACAGATTGATTTAAATACCTATATTTGTGTTTCTAAACTAACAAGAGAAATGGCATATCAGTTTACAAGAATAGCGGTAAAGATTGGAAGTAATGTACTGGCGCGCAAGGACGGCACGCCGGACGTGACACGGATGTCGGCGCTCGTAGACCAGATAGCGGAACTGCACAAGGCAGGAGTGGAGGTTATTTTAATCTCGTCGGGGGCAGTCGCTTCGGGACGGAGTGAAATCAAACCGTCCAAGAAGTTGGACAGTGTTGACCAGCGGCAGCTTTTTTCTGCTGTGGGACAGGCGAAACTGATAAACCGTTATTATGAACTCTTTCGTGAGTATGGCATTACCGTGGGGCAGGTGCTTACCACAAAGGAGAGTTTTGCCACACGTCGTCATTATCTCAACCAGCGCAACTGCATGATGGTGATGCTGGAAAACGGAGTCATTCCGATTGTAAACGAAAATGATACCATTTCGGTGACGGAACTGATGTTTACCGACAATGATGAGCTTTCGGGCATGATTGCTTCCATGATGGACATGCAGGCGTTGATTATCCTGAGCAATATCGACGGTGTTTATGACGGCTCGCCTTCTGCTCCCGGTGCCCGGGTCATCAGAGAGGTGGAGCAGGGGAAAGACCTGTCCGACTATATCCGGGCGGAGAAATCGGGTTTCGGCAGGGGAGGCATGCTGACCAAGACGACCATTGCCCGCAAAGTGGCGGATGAGGGTATTACCGTCATCATAGCCAACGGGAAGAAGGACAATATATTGGTGGACTTGCTGCAGCACCCCGAAGAAACGGTGTGTACGCGTTTTGTTCCGGCAACGGATGGCGTATCGAGTGTAAAGAAATGGATAGCCCACAGTGAAGGTTTTGCAAAAGGCGAATTGCATTTGAACGAACCGGCGGTGAAAGTGTTGAAAGGAAACAAGGCAGTGAGCTTGCTTCCGGTAGGCATCGTTGCTATAGAAGGTGAATTTGAGAAAGATGATATCGTGAAAATCATAGACCATCGGGGAAAGCAAATAGGAGTGGGACGTGTGGGCTTCGACTCGGAGGAGGCGCGCCTGCTGATGGGGCAACACGGTCAAAAACCGGTGGTGCATTATGATTATCTGTATTTGGACTAATCAATTTGACTGCAATGGGAAAACTGACAGATACTTTTCAGCAGGTGCGGGAAGCCGGCAAGAGTCTGGCTTTTTGTGGGGAGGAAAAGATAAATGAAGTATTGCGTGCCGTGGCGGATGCCACGGAATCGCAAGCCGGACAGATATTGTCGGAGAATGCCAAGGACTTGGCAAGGATGGATGAGTCTGACCCGAAGTATGACAGGCTGAAGCTGACGACGGAACGTATCCACGGCATTGCTGAAGGCATTCGCAGTGTGACGCGGCTTCCGTCTCCTGTAGGAAGGGTATTGAGCGAAACGCTCCGTCCCAACGGCATGAAGTTGACGAAGGTCAGTGTGCCTTTCGGCGTTATCGGTATTGTATACGAAGCACGACCCAACGTCACGCTGGATGTCTTCTCGCTCTGTTTCAAGTCGGGAAATGCTTGCCTGCTGAAAGGGGGAAGCGATGCCGACTGTTCCAACCGGGCTATCGTGTCGGTCATTCATTCGGTATTGATACAGCAGGGGCTGAATCCCAATCTGGTTGTCCTGCTTCCGCCCGACCGTGAGTCTGCTGCCGAGTTGCTGAATGCAAGGGGGTATGTGGACTTGCTGATTCCCCGCGGGGGAAAAGGACTGATTGATTTTGTCCGTCGGAATGCCACTGTCCCGGTGATAGAAACGGGAGCCGGTGTGTGTCATGCTTACTTTGACAGAAGCGGTGATGTGACAAAGGGGGCTGCTATTATCAGGAATGCGAAAACCCGTCGTGTCAGTGTGTGCAATGCGTTGGACTGTGTGCTGGTGCACAGGGAGCGAGTGGCCGATCTTCCGGTGTTGTGCGGCGGCTTGTCATGCTCTCATGTGACTATATATGCCGACCCCGAAGCTTTCTCGGCTTTGCAGGAAAGTTATCCGGCGGAGCTTCTCCGGCATTCCACCGACGAGAGCTACGGTACCGAATTCCTGGACTATAAAATGGCAGTCAAGGTGCTTTCCGATCCTGAAGAAGCGGTGGCTCATATTGCCCGGTACGGTTCCGGTCATAGTGAATGCATCGTGACCGAGGACAGCCGCTCTGCCGACTATTTCATGAAAGCAGTGGATGCGGCGTGTGTTTATGTCAATGTCCCTACTTCCTTTACAGACGGCGGTGAGTTCGGACTGGGTGCGGAGATAGGCATCAGTACCCAGAAACTTCATGCTCGCGGACCGATGGGGCTGGAGGAACTGAATACTTATAAATGGATAGTCCGTGGAGAAGGACAGACAAGAGATTAACCGGTGAGATAGAATTTATACATATTATATATAAAACGAATTATGAGATACTTTACAAATGTACACGATTTGGGTGATTTGAAAACAGCTTTGGCTGAGGCGTTTGAAATCAAGAAAGACCGCTATAAGTATGAGAATCTGGGAAAGCATAAGACTTGCTTGTTGATTTTCTTCAACAACAGCCTGCGTACCCGCCTGAGCACTCAGAAGGCAGCGCGCAATCTGGGTATGGACGTGATTGTGCTCGATGTGAACCAAGGCGCATGGAAGTTGGAAACAGAGCGCGGTGTCATTATGGATGGCGACAAGAGCGAACACTTGCTGGAAGCCATTCCGGTGATGGCCTCTTATTGCGATATCATCGGTGTGCGCTCTTTTGCTCATTTTGAAAACCGTGAAGATGATTATACAGAAAAGATTCTGAATCAGTTCATCAAGTATTCGGGTAAGCCGGTATTCTCTATGGAAGCGGCTACGGGCCATCCGTTGCAGGCTTTTGCCGACTTGATTACTATTGAGGAATATAAGAAGAAAGAACGCCCCAAAGTGGTGTTGACCTGGGCGCCGCATCCGCGTGCACTTCCACAGGCTGTTCCCAATTCGTTTGCCGACTGGATGAATGAGGCAGATGTGGATTTTGTCATTACCCATCCCGAAGGTTATGAACTCGACCCGAAGTTTGTCCGTGGTGCGAAGGTGGAATATAACCAGATGAAGGCTTTTGAAGGAGCGGATTTCATTTATGCCAAGAACTGGGCTTGTCCGGGTGTGACCCGGCCGGAGGACTATGGCAAGGTGTTGAGCAAGGATATGAGTTGGACGGTAGATGCGGCTCACATGGCAGTGACCGACAATGCTTTCTTCATGCACTGTCTGCCTGTCCGTAGAAATATGATTGTGACGGATGATGTGATTGAGGCGCCTACTTCCTTGGTGATTCCCGAAGCTGCCAATCGTGAGATTTCTGCAACTGTGGTGCTGAAACGCTTGTTGCAAGGTTTGGAGGCATAACCGTCGAGCCAAGTGAAACAGTCGGGGGTATGTCAAAACTAAAGTGACCTGTCACTTTGTCAACTGTAGGGGCAGGGTTTACCTGCCCAAATACACAAAGCGAACTGTCTTCGGGCGAGCAGATCTCGCCCCTACGAGCAAAAGCACAGCATTGTCCGGGTTTTGACACAACCCCATGCTTCCCTCATTATTGAAGTCGGTTATCACTTCTCAATCTCCATGCCTTCGTCTATCCAGTTCAGGATACCTTTATCCAAGTTGTAGACTTTGAATCCCTTCTTGACCAAGAGCTTTGCTGCATTGCGGCTTCTTCTTCCGCTTTTGCAATATACGGCTACCGGTTGGTCTTTCTGCAACAGTTCATCAACGGCTGCGGCAAAGTTCTCGTCCATAACATTGATGTTCAGGCTGCCCGGAATATGTCCTTCCGAATATTCGGCAACAGTGCGTACATCTACCAATTGGATTTTATTGTCTTTTATCAATTGTTCGAAATGGGCTGTTGATAAGCTTTTGAACTTCTCTTGTTCTTTTCCTGTGCAGGCCCATAATCCGAGCGCAAAGGCACAGATAAAGAAAACAAAATAAATAGTTTTAATCATATTGCTTTTTGTTGTTAATAAGTAAATGAACGGCTGGTCATACCTTCTTTGTATGTATTCAGCGTGAAGATAATTTTGTCTCCCTTTTGCAACACATCGGCATAGGTCCGGAGGGGAACTGAAAGGTAAACTTTACGGTTAAAACCTTCCACATCGTCATGGCGGTTGTGGTAGAGAGTAAGGTTCAGTGTCTTTGTGCCATCTTCATTATGGGTAATTCCGTTGTCGATGAAATGAAATTCGTGTGTCCGGTCTTTTACCATTGCCAGTGCTATCAGGTTCAGATAGTCACCACTTCGCCAGATGCTTTGTATGGCAACCGGGTCTGTATGTATTTCCTTGAATGTATCTTTCGCTTTTGGAATAGGAGAGATGGCTATCTGTGTGTTATACAGGATGGCTTCCAATGATGACGGCTGGGAAGTATTGACAGGGGCATACATGGTAACAGTACGGTAAACGCTGTCGGGGGTCAAACCGTCCAGGCCGGCGCGGGGCTGTATGCTCCATATCACCCCCTCGTCGCTTTTCAGATAAGTTGCCGTCCCTGTGTTGTCCGTTACCAGGTCTATCATTTCTGTCAAGACATTGGGATAGACATAATCGTCATCACTGCAAGCGATGAATAGTAAAGGAGCAAAAAGACATAAAAGAATACATTTCTTCATGGTAAATTATCTGTTTATCGTTAACTGTACTGTTACCTTTGTTTGATTATCGTTCGGATTTCAGCCTTTTGCCGCTTCCAGATAGTTGATTAACGGATTGGCATACATCGTCAATATTTTGTTTCGCAGGAAAGGAATATCCTTGTTGGGCAAATCAATCTTGGCAATCTGTCCTTCCAGATACTTTTCAAACTTAACTTTTTCTTCTTCGGTATATTCTTCGGCAAAACGGGTATCTCCCATTAAGAGGTCGCACGCCACATAATTACCGGCATACAGATGATAGTTTTGATGAATATGCTTGTCTATCAGTTCAGAGATGGCGGTGAATACTTCTGTTTTGGATAAGTTGCGCTCTTTTATCTCATCCAGCTCTTTGTTCAGGCAGGCTGAAGTTTGGAAATGGATGCGGCCCTTATAACCGTAAAGTCCGGTCTGCATATTGATAAGGTCGTCTTCGGGAGATTTCCGGAAGTTGGCGTCGTCCCGTTTCTGTTGCAGCTCTTTTGCTTTCAGAAAGTCACAGGGGTCGTATTCGTAAGAGATGGAAAGCGGAACGAGGTTGAGTTCTTTCAGTCGTGCGATGGCGTCTCCTTCTCCTGCCATTGCCATCATTTTAAGCACGCTGTCCTGGGTGCGGTCGTTAGAGTCTTTTGCGCGTCCCTGGCGTTGGGCAATCCACAGGTTTTCATGCTTATGGGTGATGGCAAAGTGCATATAGCGCGACATCAGCGCAGATGCTTCCAGTTTTTGACGCATGCTGAGACCGCGTTGCACGATGAATGATTTATTGATACGTACCAGTTTTTTTATCCAGGGATAAATCAGCAGATTGTCACCGATGGCAATTTCCACGGTATTCATCTTTTGGTCTATCAAGAGAATGCACAGAAAAGCGGAGTCGAGGATAATATCACGGTGATTGGAAATGAAGGTATAATTCATTGTTTTGTCCGTCAGGGCAGAACAGTCGAATGTAAGCCCATTGGCGCATTTCTTTACCAAATCCCATAATAGTCCGTAGAAAAATGCTTTTTGGAACTCCAGGTTTGTCCGGCATAGACGCATCTTCTCGGCAAGGGCCTCAAAGGGGATGCCCGGCATAACAGACTCTACCACTGCCCGGAAACTCGGGTCGGCGATTAACTCTTCATAGATTTTCGGCAACTCCTCGGGAGTGTAAGGACGAATCTTGTCAAATTCAGCTGGTATGTTCATGGCTCTTTTTATTTAAGTTAAAACTTATTTTCAATAATATCGGTCATTACATCTTTGATGTCCAGTCCGGCAGCACGCACTTGCTGCGGGATAAAGCTGGTAGCTGTCATGCCCGGAGTGGTGTTGATTTCCAATAGGTTGACTTTATCTCCTTCGGTAATGATATAATCGATGCGGATAATGCCCGAACATCCTAGTATATCATAGATGGCGGAAGTGAGCAGACGCACACGCTCTGCCGTATCTTCGGGAAGGCGGGCAGGGGTGATTTCCTGTACCTGTCCGTTGTATTTGGCATCGTAGTCAAAGAATTCATTGTCGGTTACTACTTCGGTAATGGGGAATACCACTTCTTTATCTTTTGTTTTATAGCATCCGCAAGTTACTTCCGTACCTTTCATATAGGCTTCGATCATCACTTCATCGCTTTCATGGAAGGCTTTTTCGATGGCAGGCTGAATTTCTTCTTCTGTTTTGACTTTTGTTACGCCAAAGCTGGAACCGCCGGCATTCGGTTTGATAAAACAAGGCAGACCGATTTTGCTGATTACTTCTTGGTCGGTGATTTCAAACCCTTTGCGGAGAATCAGAGATTCGGATACTCGGATTCCGAAACCTTTCAAATATTGGTTGCAAGTGAACTTATTGAATGTTATGGCCGAAACCAGTACATTACAACTGGAGTAAGGAATCCCCAGCAAGTCAAAGTAACCTTGCAGGATACCGTTCTCACCCGGAGTGCCGTGAATGGTGATATAAGCGAAATCGAAAAGCTTCTTTTCGCCATTCTCCATGAATCCGAAGTCGTTACGGTCGATGGGAGTTTTAGTGCCGTCGGGCAATATGACTTCCCAACGGTGCCCTTCCATCTCTACTATATATAGGTTATAACGCTCTTTGTCAATGAAAGAGTAAAGTCCCTGTGCACTGCGCAAGGAAACGACAAGTTCGCTGGAATCTCCTCCGGCTACTATGGCAATAGTACGTTTCATAGTTCTTCTCTGTTACTGATATAGTTTCTCCACTTGTCTATCAGGTTTGTCATATCCTCGGGCAACGGAGAGGTGAAAAACATCTCTTCGCCTGTGCGGGGATGGACAAAGCCCAGCGTCATGGCGTGAAGTGCCTGACGGGGGCAGGTCTCGAAACAGTTGTTTACGAATTGTTTGTATTTACTGAAATGTGTTCCTTTTAGAATTTCGTTTCCACCGTAGCGTTCATCATTGAACAAGGTGTGCCCGATGTGTTTCATGTGCACGCGTATCTGGTGGGTGCGTCCGGTTTCGAGCACGCATTCCACCAAAGTGACATATCCCAACCGTTCCAGAACCCGGTAATGGGTGACGGCGTGCTTTCCTTGTGTGGGGTCGCTTAACACTGCCATCTGCATGCGGTCTTTCGGATTCCGACCGATATTCCCTTCAACAGTGCCTTCGTCATTTTCTACAATTCCCCACACCAGCGCATTATATTTACGTTTGGTGGTCTTGTTATAGAATTGAAGTCCGAGGTGTGTTTTGGCATCGGGGGTCTTGGCCACTACAAGTAAGCCTGAAGTGTCTTTGTCTATGCGATGGACGAGTCCCACCTGCGGGTCGTTCGGGTCGTATTTGGGATTGTCTTTCAAATGCCAGGCAATGGCATTGACTAGTGTCCCGTGATAATTGCCGCAACCCGGATGTACGACCAGTCCGGCAGGTTTATTAATCACCATCAGGTCTTCGTCTTCATAAACAATGTCCAATGGAATGTCTTCGGGGATAATATCATTGTCGTAACGCGGACGGTCCATCATGACAGTCAGCACATCACATGGCTTTACCTTATAACTGCTTTTTACCGGCTTGCCGTTTGCCATGACGAAACCGGCATCGGCTGCTTTCTGGATTCGGTTGCGCGAAGAGTTGACCAGTCGTTCAAACAAGTATTTATCTATTCGTACTTGCGACTGACCTTTATCCACTACCACCCGGAAATGTTCATATAGCTCCGATGGGTCTTCCACCACTCGCTCTATATCATCCAGTGTATCATCTATTTCATCCGCATATTCTTCTGTCATCATCACTTTTTGGGGAAAATAGTTAGAACCAAGATTTGTCTACTACGGGAGTGTCATCGTCACCGATAGCTGTAGAGTCTGTCAAAGTCGAGTCATTGGTTAACTCATCATTGCCATTACCCACATGTAAGGTCAATAAAGCTTCGTGTGGAACTTTATCGCCGGCATTCAGGGTACGGCCTTTATAAGTGACACTGTATACCCAGTCTTTTTCACCGCTGATGTATTCCGGTTCGGTGACTCTGAAGCCTAATGCACGCAGTTTGGCTTCGGCTTGGCGCAGTGAACTGTTGTCCATGATATCGGGAACACTCACTTTGGGTGCACTGTCCATATTGATGGTGAGATAGACCGTTCTTCCTTTTTTTACTTTTGAACCTCCGGCGGGATTCTGTTCCAATATGGCACCGGGCGGCATCCCCTTGACATAACTGGAGTCGATGGCGACCGCTTTGAGACTTTGTTTATAGATTTCATTCTCGGCCTGACGCATAGGCAATCCTTTTACATTGGGAACGACCACTGCTTCACCATGACGGGTGTAGTTGTCAAGCCATTGCAGTGTTCCTAAAGCTATTGCTATCACAACAATAATCATGGCCACCAGGTTGAGCCAAAAGAAGCGGTTGTTCTTGAACGAAAAGAATTCTTTAAATGTTACCATAATTAGTTAGATTATTCCGCGTCAAAGATACGACAAATTCAGATTTGTTCCTATATTTATAGTCGAATATCATCTGTTAACAGCCGAATATCTTTTCTTCTTTCTTCGAAGGCTGTATTTACATTGAAGCGTTTTTTGCGTTTTGCATAATTATAACGGATATTTTTGTACCTTTGCGCCCCGAAAAAATAACCTATTCCAAATTCAGGATTAACATTTAAGATAAAAAGATGACAAACGAGACAACAAATGAGCAGGAGGTCTTATTATTACGTCGCAAATTGGACCTTTTGTTGCGTACAGGAAAAATGCTCATGGAGAGCGCTGCGGACACTAACCGCATTGAACGGAACATGAAGCGTGTTGCTGCCTATCTCGGCATTCCCGAGGAGAAGTTACACATTGATATCCGGTGGACTATGTTGATGGTCAATGTGAGTGATGAGAAGCATTCTTTTTCCAAGTTTCAAAAATGTGAAAAGCATGGCATTAACATGGAGGCTATTTCCAAAATCAGTAAATTGTCATGGCGAGCCATCGAACAGGATTATTCGTTGGATAAGTATGAAGAAGAACTGGAAAAGATTGCTCATCAGAAACGTAATTATACTCCTTACGTTGTTGCCATCTGTACCGGGTTTGCCTGTGGCGGATTCTGTAAACTGTTTGGCGGGGACTGGATTGCTTTCTTGATAACTGCGTTATGTACTTTTGTCGGTTTCCGTACCCGTGCCCGTTGTATAGAGTTCGGTATAAATGTGTATATGAGTATTGCTATTTCGGCATTTGTCTGCACGTGTTTGGCGTATGCCTTTTCGTTTACGGGATGGTCTGTAACGCCTTATCATCCTTTGTTGGCATGCACGCTGTATATTGTTCCGGGAGTTCCGCTAATCAACTTTGTGGATGATATGATTGACAATCATTTGCTGGTAGGTATCACCCGTGCCGCCAATACGGTCATGATGGTTGGTGGAATGGCATTCGGTATTGCTTTTGCGATGAGGCTTTTGGTGATGAGTGATGTAACGATTGACCAGAAATTCAGTGAATTGAGCATGGTACCGCATGACGGATATTGGGTGTATGCTATTGCTGCGGCTATTGCTGCGATGGGTTTTGCCACTATCTTTAATATTCAGCGCCGCCTTTTGTGGGTAGTGGCTATAGGCGGAATAATTGCCGTGTGTACCCGTAATTTTGTTAACTTTGAATTGGGATACGGTCCGGTTATCGGTTCGTTTATGGGAAGCTTTGTGGTCAGTTTGTTGGCTGTGAAGGCAGTACACTGGTTTCACGTGCCGAATCATGTGTTGACAATTCCTTCGGTCATTCCGATGGTTCCGGGAGTGTTGATGTATCGTTCCCTGCTGGCATTTATTAATATGCACGGTGTGATAGGCGAGGTGACAAATGCTTTTTCAAATGGTATTAATTCCGCACTTATTATTTTGTGTATATCATTGGGTGTTGCTGTACCTAATATTTTTGCACGCCGTTATATTGCCAAGGACCGTCAGAAATTTCTTCAAAAAGAGCTGGAAGAACGTAAAGCCCGAGGCAAATTTATTGAGTGGTAGTCTGTTAATGGATTTATAAGGTACTCCGCATGGTAGTTAAGTTTGGGAAACTTGCTCTGTGCGGAGTTCTTTTTAATACTAAAAAAACAATTATTATTCCTGATAGTGATTGATAATCTGTATATTTGTAATAGTCAGAAGTATTTTGTTTGACTATCAGTGTATTATATGAAACTCGCATGAGAATGGGCAACGGATAAGAAAAATGCAAACTGTTTAGAATCACTATATTCCTCATGCTGTCAAATAACTCTTTATCTTTCTGCAAAGATAATGTTTTTCCTCTGAATACCGGAATTTTCCGGGTATAATCTTCACGGTGATTTCAAAAATAATCCAAATCAAGAATGACATCTGTACCGTAGCCGAGTTCACGTAACTCACAGGCAAAGGTAACTCGTGTTCTTATCGTACAAGCAAGGTCAAGCCCTCCGGGTGGCGTGGAAAAATCATCCTCGCCCCGGAGGGCTTCGGTATTTTTCCCGCCAACCTTGCATGTACGGAACACGACCTTTTAAAGCCTGTAGTTACGGGAACTCCGGCCCCGAAAAGCCGGACTAACAAAAAAACAATGTCATGTTACAGGCAACAAAGAACAAGTACGGTATTGAAACGCTCAAGACACTGAATGTTTTGTACGACCATGAACATTGGCTGACGCAGGAGGATGTGGATATGGCCAACCGTTATGTCGAACTTATAGAGCAGACGCGCTCGGAAATCACACCGCAAACCGGTGACAGGCTGATTTATCTCAGCCGTCATGGGGACTATTACGGCAATGCACTCATAGACAGTATGGATGAAAAGAAAGGCCTGCTTTCCATCTGCGAACAGCCGTATGTCCCATTCGTATGGCAATCTGCGGATAATATCCGCCTGAGCGTCAGCGGTGGAGCTTTCCACCATGTAAAAACGGATGATCTGAAATTCAACGGTTGGACGGAAGGAGCATTCAAAGACTGGGGACATTGCGGATCGTGCGCTCACGGATCAGTTACATTCACGGCAAAAGTCCCACAATGGATTTACCGTGAGCCGGAACCGCTCTATGGTGATTTCACGACAGAGACATACCGCCGTTTTTATCTTCACAAAGACCTGGAAGCGAGAAACCTCTACCAAAGTCTTGATATCGCTTTTCACAATGAAGAGGACTTCCGGCAATTCCTGCAAGACTATGAGGGAACGGTATTCAAGGGGAATTGGAAAAACCAGATCGTGGTATGGTGCTTCCGCAGGGAATATGTCTTCCTGCCTCTGTCGGAATGGGAAAAGATTGATGTCCCGGCAGTGGAGCGAAGGCTTAATTTCCATCCCGAGCAGGTGAAGATTGTCAAGGACATGGAGAAGCACATCACCTATTTCCACCGTATCCAATCACAGGATTTCTAACACTTAAAATCAAACAGATATGCAAACGACAACATCATTCAAACCCGGCAACGCTCCCGACCTGCTTTCAGGAATATTGAGCGTACAAGTAAGAAACGAGGACAAGATTACCGAGCAAGACCGCCTGTTTTGTCAGAACCAGCAGGACATGCTCTACAAGACGCTTGACCGGATAGACCGCTGGTATACCATCTTCAAGGAAGAGGCGGAACAATACCGAACAGAACGGGACTTCTCATACGACGACAATGGGAAAATATCCATGCGTGACCTTTACTCGCTCAGAAACGGTAAGGACGATTATTCGCACAACGAGTTCAAGCCGTTCGATGTGCTGAACGATTTGGTAGACAAGAACCACAACGCCAACTCTAACTTCGCCAACCGTATCATCGCCTACTTCAACAGGACGTACAACGTGTCGGTGCCGGAACAAAGGATAAACGAAAAGACACTCCGCATGGGCTTCCGTCCGGTCTATGGGACATACGTGGATGCGGTTATCGAGCATTTAGGTGGCAAGAGTTTCCGGGAAACGGCAGTGGAAGAACTGCTTGCCAGAGTCGCAAAGGTAGTCAAGCCTTCCTGCTGGAGCAAGGTCAAAACGGAGCTGAAGAAGGACAAGATTGTCTTTCCCGAAATCATTCGCTTCGATGATTATTACATACAATACCACCAACGGTGCAAAATCAGTTACAATTACAGTGGAGAGCTGGAAACCCTATGCGCGGGTATCGCTTACGGTGCGGATGATGTACTGTGCGGCAACTCGAAAATGATTATCCGTTTCGATGACAACGACGTGTCTGTCAATGACTGGTACGACCTCACGACCACCAACGCCGAGCAAATCCGATTCTACAAGAACGGACGTATCGACGTCAAATTCAAGGACAGCGCGGCAGCCGAGAGCTGCTTCAAGCGTCTCCGATTGGATGAAATCACATTACCGGAGAACTGACCATGAGAAGAATCCCACAGCACCCCGTAAGGCAACTCTTGCGGGGTGTCTTCATTTCCAACCGTAAACTATTAAAGATATGTACGCCATCATACCCCAACAGATACCACAGGACAGGCGGGCCGAGGTCAACGAGAAGATTCTTTTCGCCATAGACTCCGGCAAGGATCTGATTCCGGCGGAGAGCATCTACAACTGCTATACCGGCATCGGCGGGCTGCACAACCTGAAACAGTCCGACTTTGCCAATTACAACGAGTACGCGGAGGCCAAGAAAGAGTATGAGATGGGACAGTTCTTCACCCCGCATGAAGTATGCAGAGACATAGTGGATATGCTGTCTCCGGCCTCTTCCGAGATGATACTCGACATGTGCTGCGGCATGGGAAACTTCTTCAACCACCTTCCGAACCATCATAACACCTACGGTTTCGACATAGACGGAAAGGCGGTGGCCGTTGCAAGGTATCTCTACCCGGACGCCCATATCGAGAAATGCGACATCCGGCAATATTACCCGGAACAACGCTTTGACATCATTATCGGCAATCCGCCTTTCAACCTGAAATTTGATTACAGGCTGTCACAGGAATACTATATGGAAAAAGCCTACGATGTGCTCAACCCGGCAGGCATCCTGATGGTCATTGTTCCCAGCTCGTTCATGCAGAGCGAGTTCTGGGAGAAGACACGCATAACGGGCATCAACAGCCGGTTCTCGTTCATCGGGCAAGTGAAGTTAAATCCCAATGCCTTCGCTTCCACGGGAGTCCACAACTTCAACACGAAAGTAATGGTGTTCCTGCGCAAGTCGCTGCATATCGAGATGCAGGCCTACAACGCGGAAGAGTTCATCTCCATGTCTGAATTGAAAGAGCGCATCCGCGAGGCAAGGCTGATGAAGCACAAAATACGCTTCGACCTGATGCGCGAGACCAACCGGATTGACAAGGAGGAACTGGAGGTATTCGAGTACAAACTCGCCAAGTACATGTACGAGTTGAAAGCCCACACCAAGCTGAACAAACACATAGACAAAGCGGAAGCACTGGTCACGAAGTTCCGTAACCAGAAACCGCCGGAAAATGCCACCCGGGAACAGGTAAACCAATGGGAGAAGAACAAGCTGACCACGACCAAAGTCCTCGGTATCATCCGCAGGTATATCACCTCGCAGAATACCGTACCACGCAAGGAAGTGGCCCTGGTGAAGACCTCCTACGGCTTCAAGCTGAAACAGTATGCACCCCGTCTGCTGGATAAGGTTTCACACAAGGCGGCAAGTATCAATGACCTTGTGCTGGGACGGAGCGAACTTCCCTTACCGGAACTGCCGACTGAAAAGAACATGCGCCAGATACGTGCAGCGGAAAAACTGATACGCAAGAAACGCAGGCAATACGAAAACCAGAACCGGCAGTTTACAGAAATGCAACCAGACCCATTTCTGCAAGAATACCTCGATCGCACCACTTTCAGAAACAAGGACGGTGAGATATGTGAGTTTACATCACTTCAAAAACACGACCTGAACCTGGTCTTGCAGAAGCGTTATGCTTTGCTGAACTGGCAGCAAGGTTCCGGCAAGACGGCAGCCGTGTATCATCGGGCAAAATACCTGCTTAAATTCCATAAGGTACGCAATGCCGTCATTCTGGCTCCGGCCATTGCCACCAATATGACTTGGATACCGTTTCTGACAATCAATCGGGAGAAATTCCGTATAGTCAGAAGTAATGCCGATTTGGAAACAGTACCTGAAGGTGTATTACTCATCCTCTCCACCTCCATACTCTCCAAACTGAAGCGTGGACTGTCAAAATTTGTCAGACGCACATCCGGGAAACTCTGCCTGGTTTTCGATGAATCCGATGAGATAACCAACCCGTCTTCACAACGGACAAGGCTTGTCTTGAGCATTTTCCGCCGTCTCAAATACAAGATACTCGACACGGGAACTAAATCCTGAAAACAAAGTCAAGCAAAGACAATTAAATGGCTGTAATATAGACAGTTGTGGCTTTCTGTTGTTTTGCTAGTTTGCCCATTTTTGCACTTGTTTTGTCGCTTTTGGCGCCCCTTTGGCGCCCTGGAAATTCCTTTATATTTATATCTTTGTGAGGCACTTAAACAAAGGAAAATATGAGAAGAATTGACAAAGTTAGCACCGATAATCCAAAACTTTTAAAGAAAGAGCTCAAGAATGGCACATATAGCCTGTATTTAGAATATTATTTGGGTTATTCAAAATCAGTTGACAGTAAAACAGATAAGGATGTTATTGTTAAAAATCGCAGAAAAGAAAGTTTGGGATTGTATATCTCTAAAAGCCCTCGTACCCCGTTAGAGCGGCAAACAAACAAGGAAACTTTGGAGTTAGCCAAAAGGATCCGTTTTGAAAAAGAACAACAAATGAAAGAAGTGGCCACCGGATATCGACTTCCGTCATTTAAAAAGGTGAATATTCTGGATTGTATGGATGCTTATTATGATAATTACACGAAAGGGGATAAGCGCATGATTAAAGCTGCCATAAAACGTTTTAAAGATTTTCTGACATTGGAGAACCCTCTACATAAAAATCATGTCACAGCCGAACAAATGAACAAAGCAATGATGGAGAGATTTGTAGAGTATTTGAAGAGTATCAGTAAAGGTGAAGGGGCATTAACACATTACAAACGATTTAAAAAAATCATTAAGTATCTGGTTGAGGAAGATTATTTGCGAAAGAATCCTTGTCTCAATGTTACGTGCAAAGCAGATGAAGGAGCATTGAAAAAAGATATCTTGAGTATTGAAGAAATACAGATGTTAATCAATACAACTTATCCGCAACAGAATTTAGAAGTAAGACGAGCTTTTATTTTTTGTCTTTATACCGGAATTCGTTTTTGTGATGTCAAAGACTTAGTGTTTTCAAATGTGGATTATTCAAATAAGCTACTTACGTTTAATCAAAAAAAGGCACAAGGACAGAGCTCGAAAAGTTGGGTGACAATTCCACTGAATGATGGCTTACTTCAGCTTATTGGGACATCTGAAAAAATGAGTTTTGAAGAAATATCCAATGATAACATCTTCAAGTTACCTTCGCAAACAATGTGTTTGCGCTCATTGAAATACTGGGTCAAGCTTGCAAAAATAAATAAGCATATTACATGGCACTGTGCACGACACTCCTTTGCTGTTAATATTCTAAACAATGGAGCTAACATTAAAACTGTTGCTAGCTTGCTAGGACATAGCGGTATTCAGCATACTGAGAAATACACCCGTGCTGTAGATGAATTAAAACAAAAGGCGATTAATAGTCTTCCTGAATTGGATCTGTAAACTTACTTGGTGATTTATCGGCAAAATTATGTTCGGGTTGTATAAAGTTAGAGCTCTGATTTATCGTTCAGATAGGTTATTACCGTTGTTCATGATATTATTTTTCCCATCTGTATTCCATTTTGCCTGGTCAAACGTATATTTAAACCCCGTAAAATAATTGGCATTCGGATTGTACCTCAACCTCAAAATTGGAATTATATTATTGTAACCGCTGCTTACAAACGTCTTATACACTTGTATCTGATTATCGTTTGTCATCTTAAACTTTTGTGTAGCACCAAAATGCATACGCTTTTCGATATTGAAACCCAGATACCTGCATTTATTCATGATCCCAAAGCATCAGCACCTGATTCAACCGCGATGAAAGAAATTCCTTTTGAGTCCAACTCATACTCCGTTTTTGATTGGGTATATAATCACTTTAAGATGCTGTACAAGATATATCAAATATGTTCTTTCTCATCATAAGAGCTAAAAAGAACCTGCAATACAATACGATTGGAAACTACACTTACCAAAAGAGAGTCTATCTGATTAAATAATAGAACTGACTGGTTTTTATCCTCGGCAGTATTACCCAGAGCATCTTAGATTAGTAGAATACTAGACGGGGAACAAAACCGAGAGTTTGTATTCCTGACCAATGTAATGCATATCTCAGCCCGGCAAGTTACAGAACTGTATAAAAGCCGTTAGCAAATTGAGCTTTTCTTCAAATGGATTAAACAACATTTAAGAATCAAAAAGTTTTGGGAAACTTCTGAAAATACCGTACGAATACAAATATATGCGCTATAAGTACTTATTGTCTGGTTGATATTGTTTAAAAGGATATGCAGATAGAAAGAAGCAGTATGAAGTCTTACAGATATTGAGGTATTTCTTTGACAGACAAAACTCACTGTAGAGACCTGTTTACTAAAACTAAATTTCAAAATGACAAAGATCGTTTTAGGCTTAATAGGCCAAATTTATTTCATTATTAATTCGTCCCAAATTTTAATGGGACACTAGTGCTTTTAGTTTATTCATAAAAATAGAAATAAGATTCGGCAAATCATCTTTCACATTCTCCTTCTTATCAAGTAATAAGTTCATATTCTTTTCCACAAACTCCAGCATACCGTCACGTGTTGAATACATAGGAATCGCCTTAGATCCTAAGTATTGTATACCATTATTTATAGCAATAGCTTTAAATCCTAATAAGTTGACTATTCTAAATAACTTACTGTCACACTCTGCAAACATTATTCCTTTTTCAAACTGCATAATAGGTATAATGGCATACATCATTAAAATTTTGAATAATTGTATTCCATAGTTCTGAAAATCAGATCGTACCGCAAACCTACCAACATGCCAAATATGGACGTTACTATTTTCAGGAGCAATATCATTTAGTTCTTTGATCCCAAACATTTTTGTTATTGGTAATTCATCCTCTCCATTCCATTTCATTATACGAATTGATCCTACAATTTCATTCTGGTAGTTCTTTGCTACAAAAATCTTGGATTTAGAAAAGTATTGAAGTTCTTCTTTATATATAGCTAATATTTCTTTCCTTCTTTTTAAGGGATCAATTAGTGTGTTTTCGTGATGTTTATAATTCTCATCTACGACAAACTTCGAAAGTGAAAGAAGATGTTCTTTTGAAAGTTGACATATAGAATAATTTTCAAAAGTTGCAATTAATTTATCCATGATTGAGTCTATATTTTCAATTTATTTCGCAAAAATAATCTTGTAATTATGGATTATCAATACCCAAATGGGTGATTTTTAAACTAACCCCTATTATGCATGAGCATCCAATATAATTTTTTTTCATCTGATTTTAAGATTTTAATTTGGTTCCATTAATTTTCAAAGTTTAGGACATTTATTTACTAGAAAAGTGAACTTTAATCTTTTAGACGCTGAGAAGTTGCCTGAATAAGTCCTGATGGGCAAAAGAGGCAGATAACCTGTAATAAATCCTTCTTTTGATGATTTATTTATGTTGTAGTTCCTATCTTTAATAAACGATATCTGATAGTATCTACCTGCCATTTCAATGCTTTTTGAATGTTGTTTTGTGAATTTTTCGGACCAAGTTGTCGAAAAGTCTTATATCTTTGTGAGAGTATTTTTTGATTGAAATATGATGGAGGTAAAAGACTTTTTTATTAAAGACAATATCATTGATAAGATTTCTGATGAAGCTTACAATGATATTGCAGCCATAATTGAGGATATTGACACTTTTGCTCGAACGACTTATAGAAGTGTGTATGTAATCGACTATTACAAACAAAACTTTCTTTATGTTTCTGAGAATCCCTTATTTCTCTGTGGAATGGATGCAAACGAAGTAAGACAACTAGGATATCGTTTTTACCTCAATCAAGTTCCTCCTGAAGATTTACGTTTGCTGCTTGAAGCTAATGCTGCTGGGTTTCAGTTTATTAATAATATTTCCGCCAAAGAGAAAAAAAATTATTCAATTCTATATGATTTTCATATTGTAAATAGAATCTCGAAAAAACAACAACTAATCAACCATCAAATAACTCCATTAAGGTTAGCTGAGAATGGACAGGTTTGGTTAGGTCTTTGTACCGCCGCTATGTCAAGTGGAAATCGATTCGGAGAGCTTATTATGTTGAAATATAAATCAAAACAATTTTGGAAATACAATAGACTAAATAGGAAATGGACGGAAATGGATCGTCCTGAACTCAAAGAAATGGAAAAAGAGGTATTAAAACTATCTGCTATGGGGTATACTATGAATGAAATCGCCGATAAGATTAACCGTTCCTTTGATACAGTTAAATCTTACAGGAGAACTCTGTTAGAAAAATTGGAAGTAGCAAACATTTCAGAGGCAATAAGTTTTGCAATTAATTATCGACTTATTTAAATATATCATTTTCTTGTTTAAAACATTTAATATTTACGCTCTCCTTTCATATGCTCTAATTTCTGTCGTCAACTATGGAAGATAAATAATATTTAGGATAATATTTTACTTTTTGTCCAATCGCTATACGGAATAAAAGATTTGTACACAATCCAGCTGTTATCCATGATGCAATTGAGAGTTGTGGAGGAGGTAACTCTTCTTTTTCATTTAGATATTGAGATATAATTTTTTCTATCCATAATTTAGGTTCCGAATATTTTGAATTATTTATTAGTTGTTTAATTATTTGTACCTCAAAATTCTGTTTATTTTCTATAGTCAAATCTATTACATGTTTACCAGTTGGTTCCACTACGAATACTAATCCTCCCCAACCAATATTAAATGGATGGATGACTGGAATGTTATGTCTTTGACAATAATTATCGAATAGTAATGGAATATCTGTTTTGAAATCCAGTGCATTAATTGCTACATTATGCTCCCTTATAATCTCTTCTACATTATTAGTATCGATATATCGATTTATCGAAAATATATTTGCATTTGGATTAATGCTCAATAAGCGTTTTCTTAGTGCCTCTGATTTGTAATTACCTATATCTTCCATTACGTAATTCTGTCTATTCATATTAGATTCTTCAACGAAGTCGCCATCCACTATAGTTATATTTTCAAATCCGAACCGTAGTGCACATTCTGCTATTATACTTCCAATACCCGCACCACCCAAGAGTATATGAAAATCTTTGAGAAGCTGCTGTTCCTCTGGTAACACATATAATCTGTTTCTAATGTATCTTTCCTCCATAATTAAAAGTTGATTTCAGTTCGTTATATGATATAAATTGTTCCACGGAAAAGAAAAATTCATTGTTTTGGCTATTTGTATGGGTATTACGGTTCGATTTGTGCCATTGATTTCGGTCTATCTGTGCCACCCTTTTCGGTTCAAATGATGCCACTTTTTACGGTTTGATTTGTGCCAC